>Ga0316207_10004917_pt1 | contig 11327 bp, 12 predicted proteins | sample 6weekpyrite_MG_FD_204943 | JGI IMG/M metagenome (GOLD analysis project Ga0316207, IMG submission 204943) | Microbial mat bacterial communities from mineral coupon in-situ incubated in ocean water Damariscotta River, Maine, United States -... | ecosystem: Environmental > Aquatic > Marine >...
CGCCTGTAAAGGTGCCGCCATTCTGTGAAAAGCCGTTGGTGCCAATCGTGATTGGCGTGCCATTTTGGTTGATCACGCCACCGTAGCCCGCCTGAATATCAATGCCTGCAATATTAGGATTGGCTGTCATCGTGACATTTTTACTGCTGGTGCTATTAAATGTTGCGATATCCGCTACGCCAGGGCAAGCGTCAAGACTCCAGTTGTCACATGTGCCCCAGTTGGTATCGCCACCACCACCATCCCAGGTCACGACTGCGGCATAAGCGGGTGAGGCCAGTATTATGGCTGCTAGCAGGCAAAGTAACGCAGCGCAGGTTACTAATCTTTTCAGCAGGTGAGACGCAATACTCGTCCCTGGAGAGGAGTGAAAATGAAATTCAGAATTCGACTGGTAAGTGGATAATACTGTTTTTCTGATGCTGCAGTTTGACGTCATATAGAAAACAGGGTTTTAATTATTGTATCTAAAGAAAAGTGCTCACATGATGGTGCTCTCCGACAAGCGCTAACAGCGCAGGTGATTTTGCTGCGACTTCCGTGTGAATAATATGTGGACTTTATTTTTTCAGGGTTATGCGGCTTTGTGAATTATGCGGTATAACCATTTGAATTTCTAGCATTTGATACTTAAAAAGGGCGTCAGGCAAGGCTCTATTCGGGCTCTAATTGGGCAGACCTGTTAACTGGCTGAAAACCGAGGTTATTTCGACAATATTTTTTATGTGAAAAAGCTAATGTTTTTTGGATTAGTGTTATGGATTGATGGCACTATCGTGCTGACAGTAGAGATGGTTGATAGGCGCGGCGTAATAAGCCCAGATAGCATTGCGACGAGGGCGCCCGGTGGCGGTAAACTGCTGGTTAGCGATGCTGAAAGGTTCATCCGCGTACAACCAGCCGCTAATCTGCGCGTAATCAGGCAGTCGTTGATTCGCTTCTTCTATTGTCGTGTTAACTTGTGAAACATCCTGCTTTATCGTCGGCGGTGCAACGATAAGCGCAACGTTATAAGGGCGGGCTTCACCAAATACCACTGCCTGTTCAATTGCCGGCTGCAGGGTCAGCTCTTTTTCTATCCACTCGGGGGCCACGTTGCGTCCAAAGCTGGTAGTGAAACAGCTCTTCTTGCACCCGGTGAGATAGAGATAACCATCGGCATCAAGGTAGCCCAGATCACCGCTGGCGTACCACTCGTCATGGGTGGATAGGCGGTTCAGATAGCCGTTAAAGAGATTGCCTTTGAGCATGATCTCACCATCTTCAGCGAAACGGATTTGTATATGAGGCAGTAGTTTTCCAACGCTGCCGCTGCGCTGCCAGGTGGGCGTATTGACTGCCACAACAGAGGCGCATTCAGAGAGTCCGTAACCCTCAAACAGAGGTAGAGAGAGTGCTTTTGCCTGATCTAATAAACCGCGTGACAGAGGGGCGCCACAGACTGCAATAAAGCGTAAACGTTCTGATAAGGCCGTGCCTGCTGCCACTTCAGCAATGAGCGCCTGTAGCATCTGCGGCAAGAGGATGATGCTACTCGCGTTGGCTGAGCGAATCGTCGCGGCCATCTGTTTTGAATCGATCTTTGATGAGCCGAGATGGCCAGCGTTACTTAGATTTGGTGTGATGCAGCGTGCGCCTGCGAGTAATGGGGTGTAGATACCGCCGATATTTTCCAGCAATGTCGCAAATGGCAGCAGGCAGAGGTGGCGCTCTTCGCCCGTAATCCCGATTGTCTTTTTGAGTGAATCAGCGACATTATTTATGGTGGTCTGAGTCAGGCAAACACCCTTGGGGGTGCCGGTAGTGCCTGAGGTATAAGTGATTTTGGCGATACCGTTGAGGTTTTTGTGCTCACCAGCTGTGACGGGTAGAGCTATTTCCCAGCAGCTCTGGCCCGCGACATTTTGAATCGGGCGAGGCTTTAGTTCGGGTAACATTTTTGCAATCAGTTCTGTTTGATCGGTGATCAACATCTCGGCTGCAGCGTCCGCCAGGCTATGGCGAATCTGTTGTGGGGAGAAGAACGCGGGTAGCGGAATGAGCGTGATACCGGTCATCTGTGCTGCAAGGTCAAAGACTACCCATGCAGGGCTGTTGTCCATCAAGATCGCAAGGCGCTGGTAATGATGACGCTTGAAATGATCGCTGAGTTTTACCACTTCGCTCTGTAGTGCTGCGTAACTAAGGCGCAGCTCATCGCCTTCAATCGCAATCGCATCAGGGGTGCGCTGTGCAAACTGTTTAATGGTTTTGAGTAGGTTATTCATTATCGTCACCTAATTGTTGTTACCTCTGCTATTTTGTAGAGTCTGTTTTGGTAGTGCCCATGAAGGCCATTCGCCGTCCAGCGTGAGAGGTTGTTGCCACAGGCAGCCAGCTTCAATCGCATCATTCCAGAACTTATCTGTGGTTGGAAAAAGGCGCTGCGTGGTTTTTCGCGTTTGCTGACCAGCGTAATCTCAACGTAATGTTGAGTGCCCCTGTTTTCGTGGCCATTGAGTGGGGCCTGGGCCGTTGGTATCGTCATCGTTCCTGTCTCTGTTCCGGCACCCTGTGTGCCTGGCGTGGAGACAATGTAACAATCGGACTGTGAAGCCTGTGTAAAACAGATGTTAAGATTTCGTTAAGATCCGAAATAAGTGTGGCCGCGCGACAGTTTGGGTCTTTTTCGGAATGCTGGGGATCAGAAATAGCTTTTCTGGGAGGTGAATTTTGAGGGGCGTTTTGCCAGGGGATTATCTGATTCTTCCCTCAAGGCTACTTTATAGACAAAGAGGATGCTCGGTGTCGGGCATTCCCTGGGTTCCGTTAACACCACCCAGGCTATGTACTTTGTATCGTTTCACCCAAAATCTCTGTAATGGAACGTACCACACCTTCACATATTTTTTGATCTAGCGCATCTGCATGAGGAGAAGAAAACTGCTCTAAGTCGTTATCAAAATACAAACCTGAGGCAGAGGAAAATTCGTCGGAGAGTGAGGCTCTAACTAAAATATCAGAACCAATACTGATATCTTTCCCCGGCATATTGAAGCCTTTCTTTACCATCTTTGTTGCTAGCAGCGAACCCGGATTCACAGCGATGATTATTGGCCCTTTATCTTTTAGTGACTCCCCCAAACTACGAGACCACATGGTCAATGCCAATTTGCTTTGTGCGTATGCAGTAAAATCATCCGAAATTCTAATTTGACCCGTTAAGGCATTTTCATCTACTGGCGACTGTGCAGCAGAAGAGAGATTGACGACGCGACTGCTCGCATCCATTAATGGAAGTAATTCCTGGGTAAGTAGATAAGGCGCGATGGTGTTCACCATAAAACGCACATCTATACCTTCTTCTGTAATGGGATTTGGCGTTTTAAATACCCCGGCGTTGTTGATCAGTACATCAAGTTTTGTGTGTCGTTTAGCAACAGCCTGGGCAAGCGCTTTTACTTCGTTTGATTTAGATAGATCCGCAAGGTAGCTTTCGACATCTTTACCACCGCTTAATTCTGCAAGCGTCTTTTTCGCGGCTTTTAATTTGGCTGAACTGCGGCCATGGATTAAAACATGATGCCCTTGAGTAACCAATGTTTTAGCGGTTTCTAAACCTATGCCATCGGTTGAGCCGGTAATCAAAATAGTTTTTTGCATGGTCATAACTCTCTATTGAGTAATGCTAGTTCCAGGAAACTCAGGAAATACCTCATCAGCCAAACGTTTTAAAGTTGTTGCGATATCTGCCTGGTTGAATCGCAGGTTTAGTGCGACATGGATAGTACTCCAACGGAACCACGACACCCAGGCTCAAGTGGTTTGGACGGAATGAAGAATTGTATCCCTGATTAATTGACTGGAATGCTGACGTCATTGTTTGCTCCGGCCCTTAGATTTCGACTACCACCTTACCGATCGCTTGTCCGCTAGTCAGGCGATCATACGCTTCCCCAACTTCATCAAAGCCAAATTGCTTTTCGTCCAACAAAGGCTTTAACGCACCTGCATCTACAATCTCACTTAGCTTCGCCAAAATAGCGCCATGCGCTTCTCGCTTGAGGTTATGCAGCATTGGGATCAACATAAAAACAACGTGTATCGATAAACCTTTAAAATGCGCGAGTGATAGATCCAGTTCCAGCAATGAAACGGTGGTGGCGACATTTGCGTTCAACGCCGCTGCTTCAAAAGAGTTGATCAGATTGGCGCCGCCTACTGAATCGTAAACCACGTCAAAGCCTGCCCCATCAGTATGTTTTGCAACATAGTCCGCAACTGTCTCGGCTTTGTAATCGATGACTGTGGCGCCATACTCTTTCACGATCTCAGCGGGTTTCTCGCCAGAAACAGTTGCGTAGACATCAGCACCAAAGTGCTTAGCCAATTGCACCGCAACATGGCCGACACCACCCGTGCCGCCATGAACGAGCACTTTCTGACCGACTTGAACATTTGCACGCTGTAACCCCTCGTAAGCCGTGATGCCAACCAGTGGCAATGCAGCCGCTTCACGCATGGAAAGACGTTTTGGTTTATGCGCGATTAAATTGGCATCCGCCAGCATATACTCCGCCAGAGAACCTTGCAGGTCTGCTAATCCACCTGCACAACCGTAAACCTCATCGCCTGGAGCAAAGTTGGTGACACTTTCACCCACCGCTTCTACGGTACCTGCGAAGTCCATGCCTAAGACCGCAGGTAGATCAGGTGATAGAGGTAGATCTTTGCCCATGCTGCGAATCATGGTGTCGACCGTGTTCACACTGGTCGCAGCGATACGCACTATCACATGCCCGGCTTTTGGTGAGGGCTGAGGTAGCTCCGCTGATTGGAACTGAGCTGAGTTTCCGTACTCGTTAAGAATCATCGCTTTCATGTTTTCTCTCTCATTGGGTAGGTGATGAAAACCATGATAGGGGTTGATTGCTACCGGATAAACAGCCTAATATTTGAATTATTATCAAATAATATTTGAGAATAGCTTATGTTAATTGAAGACCTACAAGTCGTGCTCAAGGTGGCGGAATGCCGCAGCATCACCGCTGCAGCCACCCAGCTTGACATGCGTACCGCCACGGCCAGTGCGGCCTTGAAACGCGTAGAAGCCGCGCTAGGTATCGAACTCTTCATCCGCACAACGCGACAATTGAGACTCTCTAGCGCTGGTGAGAGATACATACCTCAATGCGAGCAGGCCCTGCTGATGCTCGATCAAGCCAGGCAAAACGTGAAGGATAAGTTGGATATTGTTGACGGAGAGCTGCGCATTGCTGTCTCGTCTGACCTGGGGCGTAACCTGGTAATTCCGTGGCTGGACGAGTTTATGGAGACCTTCCCTAACGTCAGTCTAAAATTGCACATTAGCGACAGCACCATCGATTTTTACCGAGATTCAGTAGACATAGCCCTGCGCTACGGGCAACCCAAAGATTCAAATCTATATGGATTTAAGATATGTGACGTACCTGGGCTTCTCTGTGCCACTCAATCTTATCTAGATAAACATGGAACACCTAAACATCCACAGGACTTAACTTCACACAATGGACTCTTTTATCAGCTGTACGACATCACCCACGATGAGTGGACCTTTACACGTGATGACCAGGAATACAAAATCAAAATGAATGGTGATCGTGCAGCCAATGACGGAGACCTGGTTAGGCGTTGGTGTGTTGCGGGTAAAGGCTTAGCCATAAAATCATGTCTCGATATGTCTGCAGATTTGTTATCGGGAAGCGTTGTTAATGTAATGCCTGAATACAAAGCACGATCCACTGAACTATGGTTAGTTTGCCCGAGTCGGCAATCTATTACACCGGCAGTGCGTATACTCAGAGATAGGTTCAAAGAGAAAAGTAAGGCGGTGGTGAGTCAGTTGATTAAAAATGGTCTTATAGATGAAGGCATTCATAGCTAGCAAGTTAGGCCGCTTTTGTGACGAAAATAGAGCATCGGCACAGACATTAAGACTAAAAAGAAATAACGCGTCACCCAAACTGCACCGAGCGTTTACTGAACACCGCCATATCGAAACCGCTTAGTGGATATTCGGCAACTTCTTCATTACCAGCCGCACCTACCGTAATCAACAGTGGGCGGAAATGCTCAGGCGTAGGGTGATTACGTAAGGCATCTGGTGCATTGTTTTCCCAGTCGAATAATTGCTTCCTGTCTCCTGAGAGTGTCTGTGTAATCCATTGGTCAAAATTAAGCACCCACTCTGGAGTTTCCGCGTAACGGCGTGATAAACCATCGCGCAGATTATGGCTAAGCGTACCGGCACCAGCAATCATAACCCGCTGTTGGCGCAGAGGCGCTAATTCCCTGCCTAACTCATAGAGTTGTTGATTGGAATAATCGCTGGGCAAACTCATCTGCAGGATGGGCACATCAGCATCGGGCCACATCTGTAAAAGCGGTACCCATACGCCATGGTCCAGGCCTCTTCTGCTTTGAGGTATATCCTCATTCACTAGACGGCGTACCTCATCAACCAGCCACTCAGCCCCGGGTGCAGGATATTGCAGTTGATATAACTCATCCGGAAACCCGTAAAAATCGTAGATCAGTTTTTCGTGACGAACGATTTCACCAAACACCAGGCCGGTTTTTTCCCAGTGTGCAGAGAAGATGAGTAATGCCTTGGGCCTGGGCAACCTGGCACTCCAGTTCCGGTATTCCAGAGTGCTCTCATTATCCAAAGCAAGCATAGGATTACCATGACTGACGAATAACGAAGGCATTGCATCACTCATTTTTCTACTCCTTGCTTTCCGCCTGTGTCGCCAGCTCATCCATTGGCTGTGCGATATGATCCGGCACTTGGTTATTCATCGCCACTCCGTAGAGCAACACCAATATCACAACTAGAACACTGCTATAAACAGCCACCTGTTTGGTTTTCAGATAGTGAAGTATTCCCTTGTAATTGAGACTTAAATGAGAAACAACGGCAATGACCATTATCAAACCAAACAGTTTGTGTACTGGGTGCATTTGAATGGTGAACGAGGGCTTTTCAATGAAGAACATCATTAAACCTGAACTCGCCATTGCTACAAATGAAATCAGTAAGGTTACTGCTGTGAATTTTCTAAACATGATTCGCTCACCTATTTGTAGATCGATACCCCCTGATGTCTCTGAAGACACCAGGGAGATATAAAAGTCATTCAGACTAGGGCTTGTTTATGAGAAATTCGGGCTAATGGTGTCCGGAAACCTCATGCGCGTGAGGCGGATGCCAGGGAAATGGGCCCATCCCACCGTCCAACATGACCCGCCAAACATTTAACGGCAACCACTGTTCATACATTGCCCAGTCTTTGTACTTAGGTAATCTAACCGCGCTGGGGATTTCTACAAATCCGGTCCCTTTTTTGAACTCTGCGCCAATCGCCGCTTGAAGGTCTTCGATAAAAGCAAGGGTTTGGCTAACATCAGTTTTGCTCCCTGTGGGTTGACCACTGGCGCTATGAGAATAGACGGCGGTTTTAAAATCCATTTTTTCAATTTGTTTCAAGCTGCGTACCCACTCTTTGATATTGAAATCCGGCATGATGGCAAAAGGAAGTCGTTTGGGTGCGACCAGATCAGCTACATAAACGATTCTCTCCTCTGGCAATCGAAAGACCGTCATGCCAAGGCCATGATTCATTCCCATGTAATGCAACTCTATGGTTGTGCCACCGAGGTGAATTTTTTTATGCTCTCCTGCCCAGCTTTCATCCGGTAAAACCAAATCGCTATGGGGATTGGCTTTCATCCATTCATACGCTTCCGCATGAGCGATAATGGTCGCGCCTTCGTCCCGAAAAACCTGGCCGCCATTGGCGTGATCCCAATGGTTGTGGCTAACAAGAAGGTAACGAATGGGTTGATCCGTCACACTTCGAATGGCTTTAAGCATGCCTTTTGAGTGATCTGAGTTGACTGGTTCTATGACGATGACGCCATCGCTGGTGACAACAAACATAGAGATATACATATTGCCCGGTTCATAAGCGTAGACATCTTTTGCGATTTTGATTGGCTTGCTGTCCGCAACTGCATTAGCAGTCACCATCGAGATCGATACGATAAATATAAAAATTGTCGCTAGTTTATTCATTTTTCTATCCCCTTTAAAAATGTTTGTTGGTAACTGCTTTCGTGTTAACTGCCTTGCATTTTGTCTCTGACAAGCGATTGAAACTCTTCTGTAGTATTACTTCGAGGGAACGGTGTACCAGGAACGGGCTTACCCAGAAAACGACACAAGGGCTCCCAACCGCTTCCCAGTTCATAAGTTAATAAACGATCAGATGGAAACGCGGCCTGAACGTCACGAATGTTTTGTTCGTAGAGGCCAAGCACAAACTCTTTATCATCAAAACGCTCTTCAAAGAGGCATTCGCCAATCAGCTTAACTGCCACGGCAAAGGCTTCTGGTTTAGTTTTCAGTACTTGGAATATGGTGTTTTGCATGCTCCTGTACCAGCTCTCGGGGTCTCTGACTGTCAGTAGTATCTTGGCGTTGGGATAGTAATTGCTCAGTTCGCGCCAGAAAAAAGCTGCAGGCCAATCGATGCAGGAGCCGTAGCCCCTAAACACCTGGTCCCAATTCATCTCCTGCCCCTGAGCGGCAGCCAGCCAATACTCAGTTTGCTCGGGCGTCTGGGTCTCCTTCATGTGATGGCAGGGTCCAAGGCCGAGCATCTCTAATGCTGTTTTCATTGAAGCGGTGCCGGTTCTTCCAAACCCAGCACCTATCACTGATAAGCTCATCTTATTTCTCCTTTAGCACAAACTAGTTGCGAATGGCTTCCACTTCGAAGGAAAGCTCCATGTCGTCACCAATGGCAGGGAGGCCGTAGTTAATACCAAAGTCTGCACGTTTGATCTTTGCAGTGGCATCAAATCCGCATACATATTTTTGTTTCTTGGGGTCCATCGGGTGAATACCGCAATGCATTCTACTGACATCCAATGTCACAGGTTTTGAAGTACCCATGATGGTCAAGGTGCCTTCGACAATTGCGCTATTGTCAGCGTTGATTTTTACCTTGCTTGATTGATAGGTAATCTCCGGGAACTCAGCCGCACTTAAAAAGTCAGGCGAGCGAAGGTGGTCATCACGTTTTTTAAAACCAGTATCAACAGACGTAGCATCAATTGTTATGTTCACACTACCAGTCTTATTGGCAGTATCGATCGTTAAATTTCCGCTGGTTTTATTAAATCGTCCCTGCATGGTGGAAAAGCCCAAATGACTAATCTTGAAATGAGGATAGGTATGGGTGGGGTCGATGGTATAGCTTTCCACAGCAGCAAAGCTTATCAAAGGTACCGACATAAGAATTGAAGCAATCATTGTTTTACGCATTTTTAAATCTTCTTTTAAGAGTTAGTAGAGTGAAGGTTCAGCAGTTTGCGTAACCTGCCAGGTAATCAAGACGGCGATTGCAGCAGGTACTGTGGTATAGCCGACTAGAACAAGCGCTTGAATAAACCTATTCCAGTCGTTTTTAACGGGGAGACGTGCGGTCACAGGAATGAACGCAAGAGGTATCAAGGTGTACCAGGGCAGACCGGCGTAGATCACCGCAGCAATACCTATCAGTGATGCGAGCAAGGCGGCTGATAAAACAAAACTTCTACCGACTTCAATGCGACTCATGAATAATTGCAATACGATCATCGCCCCGGCTGCGGCTCCGATCGCGCCACCCAACTGGCCAAGTAACGCAGAGGCTCCTAACACGGCGCTGATACCCGTGCCCACGCCCAGGGAAACAGCAGCGCTTGTGGCTGCCAACTGCTTATTTCGCAAACCGTCAAACCAGCCCACCAACCAAGCTGCATAGACGGCGACCAGTGACATCAACAACAATTCCATGCCTTCGGCGCGCTTCAATACCGGCCAGATTACCCATTCCGCAGCAATGGCAGCGCATACCACCAGCGCCCAGAGAATAAAGCGTTGTGGATATCTGAGTCGATCTAGCAACGCCCCCACAATCACTGCGCCCAAAGCTATCAACAGAATTTTTCGGGTACTGGTTAATGGGAACAGCTGAAAACCTGCAGTGAAATAGACCGAAACAGCGTAGCCCAGGGCAAAACCAAGCCCAGCCCATTTGTCGCCCAAGGGTCGTAGTAAAATTCCGGTGACTAAAGCAACCATCAACGGCGCCAAAGCGGATTGAAAAAGCGGGTTTTGTAAGAGGTCATTCATCATGCATTGCATGATAGGGGCTTTTTATTTGAAGATAATTATGCATAATGGAAATTAATTGTTTCCAGAACAGAGCAAATATTATGGCACCACTCGATGATCTGATCCTGTTTGCCAAACTGGTTGAAATGAAAAGCTTTACTGCAGTGGCAGAGAACCTGCAGCTATCACGCTCGTTGGTGAGCAAGAGGATTAGCCGCCTGGAAGAACGGCTGGGTGTACAGCTACTCAATCGTACTACCCGGCGGCTGGAACTGACGGAAGCGGGTCGCACCTATTACCAGTACTGCCTGCAGATTGAAAATACATTGCATGAAGCAGAAAGTGCGGTGAGTGAAATCAGAGCCCATCCCAGGGGCACGCTAAACATCAACGCGCCGGTGACCTTTGGTCAATTGGTGCTTCCCGACATCATTGCCCAGTTCCTGGAAAAATACCCGGAGGTCAAAATCAACCTTGGCCTGTCAGATAGCTTTATCGATGTGATTGGAGGAGGTTACGACCTGGTGATTCGCATTGGTGAATTAGAGGACTCCAGCCTGAAAGCGCGTAAGGTAGGCAGCACCCACTTGCGAATTTTCGCCCATAATGACTATTTGAAAAAACGTGGAACCCCGAAAACACCCAGCGAGCTAAAAGATCACAACTGCCTGGTTTACCGGCACATGCGTAGCGGTGCAAATGAATGGCGTTTTAAGGGCCCCAAAGGTCATATTAGCGTGCCTATATCTGGCAACCTTGCTGCTGACAACGGCATTCCCTTGTATCACGCCGTTGCAGCAGGACTGGGCATCGCCATTCAACCCAGTTTTATGTTGGACACATTCGACAACAAAGATATCACCTTTCTGCTGGAAGAATTCACGCCAAAAGAGATGGGGATCTATGCAGTCTATCCGCCTGCAAAACGACCGCCATTAAATACACGTGTGTTTATCGATTTTCTGGTGGGGACACTTGCAAAATAATAGATTTTCCTGAACGGCTGCTTTCGCGTGCGGATTCAACTGGTCATTGCAACACAAGCATTAAATCTATCAGCTGGTGTCTCATAATCCAAAGTTTTTCTTGGCCTCTCATTGAGTTGTCTAGCTATTTTATTCAATGCAGCCTGAGAATGAGT
>Ga0316207_10004918_pt1 | contig 11327 bp, 9 predicted proteins | sample 6weekpyrite_MG_FD_204943 | JGI IMG/M metagenome (GOLD analysis project Ga0316207, IMG submission 204943) | Microbial mat bacterial communities from mineral coupon in-situ incubated in ocean water Damariscotta River, Maine, United States -... | ecosystem: Environmental > Aquatic > Marine >...
ACCCAGGCGGAAATGACGTTCAACAATCTGCTCAATATTTACCCTCGGTTAGCGGGTGCCTATGTTAATCTGGCCCTGGTTGCTGAGGCGCGTTCAGATACTGAGCTGGCGATAGCAAACTACGAGAAAGCGCTGCAAATTAATCCAAACAATGTTGATGCCTTAATTCAGCGCGCACATGGTCATCGGGGGAATGGCCGTTTTGAGGCAGCGGTACAAGACTTGCGCCTCGCGGAAGCGGTAGACTCTGCCAATCCGCTGATACACTTCAACCTCGGCGTGATTTATGAACTTTATCTTCAGGATTATGGCTTGGCGATCGAACACTACGAAAACTATGTTCGTCTTTCGACAGACGAAGATGTCGCAATAGTTAAGCGTTGGATCAAACTATTGGAGCGCAAATGAAGTCGGTATTGAAGCCGGTCGCGCGTGTTGGGCGCGTAGTTGTTCGATCGGGGTTTTTTTATTTATTAATGTGCGCGTTGTCATTCGTAAATGCCCAAGAATCTGATCGTGCGGTTGAATCAGTCGGCGAAGTCTCTATCATTGGCAACACCGAACTGCCTAATGTTACCTTTAACCTGCCATGGCGCTTGCCGAGTGTTGAAAAAAGAGAGGAGCAGTCGCCGCCCAGGGAAATTCCAGGTATGTTGACTCCCATTGAACCTAAAAGGCATCGGCAACAGGTTCATTTTTCACGTTATTTAGAAGTTGAAATGCCTCAATTCAATACCAATTAGTCTCTTTACTATTAACTAGGAAAATGACCGGCTTGGTATTTTTGTTAGAATGAAGGCTCGTCAATAAAACGATTACAAAGTGTTTTCAGGAGAATATGTAATGTTAGAAACGGTGGTGCGATTTTTTCAAGAGGGCGGTCTCTTTATGTACCCCATTGCCCTGGTTTTGATTATCGGCCTGGCGATCGCAATAGAACGCTATGTTTATCTTTCATCAGCAAAGTCAAAAAACCGCGATGCCTTTGATCGCGGGATTTTACCTATTTTACGAAAGAGAGATTACAAGTCAGCACTCAAGTTCGCCAACGATTCATCAACGCCTATTGCCGCCATTATGGGCGCGGGTCTTAGTCGTCTTCTGGGTGAGCGCGGTCGAGATGAAATTGAATTCGCGATGGAAGAAGGCTTGATGGAAACACTTCCTCGCCTCGAGAAACGTACTCAATATCTGGCAACGCTGGCAAATGTTTCTACTTTGCTGGGCTTGCTCGGAACCATTATTGGTTTGATTGCAGCCTTTACCGCCGTTGCAAATGCGGATCCCGCCGAAAAGGCCTCGTTATTGTCTCAAAGTATTTCTGTTGCCATGAATACAACTGCTTTTGGTTTAATGTCGGCTATCCCCCTGCTACTGTTTCACGCTGTTCTTCAGACCAAAACCAATGAAATAGTTGATAGTTTTGAGATGGCCGGGGTCAAACTCCTGAATATGATTTCAGATCATCAGGCAAAGTAGCTTTGAAACTCGACTAACGAATCTTTAAACGACGCAAATTCGCACGAAACGAAATAACTTCATGGCTAGAAGAAAACACAAACGGCTCATTAAACAAACCGAGCTCGATATCACCGCATTTATGAATTTGATGATTGTGCTAGTGCCTGTGCTGCTGTTGAGTATGGTTTTTGCCAATACAGCGGTGTTGGATCTGAACTTTCCAGCGGTTAAAGAAACGCCATTACCGCTTGATACGGAAGACCTGCAATTGCAACTTATTGTCAGGGCGGAAGGCATTCGGCTAGCGGATTCGAAAGCGGGCCTGATCCGGCGAATCGACAAACTTGAAGGCCGCTATGATTTTGCCGCACTGTCAAATGTGCTGAGGCAAATTAAAGCCAAGGTGCCGGAAAAAACCGATATCACGATTCTTTTGGAGCAGGACATTGACTACCAAACACTGGTAACGGTCATGGATACGACGCGATCCTATCCGGCAGTTGTCGCTGCGAACCTGGTTGAAGCCGAGTTATTCCCGGATATTTCAATTGGTGATGCGCCGGTACTTGTTGCTTCAGGTTCCGCTACGGTGGCCAAATGAAACTGTCACGACGCGCTCAAAGAATGCAGCGCCATTACCGGCGAATGCATAAAGCCGGGGGCTTGAACCTGGTTTCACTCATGGATATTTTTACCATTCTGGTCTTCTTCCTGATGGTTAACTCGTCCGATGTAAAAGTGCTGCAGCAAGACAAGTCGCTAAAATTGCCGGTATCCGTCGCCGATCAACAGGCTAAAGATAACCTGGTCATTAAGGTATCCGGAAACACGATTCTGGTTCAGGGGCGTGTCGTGGCGAGCCTTGATGCTGAACCCGAGGCGGAACTTATCCAAGGCTTGAAAAAGGAACTTGAATATCAAAGTAAACGTAGTGCAGTTGCCCACGATGAAAATTTTATTGGCTACCCTGTCACGTTGATGGCAGACAAAGGAACGCCTTATCGCTTGTTAAAAAGAATCATGGCGACTTGTACCGAAGCACAATATACACAGATATCACTTGCGGTTTCCAGAAAGCTAAAAAGGAAGGAAGCTTGATGGCAGGCTTTCAAGATCGCTTAATGTTGCCTTGGACCCTAGAACGTAAAGAGAACCGGCAATTTACGGTTATTCTAACGAGTTTGCTGGTTTTGCTGGTCGCCTTGTCGTTATGGATTCCTGCTATCTCTTTGCCTGAGAAAGATCGAGCAACGCTTGAAAAATTGCCGCCTCAGCTGGCTAAACTGGTGGTCAAAAAAATGATCGTCAAACCCGAACCCCAGAAAAAGAAAGAAGAGCCGCAAAAAGAAGAGGTACTCAAGCCAGAAAAGAAAAAACCTGAACCAGAGAAAAAGAAACCTGAACAGAAAAAAGAGCCAGAGAAAAAGCCGGAGAAGAAAGAAAAGCCCAAAAAACCAGAGATAAAAGTAAAGCCAAAACAAAGCGTCAAGGCGGCGAGGGCCGTTGCCAAAAAAACAGGTTTGCTCGCCTTGCAAGATGATTTGGCAGATTTGCGATCCAGCATTGATGTTTCTGCATTGAAAAAAACGGCTAAACCACGTAAAGAAAAAACCATCGCAGCGAAAGCAAGTGGTTTGAATTCGAAGAAAGTATTGACTCGAAGTAGCGGAATTCGCACCGATACCTTATCGCTTCCAGCGGAAAGCCTGACTCTGGCGGCTCAAGATCGTGAAGTTTTGGATGAGACCGAAGATGAGGTCGCTTTGGCACGGGCAGAAGCTGAGGCTGCACTACGCGCAAACGAGCGTAGCGAAGAAAGCATCAGGCTGGCGATTGAAAAATTAAAGGCATCATTTTACAAGCTGTATAACCGTGAACTTAGAAAGAACCCGTTTCTGGAAGGGCGTTTGGTGCTGGAAGTCGTCATTGAAGCGAGTGGTGAGGTGTCTTATTGTCGTGTGATCAGTTCTGAGTTGAATCACAAAGCACTGGAAAGCAAAATAGTTAACCGAATGAAGCTTGCCAATTTTGGTTCAGAAAACGTTGCCAGAGCAACGCGAGAAGTGCCGCTTAACTTTCAGCCAAAATAGTTTTGATCTAATCAATCACGATTCGGGGCAATACGGGCGTTTCAAGCGATATTTTTTCAGTCGGGGCAATCACTTTTGCTTCGCCGCTCACCACCAGATCGGCATCCTGGTTGTTTACTTCGCACTCAAAAATAACCCGGTTTCGATCCTGTTTTTCTTTAACGGTGAGTCTGACGGTCAGGGTATCGCCCAGTTTAACGGGCAGGTTAAATTTCATATGTTGTTCCAGGTGGATCGTTCCTGGTCCGGGAATGACGGTAGAAAGTGCGGCTGAAATTAACGAGCCTGACCACATGCCATGGCCAATCCTTTCCTTAAATGTGGATTTGCTGGCAAACTCCGTGTCCATTGAAACAGGATTGACATCGCCAGAAGCCGCAGCAAATAAAACCAGCTCTTCCTCCGTCAAAGTCTTGCTGAATGTGGCATAATCTCCAGCGTGAAGTTCTTCGTAAGTGATATTCTCAAGTGCGCGCATAGCTTGCTGATGTCTCGTGTTCTAGAATAGTTACCTTTAGAATAGGACACAATTGGCACGAATCAAAAATCTTGAGTTGTTTACTCAAAAATAAACACAAATAGTTGAGGGCCTTTTGCAATAGGCTCTTGAGTCAGATCGCTTTTCATATACCTCAGATAAAAGTCAGGCAATGCAAGAAAAACAAACAATTGAGTGGGTTGCTGATGAGTGTCGCTACGTTGACCAGGTTCGTATCCGGAACAAACTTCGAAAAATTCAAAAACTCGGTAGCCCCGAACTGCGCGCTGACGCTCTCGCTCAAATTGAATGCCAAATTGATACCGCTCGAAATATACTGACACGTCGTGCTGCTCAAACCGTTACGCTTTCATACCCGGCCTCACTGCCTGTATCTCAGCACGCGGACGAAATTATGTCTGCCATTCTAGAAAATCAAGTGGTGATAGTTGCCGGTGAAACGGGCTCCGGAAAAACCACTCAGTTGCCAAAAGTGTGTTTGCAGGCCGGTTTGGGTCGCAAAGGTATGATCGGCCACACACAGCCCCGACGTCTCGCCGCACGTACAGTGTCTTCGAGAATTGCCGAAGAGTTGGGCGGCAAGGTGGGTCATGCGGTGGGGTATCAGGTTCGGTTTACGGATCAGGTTAGTGACGACACACTGATCAAAATCATGACTGATGGTATTTTGTTGTCAGAAATTAAACAGGATCGCTACTTAAACAAGTATGAAGTCCTGATTATTGACGAAGCTCATGAACGTAGTCTTAATATCGATTTTTTGCTGGGCTATCTCAAACAGCTCTTGCCGAGACGGCCAGAACTAAAACTGATCATCACCTCTGCCACCATCGACGTGGAACGCTTTTCAAAGCACTTTAATGACGCGCCGGTGTTTGAAGTCTCCGGCAGAACGTATCCTGTTGATGTGATGTATCGCCCGCCGGCATCTGGCGAAGAAGACTCGCAATCACTCGCCGAACAAATCGCCACTGTCGTCGAAGAAATTATCGTTGAGGAGAGAAACCGAGCTTGGCGAATGGGCGATATACTGGTGTTTTTGCCAGGAGAACGAGAGATAAGAGACGTTTCACGGCAGCTGAGACATTGCGATTGGCGCGATACCGAGGTGCTCCCGTTATATGCCCGCTTGAGTAACGAAGATCAGAACCGGGCTTTTCACTCTCATTCAGGACGAAGAATCGTGTTGGCAACCAATGTTGCCGAAACGTCAATAACCGTGCCTGGAATTCGGTATGTGATCGATCCGGGCCGGGTTCGAATGTCACGTTATAGCTACCGCTCAAAAATTCAGCGCTTGCCGATCGAGGCGATTTCCCAGGCCAGCGCCAACCAGAGAAAAGGCCGTTGCGGTCGTGTTGCAGAGGGAATCTGTTTTCGGCTTTATAGCGAAGAAGATTTTCTCGGGCGGCCCGAATTTACTGACCCAGAAATACTAAGAACCAATCTGGCGGCCGTTATTCTAAAAATGATGGATTCCGGCTTGGGAGAGGTCTCCGATTTTCCGTTTCTTGATCCACCCGATAAGCGCTTGTGGAATGACGGCTATAAGCTCTTGTTTGAGCTGGGGGCGGTTGACGATAAGCGAAAGCTAAGCGCACTTGGCAAGAACATGGCTCGCTTTCCAACTGACCCTCGTCTGAGCAAAATGATCCTAAGTGCGATCGACGAAAATTGTCTGCGGGAAGTGCTGATCATCGTCAGTGGCTTGAGCATTCAAGATCCACGAGAGCGTCCTGCAGAAAAGCAACAGGCGGCGGATCAGGCGCATGCAGCGTTTAAAGATACTGAGTCAGACTTTATCAGTTTTTTAAATTTGTGGGAAAACTACGAAGAACAGCGCCAGATCTTGAGCAATAACCAGTTAAAACGGCATTGCCAAAAAGCATTCCTGTCATTTATGCGGATGCGTGAATGGCGGGAAATTCACCGGCAATTGCATTTGGTGCTCAATACCCTGAAGGCGAAAGAGAACCAGGAGCGCGCTTCCTATGACACCATTCACCGCGCCTTGCTGAGCGGTTTGCTGGGCAATATTGGTCGCCATGATGAGAAACGGGAATACCTGGCGTGTCGCAACCGAAAATTTCAGATTTTTCCAGGTTCCGGTATTCACAAAAAACGGCCTAAATGGCTGTTTTCTGCCGAGATAGTCGAAACGCAGCAGGTTTACGCGCGCTACAATGCAAAGATAGAGCCTGAGTGGATCGAGCCACTCGCCGGACATCTGGTCAAAAAAACCTGGTCGGAACCGCATTGGGAACGGAAAAAAGCGCAGGTGATTGCCGCAGAAAAAGTCACTCTTTACGGGCTCGAAATTGTCGCCAATCGACCCGTCAATTATGCGCCGATTGATGCAGCTGTTTGTCGAAATATTTTTATCAGAAGCGGTTTGGTGGATGGAGAGTACCGAGGCAAGGCGTTTCCGTTAAAACAGAACCGGGCCCTTGTTTCCGAGTTGGAAGAAATAGAAGAACGCACCCGAAAGCGTGATGTGGTTGTGGATGATGACGCTGTTTACGCGCTCTATGATCAACGCTTACCCGATAGCATCGTCAGTGGCGCCAGCTTTGAAAGATGGTTCCGCCGTTTGTCAAAGCAGGCACAAGATGCGCTTTGTTTTTCAAAGCAGGACCTGATTCGCGAGGCTGCGCCCGAATTTGACGCAGCTCTTTTTCCTGAGCATTTCGAAAATAACGGTATTCGTTTTCCGCTAAGCTATCACTTTAATCCGGGAGAAAGTGATGACGGCGTGACGTTGTCGGTGCCGGTCAGTGCACTTCGGCAACTGACAGCAAATCGTTTGGAAAAGATAGTTCCTGGCTTATTGAGAGACAAGTGTATTCAGCTGATCAAAAATCTACCGCGTACTTTGAGGCGTCATTTTGTTCCGGTTCCCGACATCGTCGATGCCATATTGCCGAAAATTGAGGGCTCAGATGAACCCTTAATCGACGTGTTAACCCAGGAACTGAAATACAAAACTAATTGCTTGGTACCCTATGAGGCTTGGAATCTCGAACTGCTAGACTCGCATCTGCGTTTTAATATTCAAGTGCTGGATGACAAAGGCAAGGTGATTGAAGCGGGGCGCGACTACTTAAAGGTGCTTGAAAAAGTAGAACACCTTATCGACCATGCCCCGGCGCTTTCAAATCACGAAAATCAACCAAAGCAGGCAGCCGAAAAACTAAACGACTGGAATTTTGATAAGCTGGAAAAATCGGTTGTAATAGAGCAGGCGGGTATTCAAATGACAATGTACCCGGCTCTGAAGGACTGTCAACGTCATGTCGAAAGAATACTCTGTTCAAATGAACAGCAGGCCCAGGAGATCAGCCGCCTGGGTATCGCCAGATTGATGTCAAAACGTCTGAGCACGCAAACAAGCATGTTGCGAAGCAGCATTCAGCATTATTCAAAAATGGCCTTGCTATATGCACCGGTCGGGCAGGCAAAACAACTGTATGACGATTTTCTGATTGCCGCTGTCGCCAAGCATTTTTTGGCTCAGGGGCTTTGCTATAGCCGTCGTGAGTTTGATCTGGCTCTTGAGCACGGGCGCGGTGATTTTATTGAGGCAGCCTCGCAATTCGCAGCTCTGCTTCTTCAGATTCTGGAAAACTACCATGTTCTGATGAAAGCATTAAAAGGCAAGGTTAACCTGTTAATCGCGCTTCCGATGAGTGACTTACAGCAGCAGCTTGGTCATCTTGTTTATGATGGCTTTTTGTCGGAAACACCTTATCAACAATTGAAACAATTTCCGAGGTACCTGGAAGCCTGTGCCATTCGTTTGGAAAAAATGCCTAGAGAAATGGTGAATGAAAGGCAATGTGTCCCCCTGTTACGGGATTGGTGGGTAGCGTACGAAGCGAGAAAAAAGCAGCTCGAAACTCAAGGTATTTGGGACCCGGAGTTGCTGAAATTCAGGTGGATGTTAGAAGAATTGCGGGTCTCATGGTATGCCCAGAATCTTGGTACTGCCGAAACGGTCTCAGAAAAACGTCTGAACAAGCAATGGCAAAAGGTCAGGCGCACCTAATGCATCGTCCAGATTTTCGCAGGTGGTGGCCAAAATTCGTATTGCCTTCCTGGACGCTCGGCATTACTGTAGATCGTTTGTTCGTCGATTAATTTTGGATATTTTAGAGGGTATGTCAGTGATCAAAGCAGCAATTAGTGGTACCGGGCTTTATACGCCTTCTGAGTCAATTTCCAATGAGGAATTAGTCGAAAGTTTCAATACCTACGTTGAGCGGTATAACGAAGCTCACTCACAGGACATCGCAAGCGGGAAAGTTGAAGCGCTGCAACCTTCTTCTGCTGCGTTCATTGAAAAAGCCTCAGGAATAAAAAGCCGCTATGTCATGAACAAGTCCGGTATTCTCGATCCTGACGTCATGCACCCGCTACTGCCTGAACGAGGCAATGATGAACCTGGCATTCTTTGCGAAATGGCGGTTGCCGCAGCGAAAGATGCCTTAGTGAGTGCGAATCGCACCGTTGCCGATATTGACGCGGTGATCGTTGCCTGCTCCAATTTACAACGAGCGTATCCTGCGGTTGCTGTTGAGGTTCAGCATTATTTGGGAATTGACGGTTTTGCCTATGATATGAATGTTGCCTGCTCGTCGGCCACCTTTGGCTTGCAGGCTGCGTTGAATATGATCGAGACCGGCACCGCGAAAGCAGTGCTGATGGTTAACCCGGAAATTTGCACGGCTCACCTTAATTTTCGTGATCGCGACAGCCATTTCATCTTTGGTGATGTGTGTACCGCAGTGATCATTGAGCGTCAGGATAGTCTGGCAACAGATAATTACTTCGAAGTGTTGAGCGCCCGCTTGAAAACCACTTTTTCGAACAACATCCGCAATAATTTCGGCTTTCTGAATCGATGCGCGCCAGGTTCGGAATCCAGTCCAGATAAATTGTTTGTTCAGCAAGGCCGAAAAGTTTTCAAAGAAGTTTCCCCTTTGGTAGCCGGCATGATCACCGACCACCTCGACGAAAATAACTTGCGCCCCGAGCAACTAAAACGCATGTGGCTGCATCAGGCCAACTTGAGTATGAATCAATTGATTGCACGAAGAGTGCTGGGTAAAGACGTTGATAGTGAGTTGGCGCCGGTGATTTTGGATGAATATGCCAATACCAGTTCGGCTGGATCTGTGATCGCTTTTCATAAAACACGTGATGATATGAGAGCAGGCGAACTTGGTGTAATATGCTCGTTTGGGGCAGGCTACTCGGTGGGCAATGTAATATTGCGCAAGTGTTAACAATAAAGAGCCTGTAAACAATAAAAATAATGGAGGTATCTGTTTGCTTTACCTTAATCGTTTAACCGGCTTAACGTTTGCTTGTCTGCTGCTTGTCTCCAACTTGGTGACGGCTGATGTCTATGAAGAGCAGGATCGATTTGAGTCATTTAACCGGGTGATGTTTGACTTCAATGATAGCGCTGATAAGTACCTGGTCAAACCCGTTGCTCAAGCTTACAAATTTATAACGCCTAAACTGGTTAACGAAGGCGTTACGAATTTTTTTAACAACCTGGGTGATGTCGAAACGTTTGCAAATTCGCTGCTGCAAGCAAAACTTAATAACGCCATGATTACATTGTACCGGGTTATCTATAACTCTTCGTTTGGCCTAGGGGGACTAATTGATGTGGCGACTCATTTCGGGCTGAAGAACAACCAGGAAGACTTCGGACAAACCCTTGCATACTGGGGCTATGAAAATAGCAGTTATTTAATGCTGCCTTTTCTTGGCCCTTCCACTGTGCGAGATTTGACGGGCAGGGCAATTGACATCGTCTATGACCCTCTTCTGTATTTTGACCAGCTTAGCGATGATGTTCGGTGGCTATCGTTGGGTGTCGAGCTGGTTGACAAACGTGCTGACTTGCTTGGCGCGGAAAATTTGTTGTTAGGCATGGATCGATATCAGTTTGTGCGCAGCGCCTATTTTCAGAATCGTGAATTTCTTATCAAAGACGGTGAAATCGATGATCCGTTTGCAAATGAGTCGTTTGAAGACTTCGAAGATTTTTAATGCAGCATATCATTCGTTTTTCACCCGGCCGTGAGTGATCGGCTTCTCAGTGACTGTGCTTATTACATAATTTCACATGAATTACACCAAGCCAAACATTATTGAAATGTTTGATGCCCTATAGTGATTAACAGGTTCATGGCATAACTAATTGACTACCCTGGGTGATTCAAGTGAGTAACAGTACACAAAAAAAGATCAACAAATACAAAAAGCGAATGGCCAACGCATGCACTTTCGAGCAATGGAGTGATGCTGCTCAAACGCTTGATGTGCTGGAAAATCGAGTGGGCTGGAAAAACAATATCGCCTCCGATATCTACAACTATGAGTTATTGTCCGATCGTCTCAGTTTACTTCGAAAGTTCAAAGAGCAGGGGCAGGTTGATGCCTTATATCGAGCCTTGCGAGAAGGCTTGCATCATGACTTGGGTAATATGGGTGATATTCGTTTGTACCAGCAAAGTCATTTCGGCACTAAGCGCCTGATAGAGGAGTATGTTGACGAAGTCTGTGCGTGCCTGGAATATGTTTGCGCCAATGACCTTAATGGTATGACGCCAGCCAAAAAGCTGGATTTCTTTAAGGATATTCTTTTAAGCTTTGGTCGTCCCGCGTTGTTATTGAGTGGCGGCGCCTCGCTGGGCGTTTTTCATATCGGCGTGGTCAAGGCCTTGTGGGAGCAGAATTTGCTACCGCAAGTCATCAATGGATCTAGCTCTGGCTCGATCATTGCGGCGGCACTCGGAACGCATTCCGACGAAGAACTGCCGGAGCTGTTTGATCACAATGCACACAATATCAAAGCCTGGCGCTGGATGGGGATGATGAGCGGCCTTAAAGGCAAGGGCTTTATGGATCAGAAGCAACTGAAAGACTACATTCGAAGTTATGTTGGCGAATACACCATGCAGGAAGCCTATGAAAAAACCGGGCGCAGTATCAATATCAGTGTGTCGCCAGTACAGCATCATCAGAAGGCACGCCTTCTTTCCGGCTATACCTCACCCTATATCCTCATGTGGAGTGCTTCACTTGCCTCGTGTGCGGTACCGACGATTTTTCCACCGGTTAAACTATTAAAGAAAGATCAACACGGGCATAACGTACCCTATATGCCTCGCTTAAGGTGGGTTGACGGCACGGTGGTGAGCGATCTGCCTGTAGAACGTTTAATGCACTTGTATGATGTCAACTACACCATTGTCAGTCAG
>Ga0316207_10004919_pt1 | contig 11325 bp, 8 predicted proteins | sample 6weekpyrite_MG_FD_204943 | JGI IMG/M metagenome (GOLD analysis project Ga0316207, IMG submission 204943) | Microbial mat bacterial communities from mineral coupon in-situ incubated in ocean water Damariscotta River, Maine, United States -... | ecosystem: Environmental > Aquatic > Marine >...
TTTGCATTTGTTGCAGGAGTAGAGCCACTTGTAGGTTTGTATGCTGCTTTCATGGTTGGATTATTAGCTTCTATATTTGGCGGCCGACCAGGAATGATATCTGGTGCTACAGGCTCCATGGCGGTTGTAATGGTTGCACTGGTTGCAAACCATGGCGTGGAGTATTTATTTGCAGCCGTTGTTTTAACAGGGGTTATTCAGATAGTAGCTGGTATCTTAAGGCTGGGTAAATTTATACGAATCGTACCTCATCCCGTGATGCTAGGTTTTGTAAATGGCCTGGCAATCGTAATATTTTTAGCACAGCTTCAACACTTCCAGGTAGATGTTGATGGTGTGACTGAATGGATGTCTGGCCAACCAATGATGATCTTTGCTGGCTTAACCATTTTTACAATGGCGATTATTCATTTTCTACCAAAGCTAACAACCGCTGTCCCATCTTCCTTAGCCGCTATCGTTATCATTTCATTAATGGTTATTGGGCTTAATATAGATACAAATACAGTGGGTGACCTGGCTTCAATTAAGGGCGGCTTTCCCCAGTTTCATATACCTGAAGTAGCTTTTAATCTTGAAACATTAAAAATTATTTTCCCTTATGCGTTCATTCTTGCAGCAATCGGCTTAATTGAATCTTTATTAACATTAAGTTTAATTGATGAAGTTACCAATACACGTGGCCGAGGCAATCGTGAATGTATAGGTCAGGGTATTGCTAATACTGCAACTGGTATGTTTGGTGGCATGGGTGGTTGTGCAATGATTGGCCAGAGTATGATTAATGTAAATTCAGGTGGTCACCAAAGATTGTCTGGTATTTCAGCTGCTTTATTCTTACTTGCGTTTATTTTATTCGCATCAAGCCTGATAGAGCAAATTCCAATGGCTGCTTTAGTGGGTGTAATGTTTATAGTTGTTATCGGTACTTTTGAATGGTCAAGTATTCGCATGTTTGGAAAAATTCCGAAACACGATGCATTTGTACTGGTGTTAGTATCAGGCGTTACTGTAGCCACTGACCTGGCCGTTGCTGTGGTTGTGGGTGTAATTGTAGCTGCACTTGTTTTTGCCTGGGAACATGCAAAACATATTAATGTAAAAGCATATATCGCTGATAATGGATCTAAAGTATATGAACTAAATGGGCCATTATTCTTTGGGTCTGTTAAAAACTTTCTTGAATTATTTGATCCTGAAAATGACCCGGATGATGTTGTAATAGAATTTCAAAATTCCCGAGTAACTGATCACTCTGCTATTGAGGCAATTGACTCACTTGCAGAAAGATATATTAAGGCGGGTAAAAAATTACACCTTCGTCATTTATCTGAAGAGTGTACGCAGCTGTTAGACAAAGCAGGAGATCTTGTTGAGGTGAATCGTCTTGAAGATCCAAACTATCATGTCGCTGACGATAAATTATCTTAGAACTTAATTTATTTTACACATAAAAAACCCAGCTAATAAGCTGGGTTTTTTATGTGTAAAATAAATGTGTTAAGGCATATGAGCCTGAATTTCTTTTACGTTATGTCTAACCAGGTTTTTATCTACAGCAGAAATTACAAACTTGTTGGTTTCATGGCCAAGATTTTTACGTAAATCACCGAGGAATTTTGGAGGTGACATCAGGATTAGTTGCTTGAACTCACCCTTGGTGCGGGCAGAGTTTAAATGCTGGCCTAATGAACGTGCGAATTCGGTTCGTTCATGGTTATTATGTAAATCGTGGGTACTGGTTAAACGTGAATGGCGACTTTCTTTTGTTTTATTGCCGCTTAACTGGCTTTTATGATTTCTGCTGATACTATTTGAAAAACCTTTGAGTTCTTTTAGTGATTGTTGTGATTCATTAACTTCAACTTCGAAAATTTTTGCTCGGCTGCTTTCTGCAACAACGACCCATGTTTTAGACATTTATAAACTCCTACAGTTGATTAAATTCGGTTTCGCGCTATAGATGAATAGGACATCTTGTCAGGCTACCGAAATGACGTTTTCAATGTTGTTGAATAACCTCTATGTAATTTGTTTGTGTTATTAATATATAAGTGCAGGGGCGGGAGTTTGGTAATTTAAAAATTTTATCCTCCTAATTATTTTATTTAATAGGAGATGATGATGCGCTTAATTTTCTTCAAGTTTGGATAATTGATTATAGATTAGCTCGCTAAGTCAATGATATTTCGATTAAATTAGTAAGTTGAATATTACAAGATTACTGAATTGCAATTAGATAATATTCTGTTATGTTGGTATATTAGTGTTCATTAAATTAGACGAAAGGTAGTAATCCCTACATGACGACGCCGATTGAAGTAACAGAGGATATAGTATCTAAAACAACGTGCCCTTATTGTGGGGTGGGGTGTGGCGTGATTGTCAGTCGTGACAAGGGGACTTATAAAGTCCGCGGTAATCCGGATCATCCTTCAAATCAAGGTCGCTTATGCTCTAAGGGAACCGCTTTAGCAGAAACCCTGGACGATGAAGGGCGAATGCTGTATCCACAAATCAACGGCCTGAAATCTAGCTGGGGTCAGGCTTATGAGTTAATGGCAAAACGCTTTAAATCCTGTATCAAGAAATATGGACCGGGCTCAGTGGCCATGTATGTTTCTGGTCAGTTACTCACAGAAGACTATTACGTTGCTAATAAATTCATGAAAGGATTTGTGGGTACTGCTAACATAGATACCAACTCTCGCCTATGCATGTCATCTGTAGTGGCAGGTCAAAAAAGAGCATACGGCACGGACACGGTTCCCTGTAGCTATGAAGACATCGATAGAACTAACCTGGTTGTTATTGTTGGTTCAAATACGGCCTGGTGCCACCCGGTCATCTTTCAGCGCATAAGACAGGCCCAAAAGAATAATCCAAATTTAGATGTTGTTGTTATTGATCCTCGGAGAACAGCAACCTGTGATATAGCCGGTATGCATCTGGCTATTAATTCTGGTAAAGATTCATATCTATTCAATGGCCTTTTAGCGTATTTAAATGACAAAGGTGAAGTTAACCGCCCGTTTGTAGATAACTGTGTTGAAGGATTCGATGCAGCCCTGGATTCTGCTTATGATTCATCGGGTGAAATTACCAGGGTTTCAAAAGAGTGCGGTTTATCCGTAGAACAACTAGAACAGTTTTATGCACTGTTCGCACGTAAAGAAAAAGTCATCACTCTATTTTCACAGGGCATAAATCAAAGTACTTCTGGCACTGATAAAGTAAACGCCATTATCAACTGCCACTTATTATCTGGGAGAATTGGTCGTCCCGGAATGGGGGCTTTTTCCTTAACGGGACAACCCAATGCCATGGGTGGCAGGGAAGTGGGTGGTTTATCTAATCAGCTCACCGCTCATATGGATTTAGAAAATAAAGAGCACAGATCATTGGTGCAGCAGCACTGGAACTCACCATTAATTGCAGATACTCCTGGGTATAAAGCGGTTGATCTTTTCGAAGCTATTTTAAAAGACAAGGTCAAAGCCTTATGGGTTATTGGTACAAATCCAGCTGTTAGTATGCCGAATAATTCACGTGTCAGAGAAGCCCTGTCACATTGTGAGTTACTGGTGGTACAGGACTGCATGCAAAATACCGATACCGCAGATTTAGCTCATATACTTTTACCTGCTTCTACCTGGGGTGAGCGTGATGGTATGGTGACCAATTCTGAACGACGTATTTCTCGACAGAGATCATTCCGTAAAGCACCGGGCGAAGCATTACCCGACTGGAAAATCATTTCTTCCGTTGCACAGGAAATGGGATTTGAAAAAGAATTTAATTACAACAATCCGCGTGAAATCTTTAATGAATTTGCTGTTTTAAGTGGTAAGGAAAATAATGGTACCCGTGATTTCGATATATCTGCTTGCGCTGATATAGATGATAAAGCCTATGATTTATTTGTACCTTCACAATGGCCTATTACATTTAATCAACCTACAGGTACGAAAAGACTTTTTGAAGACGGTCAATTCTTTACGGCTACTCGTAAAGCCAAGATGGTTGCGATTAATCCAGCAAGTGCAGCAAACTTACCTAACGAGGAATATCCACTTATATTAAACACTGGTCGTATTCGTGATCAGTGGCATACCATGACGCGGACAGGAAAGTCTCCAACACTGTCCACTCATTATCCAGAAGCATTTCTACAATTACATCCCGTCGATGCAACTAAGCATAATATATCTGTAGATGATCTTGTTTGCGTAAGTAGTGAATGGGGAGAAGTTACACTTCGTGCGCTTATTAGCGATGATATTCCCAGGGGAATGGTTTTTGCGCCAATGCACTGGAATGACCAGTATGCATCTAATGCTTCAATTGGGCGTATTGTTAATCCAGCAACCGATCCGTTTTCAGGTCAGCCTGAATTTAAACATACACCTGTTAGAGTAAAACGTATTCATAAAGCATGGTACGGATTTTTATTGTCCCGGCGACAATTAGATTTATCTACACAGGATTACTGGAATCTAAATAAAGGTAATGGATTGTGGCGTTATGAAATGGCTGGAAATGACACACCAAAAAACTGGGCAGACAATGCTCGTACTTTATTATGTGCAAATGATGATAATGTCTCGTGGATGGAATACTTTGATCAGTCAGCGCAATGTTATCGGGCAGCTCGATTAGTTGGTGATTCTTTGGAAAGCTGTATATTTATTAGCCCTGATCCTCATCTTCCTAGTAGAGACTGGTTGATGGCGTTATTTAAGAATGACGGCCTGGATGATAAAGATAAAATGTTTTTATTGTCTGGTCGAGCCAGTGATTCTTCAGAAGATGCGGGCACTAGTGTATGTGCATGTTTTAGTGTTGGTAAAAATACTATAGTTAAAGCTATTCAGGAAAAGAACATCACAACCGTTGACGAAATCGGTAAACAGTTACAGGCTGGAACAAATTGTGGTTCATGTATTCCTGAATTAACAGCGCTTTTAAAAGAAGTTACGGGTAGCAATTGATGAAAACCCTGTTGCTCGCAAGACATGCAAAATCAGACTGGGGTGATAATTCAGTTGATGATTTTGATCGGCCATTAAATGAGCGAGGTGAAGAAGACTCACCTAAAATGGCATCATACTTACAACAATGTGGATATTTGATTAATCAAATAATTAGTAGTGATGCTGTCCGTGCATTGTCGACTGCGAAGCAATACAGGAAATCACTAACACCAGACCAGGATTTAATTACTCATGGTGATCTATACCTTGCATCAGAAAATAAAATAATTAATATTATTAAAAATATCAATCCAGCTTTTAACTCCGTGATGCTGGTTGGACACAATCCCGGTATGACAGATGCTTTAAATTATCTGAGTCATGAACAGGTCGATGATATGTCAACGTGTAGCGTTGGTATTTTACAGTTTGAAGTAGATCGCTGGCGAGATATCGCAAAGGGTAGTGGCGATTTACTCGCGTATGAATACCCGAAAAAGATCAGGAAAAGGGATGGGGTATAGCTAGAAACTAATCCTTGTCGTCATACACTGACATTATTGCTTTCAATTCTTTTAATATAATTACTATTTCATTTTCACTATATTGACTTAAACCTTCAACAACGCTGCCCGCTTCAATGGTTGCAATAATAGCGTTCACAGATTCACATCCCATTGAGCAAATTGCTTCTACAGCTTGAGTAATTTTCGTGTCGTTCATTAAGTGTACTTATGTGCTAGCGTTTAGTTGCTATTCGCATTTCTTGAATTTCGTTTATCCTGTAACCAGTTCTGGAAAGTAGGATATTTTAAATACTGCTTCTCGCTGATATAAGTCAGCACATTATTTAATCTATAAAATCGAATAACGGATTCAATACGTAAAATTTCTTTTCCGTTGGTATCAAAAAATAACAAAGAGGGGGCAAAAGTTAAATTTAAGTCGTTTGCCCATTCTTTTGCAGTTGTCTTTTTGCCATCAGGAGTTATGACGGGTGTTTGATCTCTTGTATTTAGCTGCACCATATTTATTTTTTGAAGCTGATTAATAACTTCTGGCTTTGACAGGGTGTCACCGTGTAAAACATCACATGCATGGCACTTGGTATGTTCGAAGGAGACCAGTAGCGGTCTGTTGTTTGAAAGTTTGTTCAAGTTATATGGTGGCTGCAAGAACATTTCATTGTCATTTAGTTCTTCAAGACCAAAACTCAGTGCTGACTCAGCACGAGATAAATAATTTCTGTAGGACTCACGCAGATAATGTGAATCAGCTACATATTCTAATGCTGCACGGAATTGATATTTGGGCCTAAAGCCAGGCAGTTTCAGGGCAAGTTGGCCACGCGTTGTGTAAAATAATAAGGTAGGCGTAAAGTTCATTTTACGATGCGATGCGTATGTTTTTTCTGTCCATTTGCGCCCATTAAAATCTGTTACTGTTCGAGCGCCGCGTACATCAATGGCTATTACATTGAAATGTTCCTGGGTATATTTAGCAATGACTGGATCACCCCAGTTACCCTCGAGCAAGGCTTTGCAGTATGGGCAGTCTTTACGGCCAAAATAAATAATCATGCCCTGTTTACCATCTTTTGTGGCATCAGACAGACTGTCATTTAAGTCTAGAAAGCTTAAATCGAACCATTCAGGAAGGTCTAGTGCATCTGCGAGCGGTGCATCATCAAATTTTAAGGCATCTTTACCCTGAGCGACGTTAGTCAGGCTAGCGAACAAGCATAAAAGAAAAATATAAAATCGAGAACGAAAATATGAATTCATATAGTGAAAATATGTCTTTTGGTTTTATTAACTAATATTAACAATATTAACGGCTTTGGATGTCTATTTTATTGATCTAAGTTGATTAACTGCTCTTGTGAGCTTGCTGCATATATTCATGACTGCGCATTTCTAATAAACGGCTTACTGTGCGTTTAAACTCGAATTCGAGTTGCTTACCTGTATATAGATCTTCCGGTTGTGTTTCAGCGCTCGCCAGTAAATTTACGTTCCTGTCGTAGTACTCATCAATCATATTAATAAACCGTTTACACTTGTCGTTAAGGCTATCGTCCATTTTTGGAATATTGCTGAGTAATACAGTGTGATATTGGCAGGCGATTTCTATGTAATCAGCAGAACCACGTTGATCTCCACAGATAACGTGAAAATCAAGCCAAATAATATCATTAGTATGTAAAAGCGTGTCGATTAATCGATAGTTTATATCAATTTTTTGATGGCGCTTTGCGGGAGAGGTGGTCATTTCCAGTATTCTATTTTCTAAAGTACTATCCTGCGTCTTAGATGATATATACCAGGTATCAGCCTTTTCAAGTAGACGTAAACGATGATCAACTGAGCCATTTAGCACAAGTGTGCTCATATTTTCATTTATGAGTTTAATGGCAGGAAGAAATCGCTCACGTTGAAGCCCATTTTTATAGAGCTCATCAGGTGGAATATTTGATGTAGCGACTACCGTAATACCTTCTTTAAACAGGGTGTCCAACAGTCCATAAAGCAACATGGCATCAGTAATATCTGAAACATGAAATTCATCTAGGCAGAGCAGTTTGTAGCGTTTTGCGTATGTACGAGCAATTACTTTTAGTGGGTTTTTCTGCTCACCAATCAGGCTCAACTGGTCGTGTATAGCGCGCATAAAATGATGAAAGTGGAGGCGGAGTTTTTGATTGGTAAATCCAGATTGCTCTGTTAGCGTCTCAAAAAACATATCCATTAACCAGGTTTTTCCACGGCCTACATCACCCCATAAGTAAATACCCCTGGGTGGTTTGTCGGCAATGCTCAGAAGGTGTTTAAATTTGTATTGAAGGGAATTGCTGTCTGCCAGGTGTTGCTTAAGTTTTATTTGCAGATTTGATAAATCCTGTACCACTTTTTCCTGAACAGGGTCGGCATCATAGTGCTTGATTTCTAACTGCCGAGTATATTCATCAAAGATGCTCATAAAATAAATTGATAGCCTATATATTGTTTTATTTCAATAAGATGGAAAATAAACTTAATTAAATATGTAATGTGTTCCATGCATGCTTTAATCAGCTTATAACTGTGTATTATGGTTTCGATTATGCCGCATACGTTAAATAAATTCACAATAAATGCATTCTACAAACAACACTATTTAAGGATTTTTTTACGGCTCTATTCTATAAATCAAAGCAAGAATTATTATTCTCATATGCATCATATGTCATTGAGAAATAAATAGTTATTTGCTAATATTCACACCGTTTTATGTGTCTCTTAAATCCCTATCTATAAGGCCCCAAATAACCTAATGACACGTTATATATTTATCACCGGTGGTGTTGTTTCCTCACTTGGAAAGGGCATTGCTGCTGCATCTCTTGGTGCCATTCTAGAGGCACGTGGCCTTTCCGTTAAAATGCTCAAGCTTGACCCTTACATAAATGTTGACCCGGGAACGATGAGTCCTTTTCAGCATGGTGAGGTTTTCGTTACGGATGATGGCGCTGAAACTGACCTGGACCTGGGTCACTATGAGCGTTTTGTAAATTTCCGTACTTCACAGGCCAGTAACTTTACGTCTGGCCGTATTTACGAAACCGTTATTCGTAAAGAACGCCGTGGAGAGTACCTGGGTGGTACGGTGCAGGTAATTCCGCATATTACCGATGAGATTAAACGCAGTGTTATTGAAGGTGCAAAAGGCGCTGATATAGCCATGGTAGAAATTGGTGGCACAGTCGGTGACATTGAGTCTTTGCCATTTATAGAAGCTATACGCCAAATGGGTGTTGAAATGGGGCATGAGAATGCGCTTTTCATACACCTGACGCTGGTACCGTACATTGCATCGGCTGGTGAGGTTAAAACCAAGCCTACTCAGCACTCTGTGAAAGAATTACGTTCTATTGGTATTCAGCCAGATATTCTATTGTGCCGCTCTGAAAAATACCTACCTGAAGAAGAACGCCGCAAGATAGCCCTGTTCACCAATGTGGAAGAAAAGGCCGTTATCTCAGCTAAAGATCTCGATCACATTTATAAAATTCCACAGTGGCTGCATGATCAGGGTTTGGACAATATCGTTGCAGATAAGATGCGTTTAGACCTGCCAGAAGCAGATTTATCTGACTGGCAGGCGGTTGTGCATACGCTTGAAAACCCTGAGTCGGAAGTCACTATCGGCATGGTTGGCAAGTACGTTGATCTTACTGAATCATATAAATCTCTGAATGAATCATTGGCTCATGCGGGTATTCAGAACAAGGCCAAGGTAAATATTGTTTACATCGACTCTGAGACGCTTGAAAGCGGTGACATGAGCCAGCTTGAATCCCTGGATGCGATTCTTGTTCCTGGTGGATTTGGAAAACGCGGTGTAGAAGGCAAGATTGCTGCAGTTCAGTTCGCACGAGAAAACAAAATACCTTACCTTGGTATATGCCTCGGTATGCAAGTGGCCGTCATTGAATATGCCCGTCACATGGCTGGCATGACAGATGCTCATAGTACTGAATTCAATCGTAATACAGAAAATCCTGTAATCGCATTAATTACAGAATGGAAGTCTGAAAGCGGCGAAACAGAAACTCGCGACGAGAATTCTGATATGGGTGGCACAATGCGTTTAGGCGCACAGCCCTGTAATTTGCTTGAAGGCTCGAATGTAAATCGTATTTACGATTCTAATACAATTTCTGAGCGTCATCGGCACCGTTATGAATTTAATAATACATTTATGGATGCGCTTGAAGATAAAGGTCTTATTTTCTCAGGCCGTTCCGTAGACGGTAACCTGGTAGAAGTTGTAGAAATTAAAGATCATCCATGGTTCGTTGCCTGTCAGTTCCACCCGGAATTCACATCAACACCACGTAAAGGTCATCCATTGTTTACAGACTTTATAAAAGCAGCCTGTACGCATCGTGATACAAAGGTGAGTGCTTAAATGGAATTTAATGGTATTAAAGCCGGTTTAGATCAGCCATTTTTCCTTTTCGCTGGCCCATGTGTTATCGAATCAGAAAAAATGGCCTTACAAACGGCAACGCAACTCAAGGAAATAACGACTAAACTCGACATTCCATTTGTTTATAAATCGTCGTTTGATAAAGCAAATCGCTCATCAATGGACAGTTTTCGTGGCCTTGGTATGGAAGAGGGTCTGCGTATTCTTCAAAAAGTAAAAGACGAGCTAGATGTTCTAGTGATTACTGATGTACATGAAGATACTCCCATGGATGAAGTTGCAGATGTAGTAGACGTGCTGCAAACCCCGGCTTTTTTATGCCGTCAAACTAATTTTATTTTAAAAGTCGCAGCAGCCGGTAAGCCGGTTAATATCAAAAAGGGCCAGTTTATGGCGCCCTGGGATATGAAAAACGTAGTCGACAAAGCGCGTACTACTGGCAATGAACAGCTCATGGTGTGTGATCGAGGCGTATCATTTGGTTATAACAACCTGGTATCTGATATGCGCGCATTAGCTGTCATGCGTGAGACTGAATGCCCAGTGGTATTTGATGCAACACATTCGGTACAGCTACCCGGTGGTCAGGGCTCTTGCTCTGGTGGGCAGCGTGAACATGTACCTGTATTAGCCAGAGCGGCAGTTGCTGCTGGTATATCTGGCTTATTTATGGAAACCCACCCTGATCCCGCTAAAGCATTAAGTGATGGTCCTAATGCTTGGCCGCTTGGAAAAATGGAAGCCTTATTGGCGCGTTTGAAAGATATCGACCATCTGGTGAAATCATCACCGTTTGAAGAAACACAACTGTGAGCCTCTGTAAAACGGCTGTAACATAAGTGTTTTATAGTAAGAAACGAAATTAAGAAATAATTGTAAATACTTGAAAGTATTGAGGAAAACATGTCAAAAATAAAGCAAATCATTGCTAGAGAAATTCTGGACTCCCGTGGAAACCCAACCGTTGAAGCAGATATTATTTTAGAAAGCGGAATCCGCGGTCGAGCAGCTGTGCCATCAGGCGCATCAACAGGCGCACGTGAAGCAATCGAATTACGTGACGGTGATAAATCACGTTACATGGGCAAGGGCGTACAAAAAGCCGTTGCTAACGTAAACGGTGTAATTGCAGACGCATTAGTAGGCGTAGATTGCCGCGAACAAAAACAAATCGACGACATCATGCTTAAGCTTGATGGCACAGACAACAAAGAAAAGCTTGGTGCGAATGCATTACTAGCGGTTTCTTTAGCAGCAGCACACGCCGCAGCAGCATTCGAAAAGAAAGACCTGTTTGATTACCTCGGCACTGGTGAATTCAAATTACCTGTTCCTATGATGAACATCATTAATGGTGGTTCACACGCAGACAACAGCGTAG
>Ga0316207_10004920_pt1 | contig 11324 bp, 14 predicted proteins | sample 6weekpyrite_MG_FD_204943 | JGI IMG/M metagenome (GOLD analysis project Ga0316207, IMG submission 204943) | Microbial mat bacterial communities from mineral coupon in-situ incubated in ocean water Damariscotta River, Maine, United States -... | ecosystem: Environmental > Aquatic > Marine >...
GCAAAAACAGTGTTAACATGGGCCATGGCTTAAATCTCCTTTTATTACAACGTTTGTTCGCACTCACATTGTAACAATTCCTGGAGATTTAAGCCTCTTTAGTTCTTATTTGTGGGACAGTAGTGATCTACAATGATTCGTTTTTTAAACGTATATTCTTCATGAAACGATTCCAGTGAATCTTTCACAATATGATGTTTAAACGCGCCATCAATTTTTAACCAGCGGTTAATGTGTTCAGGTGTTAAGCCAGCTTCCTGCAATGCTTCTCGAAGTAAAGCTTGCCTTACTTCAAATAACTCTTCAGTGATATACATGTGAATATGTGCATAGCGAGGCGGTTTACCAACATAACTGATTTTGCCGCCCATTTTTTCACCAATAAACGCCGTTTGTTGATTTTCTATCAAAGTTTGATTTTGGTTTACAAAATAATGTTTTAACCACTCATGCGCATAAACTTTATCATAAAAGATCTTATGGACTCTCTGTAGCGTTTCCAGACCACCAATTTCATCGAATAGTTTTGTTTTCATTATTATCGCTTTCTTGATTTCCGCTTCCTTGGTATGTCAGTTAGTGCTGTTTTTCGCACAAAAATTAAGTGGCATATCATTAATATTACATTAAATTGTTGCTTTGGTAACGTTTGAATGCATATAGTCTCTAATCGTTAAAATAATTAGAAGAGTGACGAGCTTTTATAAGGAAAATAAATGTATAAAGTCTACGGTGATGAACTTTCAGGCAATTGCTACAAAATTAAATTGCTATTGCACTTATTGAATATTAACTATGAATGGCTACATGTTGATATTCTTGCTGGTGAAACCAGAACACCAGAATTTATGCAAATTAATCGTAATTCACAAATTCCTGTGCTGGAAATTAGCCATACTGAGTATCTTTGCGAATCAAATGCGATTTTAAATTACCTTGCTGAGGGAACACCTTTTCTACCTGATGCAGGTTTGCCACGCGCAAAAGTATTACAATGGCAATTTTATGAACAGTATAGTCACGAACCTTATATTGCTGTTGCACGTTACATCAATAAATACCTTGGATTACCACCGGAGAGGATTCATGAATACCGTGCTAAACAAAAAGGAGGATATGAAGCGCTTGCTGTTATGGAGGAGCAACTAAATAAAAGTGATTTTTTGATAGGTGACGTTCCCAGCATCGCAGATATTAGTTTATATGCTTATACACATGTCTGTCATGAAGGAGGTTTTAGTCTTGGCGAATATGCCGGTATTAGAAAATGGCTGCAGCGTATTGAAGGCTTGCCTAATTATGTTTCGATGCAAAAATCACAAGCACCTGCATGAATCGGTATCGGTTAATGACAAATTCTAGGAGAAAAAATGGACTTCTTTAAATTTTCAGATGATGAGATATACGCAATCGCACAACCAATTATGGTAACAATGAAGCAGGGAACAAACGAAAAAGATTACATGTTATTTTCCACGCATTTTTCCACACAGTTTAAAGCGCTTGTTGATGAAACGAAATTTTATTCTCAAGTTGAAACTAACATTCCTTTACTTGGCTTACTGACAGATCAGGAATATTTAGGATTAATCAGGCGCGAATCGGGCGTTTCAGTTATTTATAAAAAAAACGTCGGAGAAGAAAGCAGAGTTATTGGGTCAGCTGTTTATCGATATGGAAGATGATGAAATGAAGTTGCTTGATGCCTGTTTAACGTAAGAATTATCCCACACAGATGTTAATCATTGGGCTAGCTTGCAGAAATTAACTTCAACCAGAAAAATGCCAATTTAGCAGAACAGGGTGGTATCGGGAATTTTAATTTCAGTAGTCAACGTCTGGTAAATGGATTCTCCCGATAACTATTTATAACATTGGTATGGCAAAAGTGGAGCAGCCAGGTGAGTTGGTATTTTGCATCGGCTTCAATCACCTGTCCAATATCTACGCGTCGTACACCGGGTATGGTGCTAAACACTTTTTGACCTTGAAACATCATTGATTGCAGTTTCTATAGCGGCAATCGGCAAATCAAACTGATAATCATTAATGATTGACTCATTTATATTGAGAATAACTGGCGAGTGACAATTTTGTGCGGCGCGAATTGTCGCTTCCAGTTCGGTAAGATTACTGATTTCAAATGCGCCAACCGAGAAATTTTTTCACGCGCATTATTAAGTACATCGCGCAAGTTCACGATTGCCGTACGATAAACTTACTCCAATTGTTGCAGAGGTTTTATTAACCATTTTGCCAGTATTTTTGCTAACGTTTTTTATAAAAGATGTGCGGGCAATCCAAATTTGCCCGCACAGTGCTACATATGCAACCAAGGAAGGATTACATTGTGGCAAGTTAACGCATGGCTCTGCCCTAAAGCAGAAACCATACATTAATACTATTTCACTTTAAGTAAAATTCGAATATTATATTCATTCTATTCGAAAAAACCGATGTTTGTGAATATGATAAATTTTAAGCACCTGCATTATTTCTGGGTGGTGGCAAAACGTGGCAGTATTACTCGCGCTAGTGAACAGTTGCATTTAACACCACAAACCATTAGTGGCCAACTTTCCTTATTGGAAGATCAATTAGGCGACAACTTGTTTTTGCGCGTTGGTAGGAATCTGGAATTAACAGAAACCGGTCGTATGGTGCTCAGTTATGCGGAAGAAATATTTTCCTTGGGCGGTGAGCTTGAAGAAATGGTTCGTAACTTGCCGCAAACCCGACAAATTGTATTTACCGTCGGTGTTGCAGACGTTGTACCGAAGTCCATTGCACATCGATTATTAGCGCCTGCCTTACAAATGGCGGAACCGGTAAGAATTATTTGTAAAGAAGGCAGCGTGGAAAGTTTACTGGCAGATTTAGCTTTACATAAAATTGATTTACTCATCGCAGACGGGCCAATTCCCCAAAACACCAATGTACGTGGCTATAATCATTTTCTGGGTAGTAGTGGCATCAGCTTTTTCGCCAAAAAACAATTGGCAAAGCAATTGAAAGATCAATTTCCTGCTTCTCTCAATGGTGCCCCTTTATTAATACCTGGGAAAAGTGCCGTGGTGAGTCGTCGCTTAGCAGAATGGTTTGAAAAGCGTCGCTTACATCCCAAAATTGTTGGTGAATTTGAAGACAGCGCATTAATGAAAGCCTTTGGTCGTGCGGGCGCAGGTGTATTTATCGCACCAACCCAAATCGCCAAAGAAGTAGAAGAGCAATACGATGTTTGTGCCATTTCTGACACTAACGACGTGCAAGATCATTTTTATGCAATTTCAGTTGAGCGAAAAATTTCTCATCCCGCAGTCGCTGTTATCACAGAAAAAGCGAAAGAGTGGCTAGTCTCCAATCAAACGCCAGCCGCAAGAAATAAAAAAAGCAGAGCAAAAAAAACTATTACTCCTAAAATTGCAGAAAAATTAAATTAATATGCTTTTTTGAACTCAACGGTATTACCGTCAATACAGATAGTGGGACATCTGCCATCTGGTATGTAGAAGCTTAGAATATTTTATGTTGCCTTTCGGTAAAGTATATCTCATTTAGCTAACAAGATTTACGTGTTAATCGCACAAGACTGAATAAAAGTCCCGTCAGTATTAGATAGAAATCTAAACTACTACTGCTTGTTTCAGTCGGAGCTTCAGTGTTTTTTGTTGCCGGTGCTTCCGCAGTTGTTGAACGTGGCGCAATTACTTGCAGGGATAAAGTCGTCGTTGTTGATTGTGATGGCACGCCGTCATCACTGACTTCAACACCAACGGTATACATTCCAGCTGTTAAGCCGCTGGGGTTAAAAGTGAAATTTGTATCAGATGTATCGAGATCAATCAGACGACTATCTGTTTGTGACCAGTTATAAGTATGCATATCCGAAGGATTAGGATCGTTAACCGTTAATTGCACAATGACATTCCCTGCATCTTGAGTGACGATTGTTGTGACTGTTTGCGATTGTTCTGCAATGAGTGTCGCAGAGGGAGCAATATTGTTCACATTAGCAGCCAGTGAAACAAAGCTTTCGATACCTGTTGCATAGTTAAGGCTGGTATCATAGGTGAATATCTTATAATAATAAGTCACTCCATTTTCTAAACCTGTCGCTGTATGGCTTTCACCGTTGTTTGAATAAATCACCTTAGCCGTGCCAATCACATCATTTAATTCATAGTTTATTTTGTTTAAAGGATTAGCCGTAATGGGTTGAGTGTCCTGTAAGATAATTACTTTAAAAAAATCATCAAGCGGATTTGTCCATGCAATGCTTACTTGTGAATCCCCGCCAGTAGTGGCTAGATTGTTTGCATTGGATGGCGCGATAAGATCTTCTTCGGGAGGGGTAGGTGTACCGGTCGCTGTTAATTGTATATCAGCGCAAGAATAATAGTTGGTTTGGCTATCCGACATAAATTGAATTAATTGCAGTGTACAATCATCACAAGCAATATCGGGTAACGTAATTGTTTGTGTGTAAATACCATCTTTAACATTCCTGACAGCAGGAATACTGTCTACGAGAACATTTTCATCAAAGTTTGCATCAGCTGCAGGTGAAAAGGCGATACGAAAATGACCGTTGTGATAGATTGTTTCTCTAAATTTAACTGTTACAACATCACCCGATTTTAAGACAGCAGGATTATTCGTACGCGCTATGCCACCACAAGGACCAGGTTCTTTTAAACCTGTCGAATTTGAGCGAGGGGCAACAATATTACTTGTCGTATCAGTAGGAGCAATCGCCCAGCGAGCATGTGCAGAAACCAGTTGCGAAAAAGCTGAAATGAAAATAGTGAATGAGAGTGTGACAGAAATCGAAACGATTGAATTGCGCATTAATGCACCTTTGTTCATTATGATTATTATTGTGTTTTTACTCAAACGAATTGACAATTACTGAACTGAAAGGTTGCAGGTTTTGTCTGATTCCAGGTTGTTTAAAGTTTTTTCTGCCAGCGCAAATAAGGTAAATCAAATGACAAAAATATCAGTCTGTATAGATGTTTCCCATATGGAAAACGCCATCCAGTTTTATACACAAGCACTTGCTTGTGAATTGGTTGAAAAAAAGAGCGATTATTCAGAACTCGTTCTGGATGGACTGACAATTTATTTGGCTGAAAATCCAGAAGGATCAAATCCTTTGGTAAATGCTCAGGCAGTACGAAGCTATGAACGGCACTGGACGCCAGTTCATCTCGATTTTAAGGTTTCAGATCTCGAACAGTGTGTGTCATCAATTGTCGCATTAGGTGGAAAAAAGGAAGGCGAGAAAAGTGGCGATTGGGGGGCAATAGCTTTTTGTGCAGATCCTTTTGGAAATGGTTTTTGCGTAATGCAGTTGAAAGAGTAATTTATCAATAAATGTTACAACATCGCCTTAAAGAGATAAAAGCGCGAACAAAACCTCGCTATGTTAGATTTTATTTTTCCTGACTTTACCAACCGTTGTTGCAAAGGTTTTTTGAAAAGCCCGAGAAAATGCAGCCTCTGAATTGTAACCGACATTTTCAGCTGTTTCTGCCACACCATCGCCCTGGCTTAGCGCCGTCCAGGCCAATTGCATGCGCCACCAGGTAAGGTATTGTCCGGCAGTCCAGCCGCTGATTGATTTGAATGTTTCAGCAAACACCGTACGCGACATGCCAGCCTCTGCGGCCATGGCTTCCAGCGTCCAGTTTTTATCCGGTGTTTTGTGAATCGCGGTAATTGCTTTGTTGAGTTTTTCATGAACATAAAGTTTTAAAAAGCCGGTTTGTGCTTCGTTGGTGGCTAAATGTTGTCGCAACGCATAGGTAAATAACATTTCCGATAATTTATCAAGAATCGCTTTGGATGCCGCGTTAGGCGACAGGCTTTCTGTCAAAATCATTTCAAATAAAAATCCCATCCAAGGAGTTTCTTCTTGATATGGTAAAATAAATATGGCGGGTAAATTTTCCAGCAGAAACTGACTCGTCTTATGTTGAAAATGCACTTCACCACACAACATGCCTGTGCCTTCAAGCGATCGAGCTGTGTGATAAGGCCGATGTTCTTGCGGGCCACTGCTTTTATTCAGCGGCGTCATACTGTGAGGCAATTCCCTGGGGAAAATAACCAGATCCCCTTGAGAAATATTCGTGGACATATAACCGGGCACCTCCAGTCGACACTCGCCAAGGGTGACAAGATGAAAGCAGGTTGTTCCCAGTACATGCTCATTTATCTGCCAATCACCACAAACCTTGGCGTTGTGGTAAATATCCACATTCAGTTGCAATAAACGTAATAGGTCCGAAAATGCATCAGTTTCGAACTTAGGAGCATGTTTTGCGTATTTATTAGTATTCATCGTACAAATTATAGCGGGTAAAGTTAAATCTTCAACAATATGGAGAATTTAACAATGACGACTTTTACGCGACACACCCTCAAAACTGCTACCGGTCAGGCCAAAACGGTACTGGATGATATCAATGGCAAATATGGATTTATTCCCGAGTTATTCGCCTACATGGCGGAAGCACCAGATACCGTGACGGCCTACGTGATGCTTAACGAACTGGTTTCGAATACCTCTTTAACAGCCGCGCAACAACAAATCGCCTTGCTGGCCGCCAGTGTAGAAAATGATTGTGAATTTTGCATCGTTGCGCATCGTGCTTTTGGAAAATTTAACAAGGTGAGTGAAAAAACGTTAACAGCAATCGTTAATGGCGAAGAAATTGACGATGCAAAAGAAAATGCATTAGTAAAATTTACCCGAACTATCGTAAGTACACGTGGCAGACCAGGCCAGGCAGCGCTGAATGAATTTTTTGCCGCCGGTTTTAGCAAGCAGCAAATATTTGAAGTGATACTGGTTGTAACGATTAAAACACTTTCAAATTATGCCAATCATTTAACTTTGCCCGAGCCAAATAAAGAGTTGTTGGCTATGTTATAAACTGGTTTCGGAAATAATAAAAAAGTGAGCATGATTCTCGTGCTCACTTTTTATGTTCATGCACTTCCCAATAATTGCACCGATAACTTTCTTTCGCGTGGTCCATCCAGCTCAATGGCCATAATGGATTGATACGTGCCTAACACCAGCTTACCTTCAACAACTGAAAACGATTCACTATTACCCATACACATGGCAATTAAATGCGCATGTGCATTCTCCGGCTCATCCGGCGGGCAATCACGCAAATGAATATCGTTATGAAGATAATGTGAATTCTCTGGCGCGAGTTTCTCAAAAAACGTTGCAATATCGTCCAGTAACCTTGCTTCATTTTCATTCACCGTGACGGCAACGGTAGTATGTTGTGAAGAAATCGAAACAATGCCGTTTATTATGTGCCCGTCAGCTATCAATTGCTGAACCTGATCTGTAATGTCTAATAATTGTACGTTTTGTTTGGTTTTTAAATGAATATAGTGATGAAGGGCGTTCATAGATATTAAATTTTTCTCAATAGTGGTTGAATAAATCATCAATGTTATGAAACGAAAGTATACACAAAGAAAACTAAAAACAGCAGGGTGATGGTTTTTCGATGTGCTTAGTAATTGAAAGTGGTATGTCAGATATGTTTTTTCGGAGTGGGGGATTTGGGATATGATGAGGGGCAGGGAAGTGCCCATTGGTGACATTCAGATTTTCAACGTTATGGTCAGAAAACGACCCAAAGCAGTCATTGAGGATATCCATCTGATAGCAGACATTCGCTATATTATTGAAATGAAGTAGAAAATAATGAATTAACGTTGTCCCGCTACAAATGTATAACGAGACAAGGGGTCTCGTTAATGATACTGTTAGAGCTAAATAATTATATGTCATCAAATACAGAAAAAATGATCAGCATTTTAGGCTCTAGTTACCTTCAACCTATTGCCGATTTGATAGATAAATCTCTCAAGAGTAAGTTGACAAAAAGAAACGCTGTTATAGCGCTTCATGACGATAATATATATTCTGTTTCTATTATTTTGCTGTCTGTGCTAATGGTAGAAAGTTATTGTATGAGAATCAGTTATTTCAATCCCAACAATAAGAAGACTAAGCGCAAAACTACTCCCGAATATGTTAAAAGTATATATCCTGGATTTAGATTAGAGAAATCACTAACAGAGGCTTTTGTCGCTAGAGACTCCATTGCTCACAACCATCTATGGACACTTGACTTTAAATGGAGGCCTATGTCACTAAAAAAGCATCTCTTGACTCAGAAAGTGGAGATTCGAAATATTCAAAAGTTATAAATGAACAAACAAGACGTACAAAAACAAATAAAATTCATCTAGTCCCAATCAGATTGGATAGGAGAGATTCTATTAAAGTATTAAGGATTGTATGGAAAACATTATTGTACATTGAAAATAATAATAGAAATGACTGTTACGTATCAGATCAATATGTCACATATCGTAGAAAGGTTTTACTTTTTTCAACTATATTCGAAGAATTTGCTAATTCGCTCTAAAAATGTATAACGAGACAAGGGGTCACGTTAATTATACTGTTAGATGTAAAGGAAAGAAAGTGCCAGAACAATCGATAAGGTTTGGTATTTCAGATGGGGCTAGCAAAAGGGCCGCAACATGGAAATGCTGGTCGCCAAAAAGAACTGGAAAAAATGATATTTATCTAGCCTGTAGAGCACTTGGTGGAGTTCTTAAAACTAGCCTCCACGAATCTGGCTATTGGCATATAGCATTCCTACATCACTATTATGAGGAAAATATGCGTGATCACTATGAGAAAGAAAATAACAGATTTATCGAAAGATGGGAAAGGCCAAAAGAATTATCACCAGGTGTCACATTAGCATTTCGAATAGTAACCCCTTGGACTGCTGTTAAAACTCCATTTGAAGCTGCTAATTATAAAAAAATGCATTGGATTCCTAGTGCTAATGCAAATAAAGCAACAGAAATAGATATTTTGATAAGCAAGCCAAGCGCTCAAGTAACTGGCTGGCCAGGAATGCGATCTTTGAATACACAATTAGTCGATTCAATGCTTCTTGATAGCGGAGAAACAGTATGGGTTGTCCATTGGGAAATAGATATGCCAAAATTTGATACTACCCCAGTCAAAATGCGATTAGCAAAAGGTCAAACTAAAGAAGAATTAAAAAACAAAGATCTTCGAGTCCTTGCTTTAGGTAGTGAAAAAGATGGCTCAAGGGTTTTGTACGATTGCGCAATGGTAGTTAATTAATGCAGCAACTAACAAAACAAATAAACACGGATCAAATTTGTCGCTGCGCGCCATACTTGCCCGATTATTTATGACGTTAGGTTTTTAAACCTGGAATACTAATTATGCCTAAACGTAGCAATGAATTTCAGCAGCTAGTGTTCGCTATCCAATGCTGTGGTTCAAATGAAACATGTGTAACAGAATCAAAAATGTTAACCGATAGGCAGACTGGCGCAAATACAGAGGTTGACATAGTAGTAGAGACTACAGCCAATGATTTTAATATCGTGATCAGTATTGAAGTAAGAGATAGAAAAAGACCATCGACTGTAGAGTGGGTGAGAGAAATGCTTGGTAAGCATAGTACGCTGCCAACTAATAAATTAGTTTTAATATCGAAATCAGGTTTCACAAAAGAGGCAAAAGAGAAGGCAAATGAGAATGACATTGATGTTATTTCATTTGAAGAAGCAAAATTATTTGATTGGTCGGATAAAACAAATTATCTAGTAAAAAAAGATTGTTTACATATTGCTTCCTTTCAGCTAAGCGCAACGGAATTTAACATATCATTTTCCGATAAAAGTGCGTTTTTTATGCAGAGTGAAAATGAAATAATAGACTCAGATGATATTTTTTTTATACCATCCCAAAACGAGAAGGCGTCAGTTGGCAAAATGCCCGAATCTATTCTAAAAAATGAAAGTGTTGCAGTACCTATTATGAATAAATGGATTAAAGATGGTGAAGATAAGTTTAAAATTTCTTGGATACCAACAGTTGAATGTTATATTAAGAACAAAAATGACGTAAAGTTATACGTGAATGAAATTACTCTTAGCGGAATTAGCTCTGTAAAACGAGTTCCAATCAAGCTTAAGCCAGGAATTATTCAAAACAAACAAGTAGCACACGCAAATATACCAGATATATTTGAGACTGACGAAAAGCGTACTGCAACAGTCTCATTTGTCGAAAGCGATGGCAATAAACTTGATGGAGTCATTGTTATTCCGGGCACTAAAGGTAGCCAAGCAAAGGTTAAGTATTTCAATTTTAATAAAAATTTAAATGAAAAAACTTAAAAATCTATAACGAGACAAGGGATTACGTTAATACAACTGTAATAATTATTAAAGAGTTTAGTGTACATGGAAACTGATACTAATATATTTAGTACAATAGCAATAGGGTTTACTATCTTTACTCTAGGCCAAATATTCTTAAAAATGGTAATTGAACCAGTACAAAATTTAAAAACAACTATTTCTGAAATCGCATTTACACTAGCAAATTATTATCTGATTTTTCATAATGTGGATGTAGTTGATAAGGAACATGCTGATTCTGCTTTTGATACCACTAGAGAGTTCAGTTACAAGTTGCATGCAGAAGTATCACTTATTCCATTTTATACATACAGTCGACATATATTTAGATTACCATCGAAAGAAAAGATAGAAAAAGCCTCCGAAGAATTACTCTATATTTCAAATACTATATTCAGTACTGATGACTTAAAATGTGAACGTATTGATAAGAATAGTAAAAATGTTTTTGATTTTCTCAATATCAATATATCGTTAAATAAAATGATAAACAGAGAAAAATTGCATGAGCAGAGTAGAGAACAACAATAGTATAAATGCTAGACAACTAGGGTGTCGTATAAATGGAGTCATTCCGCTACGCTACACTTTACCTCAAATATACGCCACTTTAGTTGGCAAATTACGTTAGGCGTTAATGTCTGCTTTTACTAGATCTACCTGGATTTGAATGACCGCTCCTGGCAGAACTTTGCCCATTGCTGACGTTCGGATTTTCAATGTGATGGACAGAAAACGACCCTTTTCGAACCATTGTTATGTGGCTATTGATCGGAACTAAAAAAGAGGGATAGGTGTAGTGGCATAGTTAATTTGGCCACTTAAACAGAAGTGTTATCATACACTTCTTAACCACTTAGGTGAAAAAATGACAAACCGAACGAGACCTACATTTACACCCGAATTTAGATTAGAGGCTGCCCAATTAGTTGTTGAACAAGGATATACAGTAGCCGATGCGGCAAAGGCAATGGATGTTGGTAAATCCACCATGGATAAATGGGTAAGGCAATTAAAAAACGAAC
>Ga0316207_10004921_pt1 | contig 11324 bp, 8 predicted proteins | sample 6weekpyrite_MG_FD_204943 | JGI IMG/M metagenome (GOLD analysis project Ga0316207, IMG submission 204943) | Microbial mat bacterial communities from mineral coupon in-situ incubated in ocean water Damariscotta River, Maine, United States -... | ecosystem: Environmental > Aquatic > Marine >...
CGAAAGCAGTGGGAAAAAGTCATACAGCATGTAAAAGGCACGTTTAGTAACTTATCTTCTGAAGATGCGAATTTAGCACTCTTAATAAACGGGCTGGCACTACAAAAAATAAAACAACATAGAGAAGCAGTAAAAATATATTTAAAAATCTCTAAAAAATCTAAATACTACCCGGCTACCCGATTAAACATCGCAACGGCTTATATACGACAAGATTGGTGGACTGACGCACATATTAAGATCGATGAAATCTTAAGAAATAAAAAAGCATCAGTATCAGATGAAATGATCAATCGTCTCTACCTGGTGTTGGGTTATTCATTATTACGCAAAGAATTTTACCGTGACTCACGGGAAGCCTTTAGAAATGTCGAGTTAAACAGTCAATATACAAACAAAGCATTATTAGGTGTCGCATTAACAGCGACAAACCAGGAAGATTTTGTTGGAGCATTAAATGCTATAAATATTTTAAAGAGCAAAAAAACATATGATTTATCTGTTGATGAATCACATCTTCTACTTCCCTATTTATATGAAAAATTAAGCCAGAATTTAACTGCCTCTGCCAGTTATACTGACGCTTTAAATTATTACGAATCGAGAATCAACAACCTAAACAGCCTGAAAAACGAGGCTATTATTTCAATAACGGCAAAACAAATTTTAGAAAACAAAAACCAGATAAAACTTAATAAAAACAGTATCAATTTTTCTGATTATTACCCGGTAAGTTTTTTAGAAAACACTAAAACCGTGAATAACTTTAATAATTATATTGTTCACATCAAAAATAAAAAATTAAAATCTCAATACTCATCTGTTAAAAATACTTTTAACAAAACACTTGACAGCATGATTATCAAAATAATTAATAAAAGAGTTAAATATCTTACGAGCTACATGAACCAATCAAGATTTGGTTTAGCGCGGTTATTCGATAAAAACAATATGGGTAGTAATTAATATGAAATTATTAACCACACTCATAATAAGCCTGTTTATTTTCACAGGATGCAGCTCAAACAATATACAACGGTCAACAATTCGAGATATTGATTTTGCAGCTGGAGAAAAACAGCAACAAAAAGTATTTATAAAACCTAAATCTAACAATGATATTAGAAAAGCATATGCAGATTATTTAAAACATGCGACAAAAGATGATAAAGCACGTATTAATGCAATTAATCGTCTTGCAGAACTTGAATTTGAGCTTAGCAACAAGTTGCAAAAAGAAAGTGAAAATCTGAACAACAATAACAATAACAATACGGGGTCTGCAGACAATCTCTATAATGAACGAGTAAACAAAACGATTGAATTACTTACAACATCATTAAATGATTACCCAAATGCAAAAGGTAACGATAAAATATTATATCGTTTAGCAAAAGCATACAATCACATTGATGCGCATGAAAGATCTAAAGAAACACTGCAAACTTTAGTAAAAAAACATCCTAAATCACGTCACTATATAGAAAGCCAGTTTAGATTAGCGGAAATCGCATTTTCTAATAAAAATTACATTATAGCTGAAGACACTTACACAGATATAATTGGTTCCAGAAAAAACAATGTCTTTTATGAAAAATCCTTATTTAAGAGAGGATGGGCTCGTTTTAAGCAAGAATATTATTTAGAAGCCGTTGATGACTATTTAGAAGCCGTTGATTATCATAATTTTGACGACTACAACACTCTTAGTGAGTCTCAGCTTGAACAGTTTAATGAATACTTTAGAGCAATTGGTTTATCCTTTTCCTATCTGGGCGGCGCAGAACCTCTCAATGAATATTTTAAAAATAACCCTGATTTTAAATACATTTATTATTCCTACTCCCATGTCAGCGATATATATTTAAAACAATTAAGATATTCTGATGCAGTAGATACTTTAAAGTTTTTTATTAAGAACAATCAAAACTCTAAAAATTTACCTGTCTCTCACTTGAAAATTATTGATATTTGGAAAAAAGGCGGGTTTGCTAAGAAATCAACAAAAGAAATAAATATTTTATATAAAAAATATCATCCATCAAGCCCATATTGGTTGTCGAAAAAGTCTGACAGGGAAATTTATAATAAAGTGAGCTCTGAATTAAAAAATAACATATTACTGGCATCCTCTTTTTATCATAAAAAATATCAAGCCAACCATAAAAGCAATGATTTTTCAGAAGCAGACAAATGGTACAAAAGATATTTAAAACACTATAACTCATATGCGCGCAAAGATAACATTTATTATCAATATGCAAATTTGCTTGAGAAAAACAAAAAATATGATAAAGCACTTAAATTTTACGAGCTCGCCGCTTATGATGATGCTATTATACTTAATAAAGAAGCCGCCTATTCAACAATTTTACTGACTAATAAAATATATAATAAAACAAAAAAATTAAGCCATAAAAAAGGTAATTTAAATAAACATATAAAATACGCCGCGCTATATGCTCAACTATATCCTAATAGTAAACGCACACAATCTATAATATTGCATGCTGCAGAACTTGCATTTCAATCAAAGCAATATGATAAAGCTATAGGACTGGCGGAGTCTATTTCAAATAATAAAACTTCAATTAATATAAAAAGTGATATCATTAAAGCCCATTCGTATTTTAAGCTGGAAAAATACGAGAGTGCCGAAGCTGCTTACTTCTCAGTTCTCTCATATAAAATTTCAAACAAAAAACTAAAAGAAAATCTTTCTGATAAACTGGCCCTGGCAATATATAAACAAGCTGAAAATTCGGCTAAAAATAACAATCTGAATGATGCGATCGACCACTACATGCGCATTTCATCTATAGCCCCACATTCATCTATTTCTGCTACCGGCATGTATGATGCGATTGCATTATCAATGAAGCACAAACTCTGGGATGTATCTATTGAAAATATCAAAAAATTCAAACAGATATTTCCCAAACATAAATACAGTGGTGATATTACTAAAAAATTATCTGTTGCATACCTGAACTCAAATCAAAGCATTAAAGCTGCGCAAGAATTTGAAAAAATATCAGGTTTTGAAAAAAATAAAAAATTTAAGATTGCCGCACTCTGGCAAGCTGCGGAACTTTATGAATCAAAAAATGATATAAATTCAGCTATTCGATCTTATGAAAAATATTCATCAAAATATAAAAAACCATACCCGCAATATATTGAATCATTACATAAACTTGCTGAATTATATGAAAAAAGCAATCGACATAAAAAATCAAACAAACGACGTAAAGAAATCATAAATGCAGATAAAAAGACGATAAAAAAATATAAAACAGACAGAACTCGTTTTATCACATCACTGGCATCCATCAACCTGGCAAAAGCAGAGCACCAGCGATTTTCCAACCAAAAACTGGTATTACCATTAAAACTTAGCCTGAGAAAGAAAAAGTATGCCATGCAAAAAGCCGTTAGATATTATGGACAAGCTTCAAAATATGGCATAGCAAAAACAGCCACAGAATCAACTTATGCTATTGCAGAAATTTATGAGTCATTTAGCCAGGCATTACTAGCGTCAGAACGTCCTAAAGGACTGAATAGAGATGAATTAGAACAATATGTCATTTTACTTGAAGATAAGGCCTTTCCGTTTGAAGACAAGGCGATTGAGTTTTATGAAGCCAACATGTCCCATATAAAAGATGGTGTATATAACAACTGGGTAAAACGCAGCCATAACAAATTAAAAGAATTGTTTCCTGTACGTTACAAAAGAACAGCAAAATTAGATGGGTATATCAATGCGTTACATTAATTTTATTATCATTTTATTTTTATTATCTTCCTGCGCAACTACAGATAATGGCACCACAACATCATCGGGGTATGAACCATCAATTCAATCTCCTGATGAAATAATCCGGTATAAAAAAGGCCTGGTCTTTCTTAATAATAATGAACTTGAAGAAGCCAGAAATATTTTTTTAGACTTTAATAAAACCAGGCCTGAGTTAGCTGGCCCATATGCAAATTTAGCTGTAATAAAAATAAAAGAGAATGATTATGATTCAGCATTTGAACTTGTTAATTTGTCATTAAGAAAAAACCCTCAGTTACCCCAGGCATTAAATTTATTAGCTTTCCTGGAAGAAAAAAAAGGTAACATAAAGTCAGCAGAAATAAATTATCTAAAAGCTATCGAACATAAAGAGGACTATGCCTTAGCTCATTACAACCTTGCTTTATTATATGATATTTATATGCAGGATATTAATAAAGCAATTTTACACTATGAACGTTATATGCAACTTACAGGCTACAAAGACAAAAAAACAGCCGATTGGCTTGAACAAATAAAATCACAGAATAAAGGATAGTAAAATGAGTAAGAATACTCTATTAATCTGCCTTCTTGTCTTTAGTCCATATAGTCTAAATGCAGAGGATAGATTAGAGCTTGAAACAACATTTATTAAGGGCAATAAAGAATTACCTCAAATTCTTTATCTTGTACCGTGGAAAGATTCAAAACATTCACGCAGTATTGAGCAAAAAATTGTATTACATAGTTTGTTCGGTGATCTATTTGAACCGGTAAATCCTGACGAGTTAGGTCACGATATTACGACAAATACCATTAGCCAATTAAAACAGTAGGACACCCCACAACGATTTTCCCACCATGTGCTGTTGAATCCCCCATGCGTGCTGCTGGTTTGCCTTCAATCAATACAGTTGCAGAGCCTTGAGCAATACTATCTGGTGGCCCTGCACAAACAGCCATATCGCCTATTCTTGCAGCTGGCATTCCCCCAATTAATACACTTCCAGCTCCGGCAGCAACTGGGCCACCGACATGAGGCGAACATTTAGGAATAACTTGTGGGCAAATGTGCATATCGGAGATACGTGCAGCAGGCATTCCCATTAGCCATTACCTCCAGCCGCAATGTTTAAACCATGTTTTATAAACTGTTGAAACTGGGTATCAATATCATCTGTATCAGACATACCAACAGCATTTAATATTGCACCTGAGACAGCATGTGCATATAAATAGGGTGCGGGCTCCATAGCAGGATCACCTTCCTTAGTTATGCTACCTCCAGACCAAAAAACTGCCGCCGCAGCCCAGTTTTGAGCACTTTTATACTCACCTTTTTCTGCTAACGTTCCGCACATCCGACGTTTTTTATCATCAGGTTCATAAACCCATTTCTCTGCCATTGTTAACGAGGCCAGATCGTCCGCTGTTGTATCTTTATCAGTTACAACTTTTGCACATAAACAGGCCCACCAAATCGCTTCACGTTTTGGTAACCCATGAGCCAGAAATATAATTGAGTCAGCAAAATATTCATTTTCAATTAATTTATTAATATATTCTTCAGGGGTTAATTCAGGCTGCAAAAGAGTGAGCGCATCATCATCGATGGCATCATAATGAGTCGTCAGTTCCTGAGCAGTTTTTGCACTAATCTTATTCATATTAATTAATTTTGGTAATACCACCTTTAATAGCGACCATCGCAGAGCCTTTAACATCGACTTTAGTTGCTTTAATGACAATTCCTGATGGTGTCATTTTTATACTACTTCCACCTACTTTTAGCTCAATAGATTTTTTGCCTTTAATCAAAATATCACTTGCATCGGTTGATATTTTATTTTTAACGCTGAGCGTTCGGTTTCCCTTGCTAACCTTGATCGTTTCATTCCCTTTTTCGATTGTACGGGAATGATTATTTTTAATTAAAGCATCTTCATCATTTTTAACCAGACGATTAAAATCTTTTTCAGCCTGAATAAATATTTCTTCAGAACCTTTTAAATCCTCAAAACGGAGTTCATTGTAATTTTGTTTACCCGCTCCTTTTGTAGACTGTGTTTTTATACCGCTTTGAGTTTTACTGGCATAAGGTGGCTTGTTATCACCATTATAAACAGTACCTGTAACAAGAGGACGATCCGGATCACCATCAAGAAAATTAACAATTACTTCCTGACCGATTCTTGGAATAAAAGAACCACCCCATTGATCGCCCGCCCAGGATTGCACAACTCTTAAATAACATGAACTACTTTCGTTATTTTTACCCTCTCGATCCCATGGAAACTGAACTTTAATACGTCCAAATTGATCAATATAAATTTCTTCACCAGATGGGCCGGTGACGATTGCTGATTGAGGACCATTCATTACAGGTTTGGTTTGTGTTCTTAAAGGTCTGAAATGTACATTTGCAGGTATGCAAACAAAGTTATTTCCATATTCTGACTGACCTTCGCTACCTGTAAAATAACTGGTATCAAAAGCGCGGTGAAAAATACCTGTAATAATATAATTATCTTTTTCACTTTTAGCCGCATGTTTTGTTAACTTAAATTTACCACCTGCATAAAAGCTACTACAGTCACTCGTTGCTTCAATTGTATTAATGGCGGCTTCTTCAGCTTCCATTCTTATGCTGACTAAACTTTCAGCTGATGTTGTGTCGTACATCGACGGGTATTCATAATGTTCAAATTTTTTAACATTTGAAAATTTATTCTTGGTTTTTGAACTTATAAGCAGCTTTTTCTTCGGCTCTTTAAAATTATAGTCATTAATTGACCATTCTCCCTTGCGGAACTCGTAATGATGTTCCCATTGAGTAATTTGAGCTTCTGATTGATTACCTTTTGAATATGTCACTTCATTTTCATCACAATCTTCATAAGCATTTTGCTTATCAACAAGTATCAACTTATGTTTTTCTTTATCATGTTTAAAATAATAAGCAATCCCCTCTTCCTCCAATAAGCGGGTAACAAAATCAAAATCACTCTCGCCGTATTGAACGCAATATTCTCTGGGCTTGCCGCCTTTAGCAACAAATTCAAAATCATTAAATCCGTAATCTGAAAAAATCTTCGAGACGATATCTTTAGTGTTCACTTCCTGAAATATGCGTTGATTATTTGTTTTTGTTAAAAACCATAACCAGGGAACAATCGTCAATTTATATTGACGAAGGTCATTTGCTTTAATTTCACCGAAGGAAAATCGACTGACAAAACCAGTAAAAAAACGTTCTTTACCATTCTGTATGGTAACTGTCACTTGTTCTCCAACGAGTTCTTTTGGGTCAAGCGTGACATTTTCTGACAAGACTTCTAAATGAAATTCAAATAGACGGGAAATATATTCACCACCCTGAAAAGAAGTTAATAATAACTCATCTTTTTTAAGTGGAGATGATATAGAAATTAATCGGTGTTCCTGGGAAAGCTGATCCATTAATTGAATCCTCACAATGAGATTATGAGTAATTACATAATCTCTTCCATGTGTAAAATTATTTATAGGTGATCTTTTACCACCCTGAAAATAATACTGCCCAAGTAATTGGGCAGTATTAAAACTATATAAGCGTTAAAACCTTATAGTGGTTTTGCAGTTTCTAAATCATAACCAACGCGTTGTGGGCTGGAAGATTTATTTGTTGCATCATGATCATTATAATTAATCATAATTTTTGTAAAACTTAAAGTAATGTTTTCAACAGGTTCACCTTCAGCATCTGCTGAAATACTGTAGCCACTTACTAAACAGTTTTCCAATGTGTAGTCCATATACTCCTGTACTTTATCTGCACCAGTACGAACAAACTTAATCGTTACTTTTTTACCTGCTGAACCCGTTACCGCTTCTTTAAAGATGCCTGTTACAGAGTTGTCTGCCGTTTTAGTCAGAGTCACTTCACTAATACTTGGACGTGTTGACTCACGATTTGACATATTACCGGGTTCCATTGAAATACCGCGACCGACACCAAATTGCGCTGAAAGTACAGCAATGTGGTCTTTATAGCCATCTGCAGTTACATTCCCTTTAATTCCATCAAATTCAAGATATATTGCCATTTTTCAATTCCTTTTTAAGTTTCACTGTAAAACATTAAATTACATATTAGTGCATCGTTAGCATTGATGCAACACTTTAATAAATTACTTTTACCATATAAATCAATAAGTTAAAGTATTTTTTTGAGTGTTTTTTCACAAAAATATTCACTGAATTTTGGGTAAAAACAATGAATATTTTAATTATTTTTCAAGGTATAAAGCCTTAAAATTTGTACTGCATATCAAAGACAACTCGCATACTATCTTCTTCAATAACAATATCCGGATCTGAAAACTTGTCTTGCACGGGAAATGCAAAATGTAAATTTCCGTTTAAATTATTTTTATAATTAAACTGAAACCCAAAACCTACATCAGATAGATTACTGGTAACATCAGCAATAGCAGGATCAACGGAATATTGTTTTCCGTATGCACTATCAATAAATACAAATGGTTTTAAGTTATCTTTTAAATCACCAAAAAAATCAGGTGCATTAAATACCCAGTCCGCACTGACAAATAAGCTATCATCAGCTGAAAACACATCAGAAGAATATGCTCGAACACGGGTAGGTCCTGCAAGAGCCGAACGACTAATTGATGATATTTTCTTACCTGTATACTGAATTGCTGATCGCAAAATCAAACGTGAATTAGAATCAGTAAATGGCACTTTAACGAAACTTAACCGGGTGTAATCTGCACTATAAGTCTGGTATTTGTTATCCTGTCCGTCACTAACTGGCGTTTTAATTTGTGCTGACGCAATTTTAAAATTACCCTGGTGTAAACGCCTGTCTTGCTCATTTAAAAAATCAAAACTATAAGATAAAGACTGACTGCTTATTTTTTCATTCAAGCCGCTAGAGAAAGTACCAATTAATAAATCTGATTCGATGTTTTCTGCTTTCACCTCAACTTTAGAATTATTTTTACGACTACGTTGAATATCATAACGTATTGCAACATCCTGAATACCTACCGTACCACTTAAATCCTGTGCTGTACCAAGATCAGACTTGTCTACAATAAATTGATTCTTAGATAACCCTGCTATAAATTTCCAGCGAGGGCTAAATAATTTAGTCTGATAATATAAGCGGTAAAACTCTGTATTACTTGGAGATGATGCGGTCAAAATACTGACATTAAAAAGATCTGCAATACCAAATGGATTATTTACCTGAAAATCAAGGTAAAGTCGGTATAGTCCTGTACCTTTTGTACCATGATTATCAACACGCGCATTTGATTCATACTTATCTTCTTTTTTCACATTGATATTTAACTTGGTATCCCCTACCTGGTATCCAGGTTCAAAAAAACCATTAACTGATACACCTGGAAAATCATTAATTAAATATAAATTTTCTTCGACTTGTTCGCTTGTTACAGGCTTTGTTAAAAATTCATCAAAGACTGACTTTATAGTTGATGTATCGTAAAGCTTATTATTATTAACCTCAACATTTCCCAACATTCCAAGCAATAAAGTTAATGTAACAATACCATCTCTTACTTCTTGCTTCGGAATGTATGCTTTAGCCAGAATAAAACCACGCTCACGATAAAACTTTGTGATTTTATCTGCTATTGATTCAATTTGACCAAGAGTAATACCACGTTTTTTTCGTTGATCTCGAATTAGCCATACAAGCTTTTGTACTTCAATGGGTGTTACATGTCGTTTAACCGTATCTTCTTCAATATCAACTAAGAGATCCGACAAACCACCTAATTCTTCCAATGTGTAACCAGAATCAAGTAACTTATCTTCTGCCATTAAATCAAAACGAATTTTTTCAACAAGTTTATTTATTGCATCGCGAGTAATACCCAGCTCAGGATATTCAACTAACCCTTGTACACGAAATTCTCGTACAGCAAGGCGGGGGCCTGCCGTTGGATCTGGGTTTCGATCTTTTACGCCTGGAATATCAAGATCACGTAACATTGATTTTCTTTCAAGTTCAAGTGACTCCGTAATTTCAGGCATATCAAGAAAACCTGCATTAGCAGGTAAACTTAATATAATAGTAATGAAAATTAAAAAGCGTGATAAATAATTAGTACGAAACATAACTAAACAACTTTATTAGTTTTATGGAGCAGAATTTAAAAACTTCTGACGTTTTTCTTTTGCTTCTTGATCTTCCTCTTCTTCATCAGAAATATCATATCTCTGATCAGAAGGCATCATTAAAGCAATATCGGAATTACTATAGTTTCTGACATCGGTAAAGATTGCCGGATCGATTTCAGCCAATGTTTCAACTTCGATTAACTGTTGACCGGCTAAATTCTCAATAATTTGTAGTGCTATATTCTTATATTCATTTTCACCAACAAATTCTCCATCAAAGACTCCGTTGAGGAAACGAATATAGGTTCCCAATGCACCTGTTACCTCTATGTAATCCTTAACATCTGTCACAATAGGTTCTGCATTAGAACGACCAACAGATCCACTTAATTGCATATTAAAGATTGCCCGATTAGCTCTAATATGTGGGAAAGTGGTTTGATCGCCATAAATACTTCCTGTTTGGTTAAACGTGAAATTGGCTTCGGCATTAGGATTATCATAGTCAAGAGTAACTTTTTTAATGGTGACATCACCACCATTACTGACTAAATAAAAACCACCATTCGGATTGTTATTCGTAATATCTTCCAGAACAACATCACCATTTTTAGTAACAGTGATATCCCCAGAACCAGAATTAGTAGCGGTTAAAGAACCATTGAGTTCAAGACCAACAGTAATACCCCCATTGGCTGTAAGATCAACCGTTCCATTACTGGTAATATTAGTTCCTGTTCCAGAAATAGCACCTGAGCCAGAATTCAAAGTAATGTCATTTGACGTTATTGAACCTAGTGACAACTGACCGTTGGTAGTTATGTTAACAGAACCAGAAGCATTGATATTCGATATTGCCAAATCATCAACATCATTAAATCTAACATTCACTGCATTAGTTACACCGAGTGAATTAATATCATTAGCAAGTGCCAGGGTGATATCAGAATCACTTCTTAATGCTGTGCTACCCGAATTAATAGCACCTGTTTGGCTGATTGCTCCGGTTGAATCAATATTTAATGTACTTGAATTGATTCCTGCAATTGACGTCGAAGTACTGTTATTAACAGTTACACTTCCCGGAGCATTTAGTGTTAACGCACCCTGCAATGTATTTAATGGATTACTTAAATCAATATTTCCAGCTGTGGTATTAATAACTAAAGAAGACTGGTTAGAATTATTAAGAACATCAGTACTAGCAACCGTACCACTGGCAGTTATATCTAAAAGGTTTGAAGTATTTAATCCTGCAATATTCAAATCATCATTTTCAATCAAATATATATCACCAGTATTACTAGCCGATAAACGTGCAATATCTGTCTGTAATCTGCTACCAATTGAACCGACGTTGCCAGTATTTGCCAGTATCAGTGCT
>Ga0316207_10004922_pt1 | contig 11323 bp, 14 predicted proteins | sample 6weekpyrite_MG_FD_204943 | JGI IMG/M metagenome (GOLD analysis project Ga0316207, IMG submission 204943) | Microbial mat bacterial communities from mineral coupon in-situ incubated in ocean water Damariscotta River, Maine, United States -... | ecosystem: Environmental > Aquatic > Marine >...
GATTAACCTGACCTGTATACGTTTTTTCATGCGTACCATTGTGGTACACCGCCCGTGGGCGTGAGAACCACGTCCAGCAACCCACGCCGATCATATGACGATCTACTAGATCATGAGATAATTTAGTTGTGCCGTCTGAACTGGTAAATAGAACATCATCACCGTCTATCGACATTCCGACCTGAATGTCAGAATCAATCAGATTCACATAGCACTGGAAGTCAGCTTTATCCGCTGGAACCTTCGTGCTGTCAAACGTAATTTTTTTACGATTCAGCCACGATGAATTATACCAAGCCATGCACCACCTAATTAGTTTCAGTTTTACTTCTGAATTGTTTCTGTCTTCACCCGGCCATTAACACGCACTTTTCTAATGACCGTTTCAGACAACAGCTCTTGAGGTCGACCACGAAAACGCAATGGTGGTCGTTTCATGCCCGCCACATGTTTTGGTGGTGCAAATTCAAACCGCCGTCCATCGTTAGAGATCCAATAAAAGTGCGTCCACCATCCGAAATGTGAGCCACTAGGATCAATCGAGCCGCCATAACGCCAGCGCATAACCAGCGCCCACCAAAGGCAGTTACAGTTTTTTGGTTTCCACAATTCCATTACACAGCCCTCAATCACGCGCCCTGTGATTGTTTTTATATGGGCAAAAAAAGAAGCCCCGTTGTTTCGGGGCCTTGTTGTTTAGTTGTCTTCTTGGTTGGTCAGTTGGTTGTTGGTAAATGAGATGTTGGCAGCGCCCAGGCCGATTTCAACCGGCGAATTCATGAATGCTTTTCTAAACAGGTTGCCGCCTGTGGCCGCATCAAAGAAACCGAACATGCCAACCTTGCCGTAGCCTGCTGTTGCAGCGTCTGGGTAAGTAATCGGATTGTTGTTTTCAATGGTGCCATCGATGCCTGTGCTGGCCACTGTTGTGCCAGCACCTTGTGTGCCTGACCAATTGGCCAGGCTAGACAACACCGCTACACGGGCGTAGTCGGCACTGGTTGGTTCAACAAAGGCGGTGCCTGCTTCCAGGGCGGCATACTGTTCCGTGAGTGTTGCGGTGCCATCAACGATGGCTTCATTGTTGGCACCTGGGTAGCTGGGCTTAGCACCTGCCAGCGTGCCTGGCGTGGTGACTTTGTAGAGTTTCCAACCAAGGGCATCTGTTTCTACAAACACAGTATCATCTAATGCCACGACCAAACTGACAGCATGAAAGTGGTCAGCCACACCTAAGCCGATATGCCAGTTCGGGGCTGCAGTCCAACTGAGTGTTTGACCGTCAACCGTGATTGACTGACCACGATAAAGGCAATCAAGGGTTTTATTTTCTGAATGGTTTGTTTTTGAACTCATGGTGCTTGCTCCTTGTTGCCACGTAAACGGGCGGCTAGTGATTTAAGTGATGCCATCGTCCCGACTGGTGTTTGACCAGCGGCAACTTGTTTGTCTTGACTACGCTTGTGAACAGAAACGCCTAACACAGACAGGGCAATACCCCACATGAATGACAGGCCTGCCATTGCTGTAATGACTGCTGGTGCCTTGTCTGGGTGCATGATGATGACCGCACACAATGCAAGCATCTGACAGAACCAGGTAACAGCGATGATGTAGCCAAAGAATGGTCGCCAGCACTTTACAAACTTGTCATCACTCGCATATTCAGCTTGCATGGTTGCGTTAACCAGCTGCAGCTGGGCTGTCTCTGCCTCTAACTGGGCAATGATGATTGGCTGCATGATCTGTTGCAGTTGGATCTGCAACGCAGGATCGGCCTCTAACTTTGTTTCGGCCTCTGCTGGATCTTTTGCGCCGGTCAGCTTCATGCCAGCGTCTACCACTTGCTGGGCAACGTTGGCGGCATCATCACCTTTGAAAAAGCGGATAACGCCCGGCACAAACCGGGCGATACCCTGAGCCGCTGCAATGGCAGTGGCGATGGCCATTATTCAATGACCTCTGCAACAGTGGCTGCATTATGCTGATCTGCAGGGCCATTAATTGGGCTATGGCCAGTTACTAAACCACTAAGATCAGCCGCCGCAGCACCTACCGAGATACTTAAACGCGCATGAGTAAAGCTGTTGTTTGTATCAAGCTCTTCCTGGCGCAGATTAATTAACGCCTGCTTGTTGCTATCACCACCTGCCTGGGTCAACTGAGCAATAGCCTTGCCAGTAATGTCTTTAGCGCCTGTGCCTGCAGCGTCTGTTGCTTGCTCCAGCTTGGCATCAACTGTGCCTGTTGCTGCGATGTCGCCAACATTCAAAATGCCCATAGCGCCATACACCAGTGACATATCAACCCAGGCAGTAGTTACTGTGCCCACGGCATAATTATCGGCATTCACTACACCCAGAATGGCCGTTTTATGGCTAGGCAAAAGATTTGCGTTATCCATTGTTTTGTTACCTCGTTATTTAAAGATGAAATACCAAGAAAGACAGGAGGGCCTACCCTCCTGTCTTATCAGCCCCGCAAGCTATTAAGCGCGAGTTGCCAGGGTCACAAAGTGTGATTTGGTGTTAGTGCCGTGCTTTGGTGAAACAGGCTTACTCAAGAATGGGTGTCCACCGACACGGAACGTCCACTTGAACGCCTGAATGTCATAATCAAAATACAAGTGAATGGATGAGTCGAACTTAACACCACCAGCTTTCTGTGGCAGGTAGTAGCCCTTAGGGTCGACCAATGACAGGTCACCCTCAGTGCCGACTGTTTGAGCTTGCTCAGTGAACTGAATGGGACGACCAAATAGAAACCCTCCAGGTGCGTTCTGGAAACCGCTAGAAGGCGGAGTCCAAATCAACTTGTCACCAACAGTCATAACAGCTAGCTGCTCAAGAATATCGCTGTTAGCGTACCAAACTGCACGCGACGCACCAGCCGACAATAAGCGTGAGAACATCTTGATAACATTGCTTGCAACAATTGTTTTTGCAGTCTGGCCTGCTTCCTTGGCGACAGCAATCTTGGCCTTTGAATTCATAAAACCTTTTGGCTGGCCAACACCCGTGCCTTCAAAGATAGATTCAACAATCTTCCAGCGGATTGCCTCAGACGCACCATTCATCAGCCGACTGTGCAAGCGCGGCGCATCTTCAAGCAACTCCTCAGTAGCCAAAACAAACGCATACAACTTATGCAGTTTGAGCATGAATTCCGCATCTTCCAACTTAGATGGCTCCATCTTTGCGCCTTCAGCTGCCCAGCGAGAAATGATTCCAGTCGAACCCCAAGGCGTGGTTTCATCCTTAAGCATGGCCACCTGATTGGAGGCAGTTGGCTCAGAATCAACCATGGACAACAGACCAGTATCTTCTTCAAAGACCATCTTCCATATCTCGTTACGATATTGAGGCGGAACTTCAAAACCTTCGGTGCCACCACCCTCACGTTGAAAGCCGGTTGGCGCACCCATTACACGTAAACGGTCATCTATGTCACTACCTGGCATACAGGCCTGCATAACTGTTTGACCAAACTCAGCCATATCAGAAAAACCGCTCTGAGGGTCGACCTGCTCCTCAAGCTCATATCGGGCTGAGGCAGCTGGTGCCAACGGCTCAGCAGCAGTCGTGGTGCGGCCCGTTGATTGTGAAAGATCACCGGATTGGTCTTGCAAAGACTCTTTGCGGTCAACCTGGCCCTTAACCTTGCCAAACTCAGCCTTTAGGGAATCGAATTGCGCTTGCTGTTCAGCCGTCAATTCACCACTGTTGTTGGCGTCAGCATCATCAACAATCGCTGTCATATCGATGTTGATTTGTTTTAGTCGAGCACGTAGCTGTTCCAAATTCATTTTGTATCTCCTGTCATTAATTTGAATAGATTTGCGCTGACTCGGCAGCCGGTTATCTATGGGTTAGGCACAAACAACCCTGAGCGACTCGGCGCTCATAATGGGCTTTAAAAAAAGAATTATTTAGTGGTGCGTTATCCGCACTGGGTAGACTGGTGTGTTACCAAGGCTCTGGCCGCTTGTGAGCTTCTGCCTCTAGGCTTGGCACTTTGACGTAACTCATAGATGGTGTTTTCCAGGGTACTGATTTTGTCAATCAAACCCATCGCAACTGATTCTTGCGCAAAAAACATGCGGCCATCCGCATACTCATCCAGCTGGTTGGTTGCGATGCCACGCCCGTTGATGACCATTGCTTTGAAGTCGTCAAAGTAGCCATCTACGATGCGCTGAAATTCTTTGCGCTGACCCTCTGTGATCTCAGCACCCATAACACCAGCAGACTTGAATTCACCTGTATCAATTGGCACTGCCTTGATGCCTGCTATCTCAAAGGCTTTTGAGTAGTCATAAAACATCATGCGGGTGCCAATGGAGCCGATCAGATCCATTCTGCCTGCTCTGATTTCTGTTGCCTGGCTGATTGCGTAAAAACCCGCTGAAGCAACCATGCCATCGACCTGAGCAATAACCGGCTTTACCTTGACCGCTTCAGCAATTTCATCACCTAGCTCAGCCAAGCCATCGACCGACCCACCAGGGGTGCCTGCATGCACAATAATGGTTTCAACGTCCTCATCAGCAACCGCTGCCCGAACTGCCAACTGTGTGGCGCGTGTTGATGCCATACCAAAATAACTAGTCAACCAGTTCGCCTCTTTAACCATTGGGCCTTTGAGACTGATTAGTGCTATTGATCCCGTTTTTGTTATTGGCAAACCTGAGCGCTCAGCGTCCTCAGTGAATCCTGCTGAAACGTCAATGCGCGGCATGACCGCTTGAATCTGCTGTAAAAGCGCCTGAAACGCCATAGGCTCGATGGCCCACACTGAACTAAGCGGCAGCAACATTTTCAAACCCCTTTACGTTAGAAATAATGTTTTGCATCAAACCGTTAATGACTTCAGGAATTCGAGATTCAATATCTCTCAAAGCCTCATCAACACCACTTTGATTGAACGCCATTTTAATAAGGTCACAATTGGCCGCTGCGTGGTTTCTTGAGAAACCTTTTAGCACCGACTCCATTCCTGTTGTATCAGCAGAGCCAAGCGCCAACATATTCAAAGACTTCTCTGCGGGCCTGAAGGCATCTTCCATCTGGGCAGCTTGCGTATCATAAAAATCACCACACCAGCAAAAGAATGATTCACAGTCACCTTCAAATTTCTGGGCGGCCCTGGTAACGGCCTTGGCTTCTTTGCGGTGCATGCGCTCTGCCACATCAAGAAAAACACCATGCACACTGTCTGTGCTTCTGGTTTTAGCGATGCCGGTTTTGCCTTCTCTGTAGGCCTGAGTGATGGAGACCATATTCATTGGCACCAGACGCAGATCACCCTCTGGGCCTATTGGGTTTTCATCTTCAAGGCGTAGCACGTTATTGATACTGTAGGCACCGATGCTGGTCATGATCTTGTAGAATTCACCACGGGTTTTTATATCCCCGCGCAGCAAGGCTTTCATGTTCATCTTGGCATCGTACTGGCTGCGCTCAGAACGCTTAAACAGCTTTACGTCTGCCTCTTGTTCCCAGCGACGAACCCATGGGGCTAATGTGTCAGTCACATGCTCAATGGCCTGGTGCTCAATGTTGTTATTGGTGGAACGCTCTAGCTCTGCAACCTTGTGGGGTTTAACCCCAAACCAGCGGCATATCTCTAACACCTGAAAACGGCGTGATTCAAGGAATTGCGCTTGCTCAGGTGGAACACCGATTTGTTTGTATTCCATGCCATTGTCAAGAAATTCAACCTTGTGATTCTTGCCAGCGCCTACGTGTTTTTTTCTAAAAGTCTTTAGCAGATTTGAAATCGAAAGCTTTTCCATCTTGCCAGACCCTGCTGGCTTAGTGATCACACCACTCAGAACCGCACCATTACCAAAAAAAGATGCGCCAAAGCCTTCAGCTGCTAAACCCATAGAAACGGTTTCTTGTGCAAGCTTGATCACGCCATAACCCACCAGGCCATCATAGGACAAACCTTTAAGGTGAAACATATCCTCGGCAGGTAGATCGGTGGTACTACCATCTTCATTGCGTATCTCGTAATAGAGGCGGCCTTGCGAATCTCGCTTGGGCGTTACCCGGTCGGGAGTGATGATCCATAGGGCAACGGGGTCGCCTGATCGGGTGCGTTCTATCTCTGCATAACCGTTGCCATGCACCAGTGCGTGTGCTGTGATGGTTTCCCGAAAAATGAATGATGACGTTTCCAGATTAGGCTGTTTGTGCAGCAGATAATCTACCGGGTGATCACGCTTGATAATACGCTTGTCACCTTCATTGGCCTGCACATGCCAAGGCAGAATGGCCACGCCTTCACTGATGATGCGCACGCATGCCCAGACCGCTGAGTAGGTCATGGCTACTTGCTCATTCACACGGACGCCGGACTTTGGCATTGTAAAAAACGAGATAAAGCTATCAAGAAAGCCGCCGGACGAACCAGAGCCACCTGTTTGACGAGCCATGCTTTTTGTTTTATTCCAAAACATATTTATAGTTCACCGCTCGCATAAACCGATTCTTCTTGCTCTTCGCCGCCCATTGCGGCACCTGCTGCCATGATTAAGGCTACAGATGGATCTATCTTTTCTTTGCTTTTGTCTTTTGCTGGCTTTACGTTGCCAGCAGGATCTTGCAGGGCAACCACGTTGCTCATTGACCAGTTCAACACCGGATCATTCGGGTGCCTGATTTCACTGGTTAAATAACGGCGCTCCAACTCTTTCATTGGGGCGTTCATTGAAACAAAGCCCTGACCAAACCCGACCATTGGGATACCTTCCTTGAGAAGGTCATTCACTAGCTGTGAACTGTTCCAACGGTCAAAGTTGATTTGATAAATATCAAGTTGTTCACACAGCTCAAAAATGTCAGCCTTTATGTAATCGTAATCACAGACTGAACCGGGTGTTAGTGTTAACCACTCTGCACGCTCCCATGCTTTGTATGGCACATGAGACTTTTGAATATTGTTGTTAACAGTGTCTTCGGGCAGATAGTTTTTTGACCAGGTTGTCCAGCAGCCATCTGGGGCTACAGCTATCAGGCCTAGACTACCTATGTCCGATATGCTGGCCAGATCAAGCCCGCCATAAACTTCAGCGTTATGCTTTTTACACCACTGTATAAAACCTTTAAGGCTGTATTTGTTGCCGCATGATTTCCATTTTTGGACGTTGCACCAAACGGTTTCACCTGAAACCCAGATGTTCATATGCTTGGTTAGGTAGTTGACCAACGCCCTTGGCAATACCTTTGCCTGTCTTGCTTCAGCACGCAAGGCGTCCAAATCAACCGACACACCCAGGTTGGGATTTGCCTTTATCCAACATGACTCATCAAAGTGGTCGTCGCCATCATCTAATGTGTAAATGACCGCAAAGAACGAATCATCCTCATGGGTGCCGTCAAGCACCTTGCAGGCGTAATCTCGTACTTCGTAGCAGATCCCGTTCTGATTAAATCCAGCCGTTGTAATGGCCCACAACAATGGCTGAGAGCGTGACCCAAGTGCTGACTTCAATACGTCCCAGACTTCACTTGTCTTGTGGGCGTGCAGCTCGTCAACTAATGCCGCGTGCGGATTAAGACCGTCAAGGCTGTTGCCATCAGATGATAATGGCTCAATCTTTCCGCGCCCCACACGTGCAACCACTCTATGCTGCTGAACATCCAGGCGCTTACGTAATGGCGCTGAACGTTGAATCATAGCGCTGGCCTCATCAAACATGATCCGTGCCTGGTCGCGCTTTGTTGCTGCGCAATATATCTCAGGGCCACCCTCATCATCTTTCAAGAGAGCCTTAATGCCGATACCAGCCAGCTTTGTGGTCTTACCGTTTTTTCGCGCTACCTCTTCGTAAATAGTACGAAAGCGACGCTTTCCAGTTGCTTCCTTTACCCATCCGAAAACAACAGACAAGCCCCAGCACTGCCAAGGCTCAAGTTCAACAATTTGCCCTTCTAAATCACCCTTTGAATGCCGCAGATAACCAAACAAAGCCAAGGCTCTGCCAGCTTTCTTTTTGTCAAAAACAAATCCTCGATTGTGGGCTTCTTTTAAATCTCGCTCGTTTCGCTTAACCGCAAGCTTGACCCACTTACAGCTTTTAATTTTTCCACTAAGAATATCCGCTGAATACTGCCGTGCCTTATTTAAGCCAGCATTGGCACGCGCCTCTTGCCGCTGATTCATTAAAGATCTTCAAAACCATCAAACAGATCACCTTGAGATTCACCCTTTAAGGTACGTTCAGCATATGGCGTCAAACCAAAATCACCCGTGAGTGATTTCCATTTGCGCCAGTCATCGTTCAACTGTGCAACCGATGGGTGAGACTTTCGCTGCTCACCATTGCGACCCTTTACAACATACGTCCACTCACCCTCATCAAGAATCTTGCGTGCGTTAACGAGGCGGGTACTAATGCGGCAATATTCCGAAAAAGCATCTACAAACAGAGGGCGCAACCTGCCCGCCATCACGAGATGCGGCCCCAAGCGATCCCAATATCCCCGCGACTGGGGGCAAAGATCATCAGGGCGTAAAGCATCGGACTTGGCAACATGAGCTGCCTGAGGCTCATCATGCAGAGGTAGAGCCTCCACATTCGTTAAGTCTGTCTTAGGGCCTGTCTTGCTCATGGTCTCACCTAATCATTGCCTACAGCGCAGCTTGAGTTGCGGTATAAGCCCTTCCAGCCATATGAAAGGCTTCTAGTGGGTTTTTTCTATTTAATTTGCCTGCCGCGAAAGCGCGACTAGCCATACGTTCGTGAAGATTTATGGGGGGAAGTTTTGACTACCCCCTCCCCTTACCTTGGCACCAATTCGATTGTGGCTTGCTGTACAGAGTGAGCGCAGGTTATCCCAATCCAAACCGAGGTCTGGGCGCTCTTTGTAGGGAATTATGTGGTCAACCAGATCAGCAGGAACAATCAAACCACGTTCCTCACAGTCACAACACAATGGATGCTCAGCAATGAAAGCATCACGACACTTACGCCACTTAGCTGTGCCATAGAACTTGTCAGACTCAGGCCGATTAGCATTGTATGCCTGGTGAGCTTTACGTTGATCCTGCTTACGAACTACTTGATGCTTAGCACAGCGACTGTTTTGACTCACCTTGCCGCAACCAGGATAGCTGCAAACAGATGGTGCCTTAACAGCCATAGCTAGCGTGGATAGTTCTTATCACTGAGCATGGCGATGTACAACACCACCACAAAAACCAGTAAAAGCCACCCCGTCATCATGCGCCCAACTGCTTTAGGCCCCACTGAACCAGCAGGGTCAGAACGGTAGCGATTGCACCAACATAACCAATAGCCCTGTTATGCCAGCCGCGAACCTGCTTTACCTCTATCCACAAATCTCTGACATTTTCTTTCAACGTGTTGATATCAGCATCGCGCTTACCATCGTTGTAATCATCAGAGGACATAATTCTCACACATAAAAAAACCCGCTCCCGGACTACCTAAAGCAGGTGTTGATCATTACCCCTGAACGCAAAAGCCCGACCAATTGGCCGGGCTTCTGAGGGATTTCTAAAACGTTAAAGCATTTTTACAGTATAGGGTGCGCACCTGTCAACAGTTTTTTGCAACGTCTTTTTCAGGACGCCAACCGCTGCACTCTGGTTGCGCCCAATCGGCCAGCCATATAGATCAACCCCTCACGTTTATATGTTTTGAATTGTCTTTCCTTAACATCGCCCAACTCTTTACATGATTCCTGCACAGTCAGCTTCTTGTCATAGGTAAACACCAGCGCCAGATACTGAGCAGTCAAATCATCCATCACCTTCATGTCATCCATCAGGGTATGCACACGCTCAGCATAAGGGTCACGTGCAGACACAGGCGCAAAACCAACATGCCCAGCGCCGGTATGACTATAAGCGCCAGAGACACCACTGCTACCCAAGCCAGAGAAGTCACCCGACTGATCCAACCACAAGCCCCACCAAGCCATCAGTTTCTTTGCATACTCCAGATCAGACAAATCAAACAACTCATCATGCTTAAACATTCCCTACCCCTTGATTGTAAATATCCACACAAGCCTGCTTAGCTGCTGCCAATGCCTCAAAGGCATCACTGCTGTAATCCCGTGAATAGAAATAGCCAATAACCAAACGCGCCATACCATCCCTGTCACGATAGGTACTCATCAAATCACCATCCACCACATACCGACCAAAGTCCTGATACTGAAACCGACCAATGAAAAACTTGCCGCCCTTCTCAGTCACAGACCAACGTGGCCCCCACGCCTGATAACACCACTCGCCATCACCCACATGAACAGCGTGGATCTCAAAACCCTCAGGCGAAATAACCTCATGAACCCCAACCCGATCAAAATTGAGCTGTGACACCTGTGACACCACCTTCCTCATGGCCGTCACAAGCTAAGCCCCTGATCTATAACTGTTGTTACCCTTGTGACACCTGTGACAGCAGTAGGTACGCGCAGGCGCGTGCGCGTACGCATGTGTGCATATACGGGAAGTGGTGTCACAGCCGTCACAGTGTCACAAGCCGCGCCACGTAAGGGCTGGCGGCGTGACACCCTCACAGGCAGTGGTGTCACAGGTGTCACAAATCGCCCTGAAAAACGCTTCATAGAGGCATCTCCTTCATGCGTTTCTCAATATCCACCCGCACCCAGGCCCGTTTTTGTTTGCGTGGCTGACCTGGCTCACGGGGCAAGTCCACCCTTTTACTCTTCCAGCCCATCGACTTGAGAATAGCAATGATTCGATTTTGCTGAACCGTCCCCACAGCGCCTATATCCATCTTTAAAGCGCCAGTCGCCACATCACCCAAATCAATGTGATCAGCCGTTACAGAGTCCAGATAGCGCCTAACACTCTCTTCCCACACATCGCCACGCAGACGCATGTTCTGAGTGTCAGTCACCACCTCCCACTCAGCAGAGCGTTCAGGGTTGTCCTGGTCTACCCACCACTGGAAGCCATCCTTGTACAAAGACAAAGCTTCCGCCCATAACTGGTCTCTATGCTTCTGCACCCACTTCTTATTCACGTTCACGCAATACACCGGCCAGTAGCGCCGGTTGCCCGTGTAATCCTTCAAATAAGCATCTTGATTAGTCGTGCCCCAAAACACCGTTTGCCGTGGATGAGGTGCAGCCACACGCCCATAGGAAGGCCGAAAACGATCTACCTGAATTGAGAAAAAAGCCTTCAGTGCAGTCTCTTCTGCCTTATTAAAGGCATCCAACTCAGCAATCTCATAACCCCAAATACCCTGTATAAGCTGCTGTGCTTCTTTATCACCAATTGGAAGTGGCGCATCCGTAAACCAATCTCCGAACAG
>Ga0316207_10004923_pt1 | contig 11322 bp, 5 predicted proteins | sample 6weekpyrite_MG_FD_204943 | JGI IMG/M metagenome (GOLD analysis project Ga0316207, IMG submission 204943) | Microbial mat bacterial communities from mineral coupon in-situ incubated in ocean water Damariscotta River, Maine, United States -... | ecosystem: Environmental > Aquatic > Marine >...
ATTTTCTGAATAGTTGCCAGAGAGATATTTTTCTGAATTGCCATAGTGGCGAAAGTATGCCTTAAGACATGCGGCGTTACGTCCTGCGTTACTTTTGCTTTGTTAGCTACATTCTTTACAATCTTCTGTGTCTGCCTTGGTCCGACAAACCATTTTTCGTTGAGTGCAAAATAATGCTCCATTAGGGGCTGAATACGTCGTGACATTGGCACAACACGCTTTTTTGAGCTTTTACCATATGGACCTCCTTTCCCTTCAATGCGGAAAGACTTTTGCTGCCAGAGTATATTCTGAGGTGTAAGGCTGCATAGTTCTGATACACGCAATCCCGTATCTAATAATGTCCAGATAACGAGTTTCTCTTTCATGGTTTCGCAAGCTTGTGCCAGACTATCGGCCTCTTCCTCACGTAGTGGCTCCCGAACAAATTGATATGCCATGTTATAAGTACCTCTTCTGCTAATATTCGTTATACAGCCAATATAACGAATATACTTCGCTATTCAATACAAAACGTCTATGGCACAGTTGCCTCACAAACTATAGAGAATATAAGGATAATTTCCCTATATAATGTTGCTTGTTCGTATCCCTTGCATAAAATGATATTCGTATTTCTATGTGGAATACGAATATCATAGGGGTAATAAGATGAGCAATGATTTCAAGTGGCGTCATTTTCAGGGAGAGATCATTCTTTGGGCGGTACGTTGGTATTGTAAATATGGTGTCAGCTATCGTGAACTGGAAGAAATGATGGAAGAGCGTGGCGTTGATGTTGATCACTCTACCATTTATCGCTGGGTACAGAATTATGCACCTGAAATTGAGAAACGCCTCAGACATCATCTCAGAAGTAGTCTCCATACTAGCTGGCGTGTAGATGAAACCTATATCAAGGTTAAAGGTAAGTGGGTCTATCTTTACCGTGCCGTAGACAAATGCGGTGATACAATTGATTTTTACCTGTCGTCTACTCGGAGTTCTAAAGCAGCACATCAATTCTTAAGTAAGGCATTACGTGACCGTAATGAATGGGAAAAGCCACAAGTGATTAATACGGATAAAGCAGGGTGTTACGGCAAGGCAATAGAGGAGCTGAAACATGAAGGAAAACTCCCTGTTGATACTGAACATAGGCAAGTGAAATATCTTAATAATATTGTAGAATCAGATCATGGAAAATTAAAACGGCTGATAAAACCTACATTAGGCTTTAAATCAATGAAGACAGCTAACGCCACTATTAAAGGGTTTGAGATTATGCGGGCAATAAAAAAGGGACAAGGCGGAGTATTAAAATTCCAAAAAGGCATAAAAGGAGAAGTAAGATTAATTGAAAGGGCTTTTTACCTAGGAAAGAATGCAATTGCTGAGGTTGTAGAATTTATAAATGAGGAATTAGAAAAAAATCCGGAGTTAGAACAGCAGATTCTAAATATGTGTAAAAAATAACAACAAAATACATCGCATGCCTAATAATTAAACTGATTAAATCTATGTAAAATATTTTTTGCAACAGTGCCCGGTAACTTACGTCAATTTGCAGTATCAGATTATTAATTATAATTAACATCTTCAGACAATTAAGATGTTATCTTCAACTAATCCAGTTATTCCAGTAAAACTAATAGATCCTCCTGCACCCAGATCTATAATACTATCAGAGAATGCGCTTACTACATCCGTTGCTGTTGCAAAGATTGCTGATTCAAATTGTAGTAAATCATAAGCAGAATTAAAATCTGAAATAGTGTCATTCCCTGAGTTTAGACTATCAAATACAAATGTATCGTAACCTCCGCCACCGGTAAGAATATCATCACCAAGACCGCCGTTAAGCGTATCATTATGATTTTCTCCCAATAGAGTATCGTTACCGTCTCCACCGTTTAATATATCATCCTGATTTCCGCCCCTTAGATTATCATGACCGATTCCGCCTTCGATAATATCATTACCGTTATAGCCATAGATAGTATCTGAACCTGAATTGCCTTCAATATAGTCGGTTCCGTGGGCACCGTAAACTTTATCATTGCCATCACCGCCATATAAGAAATTTGAAACAGTATCTACATAGCCTCTATAACCATATATGGCATCATTCCCACCGTTACCATATATAGTATCAAGACCTGACCCACCATATCTTACACCATAAAGTGCTTCAGCCGATTCCGTACCTTGAAGTTCAAGATCAACTGAGGTTAGATCAAGCGTAGAACCATCATCAAATTGAACAGTTTCAAAAACATACCCTAAGCCGTATGTCTGATAATTAATAGTAATAGAGCCGCCTAGACCGCCATCAATATCTATTACAACATCATTTGTATTTGAACGATAAATATCTAACATATCAGCTGTGATTCCGGCACCGAACTTGATAGTGTCGGTATCAGCTAGTTCTTGATAGACATCATCACCATCGCCATAGTTGAATTCATAGATATCATTTCCACGACTTCCTTGGATAGTATCATTACCAGTACCGCCGATTAACGTATCAACACCGAGATTGCCGAATAATTTATCGTCACCGCTATTACCCTCGATATAATCAATACCGTTAGATCCGTAAATTATATCATTACCGTCACCGCCATATAGATAATTTGTGATATAATCTGCAACACCTCTGTATCCGTAAATTACATCATTGCCGCCGTTTCCGTATATTGTATCAAGGCCTGATCCGCCAAACCTTACACCGTAAAGAGTCTCTGCAGATGCAGTACCTTGAAGCTCAAGATCAAGTGATGTTAAATCAAGCGTAGAGCCGTCATCAAATTGGACATTTTCAAAGATGTATCCCGTACCATAAGTTTGATAATTAAGTGTTAATGATCCTCCTAAACCACCGTCAACTTCTATCATTAAGTCGTTCACATTTGCACGATATATATTGAGCATATCAGCAGTAATTCCTGCTCCGAAAATTATAGTATCCGTATCTGCTAGTTCTTGGTAGATATCATCACCGTCACCATAGTTAAAATGATACTCGTCATTTCCACGACTACCGTTTACAGTGTCATCACCCGTACCACCTATAAGAGTATCTACGCCGACACCACCAGCCAGAAGATCATTACCCGTACCGCCATCTAAGAAATCACCTCCTTTATCAGCATAAAGTTTATCATTTCCGGCACCGCCGTAAAGCTCATTCTTAGGTGATAAAGCAGAACCTCCGACACCGTAGCCATAGATAACATCATCTCCTCCATAGCCATATAAAGTATCAGCACCTGCACCGCCAAGACCGGGTTTTACTCCATAGATAATTTCATTAGTTTCATCACCTATATAGGTATAATCAACCGTATCCAGATCTAATGTCGTACCGTCTTCAAATTTAAGAAGCTCCATGACCCCACCGGAGAAATGCCCGGTAACGGTTATAGATCCTGAACCGACACTCGGATCAAGTGCTATTTTAAGATCGTAAGCTCCCTGGCGTATGAAGCTAATATCGTCTAAAGTAATTCCCGTACCGAAGAATATTTGCTCATTACCTCCTGTATCAGACAGGATATCGTCCCCGTCGCCTGAATTGAAAATGAATATATCATCGCCGTTATTACCTATTAGAGTGTCATTTCCTGCACCGCCGGTGATAGTGTCGATGCCGGTATTGCCGGTTAATTTATCGTTACCCGTACCTCCGTCTAAAAAGTCACCTGCTCTGTCTGCATAGAGGGAGTCATTTCCTGTTCCGCCATAAAGCTCATTCTTGGCAGTGAATGAATAGCCGTTTACTCCATTACCCCATAGGATGTCATCTCCGCCATACCCGTACATTATATCAACACCTGTTCCTCCTAAATCGGTTTTTACACCATATATGACCTCATCAGTCTCATCACCTATATATGTATAATCAACCGAGTTTAGGTCTAATGTAGATAAGTCATTAAACTCAAGCGTTTCAATAACTCCTCCGGAAAAATGTCCGTTAATAGTTATAGATCCGTATCCGACATTGGGGTCTAGTTGTAATCTTAAATTATAGGCACCCTCACGAATAAGAGTTAAATCATTAACGGTAATTCCTTCGCCGAATATGATTTTATCATTACCTGATTGTTCGTAGATAATATCATCGCCGTGTCCTTTGGAGAATAGATAGGTATCATCACCATGGTTGCCGCGAATATCATCATTACCTAATTGGCCGCTTAAGGTATCATTACCCGGTCCGCCATACAGAAGGTCGTCTCCAAGCCCACCTAAAATTAAATCATCACCGTACCCGCCTGAGAAATGATCATCACCGATATTACCCCCGTAAGTGTCATCACCCGTTGTTCCGTAAATAAAATCACCTTTTGGATTCCACGTTTGAAGTTGATCAATGTTCCACTGTATCCTATCTTGTAATTGCGCAATTGTTAAAGAATCATCACTAGCTATCAACATAGCTTCAAGGGCTGCATGTGAAGCAGCATCCAAATTAGCTACACCGACGGAACTATCAATTACATTTATTACCCCAGTCCAGAACGTTGTTTTATCTTGAACTATATTTCCATCTAAAGATTTAGCTAGTAAAGCATCTAATGTTACTTGATTGAAAGATGTAAACCCATCAAAACTATCTGTTATCGGGTTGTATACTGTTTCAGCATTAAATAGCTCTGAACCTGCAGCTTGTGCAATTAACTTGCCTGCAATAGGATATAATGCAGTTTCAAACGCTCTATTTACACTCTGGCCGCCAAGCGAACCGGGATTTGAACCTACACCATATTGCAAGTACGGCTCTCCTAACAACGCCTCAAGAAACCCTACTTCTTGTGCATCAACCCATTTGCCTCTACTGCCCGGTGTTACTATATCAGTTCCTCCCCAACGGAAAGCAATATCACGCGCTTGATCCATTACAGAGTAATCATCAACAAATAGATCAAGCATGTCTTTAGTTGAAAAATCTACTAAACGGCTAAGTAAACTATTAGGGTCTGAAAGATCATTATCCATGGAAGCAGATATTTGCATATCGGCAATATTACCGTAGCCCCTTATATTAGGGGTTAAGAAAGCATTTATATCAAAAACAAAATCACCTACGAATTTAGTATTTGTGTTATCATATTCAAACCACGCATCAACTATTTCTCGTGTTTCTACAGGATTTACTCCGTCATCAATTGTAAATGTGCTTTCATGTGAAATATTATTTCCTTCTATAAATTTATTATACGGAGTAGTAGCACTTAGACTAATTTCAGTTATATTTAGGTCACTTAAACTTACTAATTCTCCTTCTTCACTAGCACCGTTTTGATTTATATCTTGCCAAACAAGTAATTGAGCAAATGCAGTATCCGATGCGTTTATAACGCCGTCACTATTGCTATCATATTGAGTTAATACTGTAAAACCGTCTTGCGTTGTACTTCCGAACAATTCCGTATGGTCTGTAATTATTCCATCGCCGTTTGTGTCAATTGCAAGTAATCCATCATCTGCAGCTACCCAACCCGTTGCCTCGGCAAAACCATCTTCATCAATATCCCAATAAACGCTAGTATTTTCTAGTGAAACCAACTCTATGCCGTCTCCATCTAAATCAAGAACCAAAGGTGAACCTGTATTTATTGCATCAATGAAGGCATCCCACAAATCACCAAGCCAATCTCCGAGAGCTTGAACACCATCCCACAAGAATTGTCCTGCACTTGATAAAAAATCACCAATTGCTGCTAAAGCATCGTCTAAAGCCGCTTTAGCTTTTTCTCCATAATCCGCTACAGTACTTGCTACATCATCATACAAATCACCTGCTTGCTTGCCTAATTCAACGGCACCATCTTGGATAGCTTGCTTTAGCTGCTCATATGCTTCAGCCACTGTTTGTCCGGCGGCTATTGCTTTTTCATAAATATCTATTGCTTTTTCAGCAACTTTATCCATAAAATCTTTTGCAGCCTGCGCTACTGAGTCTGCAATTTCTTTAGCAATTTCTGCTCCTTTTTCTCCTGCAGCAATAACCGTATTTATAACGTCATTGACCGTATTTACCACATCATTTACTATTTCTGTAACAGCTTCAGATACGGCTTGAGCTAGTTCTTTTCCTTGAGCTATCTTCTCATCAATTAAATCTGCGATAGCATCTAAAGTAGCACTCCCCTCAGCAACAGCCTGATTAAATATATCTGCTATTGTTTGACCTGCAATCTTTGCTCCCTCAATAGCTGCTTCATAGCCATCGGCAAGTAATTGTTTTCCATATTCGTAAGCGATAGCTCCTTGTTCTGTTATAAATCTAGTACCAATATCTATAAGACCGCCTAGAACATTGCCGGCTAGTTCTGATGCCCATGAGACTGCTGAACCTATAGCTGTTAACGCAGCTGCAGTACCTATAACTCCTAGCCCTAGCGGACCGACTACAGGTGCTGCATATACTAATGCAACTGCGGTTAATACACCAGTTACATACTGTCCAAAAGTTATTACAGGATCAAAACCTGATTCTGCAGACTTAATTATGCCCTGTGCTATTGCAATAACCCCTCCAAAAACCTCTAATCCTGTCTTTATTGCCCCTAGACCGGCTTTATTTACTGCTTCAGAGAATTTTGCTGCTTTTTCAAAGGCAGCTTTAATAGATGGCCCTGCTGCTTCTTCAAAAGCACTTTTGATTGATTGTTTTAGGGCATCATCAATTGCTGCTCCTGCAGAATTAGTAACAAAATCCCCTGCTTTTTGTAAAAATTCATTATTGAACCAGTCAAGTGCAGATTGTTGTTTATTATTACCGTTTGCAGGTGCAGTAGGATCATTAGGGTCAGGTATATCGGTTGGCGTATATAAATCTATTACTTTTTGCATAAATTCCGGATCATTTGCAATTTCTTGAATTAAATAATCTGATAATCCGGGATATTGATTATCTGGATCAACTATACTGGCCGTGTACTTTATTAATTCAGCCCCCGAATTCCAAAGAATTGTATTTCCGCCAAGTGAGTCTATTATCTCTTTATCGCTTCGCCTATAGTTTTTAATATCAAAATCTTCAATTGGAGCTACTTCTTCTTGGTAGATAATAAACATATAAGTAATCCTTCAATGTTATATACAATACATAATTATTCTTTTGGATATTTAGACAGAAGCATAAAATGTTTAGACAAATTAAAATATAACCATTTATATTTTCTGAAATAGATCCATAAAAAACATAACTAAAATAACTACCCATTATAAAGCGCAGGGTCAACTCTAAATTATATTATCTACCAAAATTTTGAGAAGTAAGGACATAGATCTCTGTATTAAAAGCATGTCTGTTAAGTTCTATTGAAAAAATATTTTGCTGGTTAGGCGATAGATGTTTAATAAGATCTTAATTATGAAATTCATAATTAAGATCTTATTAATTACTAAGTTCTTAATTAGTTTTATACGTAATCAATAATTATGAACATCATAATTATTGTGATATTAATATCATAGTTATTATTTGTTATTGCCAGTAAAGACATTTAAAAAATATTATTTATAATCTAAAGCCATAAAATTTGTTAATCTCATAACTACTATATTCATAACTAATAATTATGAAGTTCATAACTAATTATATGAGGGTAACAATGTCAGCTAAGGTTATAGCAGCAGCTAATTCAAAAGGAGGAGCCGGAAAAACAACAATGGTGTTTCTTTTGGCAACTGTACTTGCAAGTAGGGGTATGAAAGTAACAGTAATTGATGCCGATCCGAATCATCCATTTGCCTTATGGGAGAAGCAGGGAGGTAAAGCAGAAAATCTTACAATAATTATTAATCAGAATGAAGAGTCTATACTTGATGATATAGATATCGCAGCGAAGCAGAGTGATTTTGTTATTGTAGATCTTGAGGGTACAGCTAATTTGTCTGTTGCGTATGCAGTATCAAGATCCGATCTTGTTATTGTGCCTTCTCAACGTTCAGCATTAGATGCAGCAGAGGCTGCTAAGGTGATCGCACTAGTAAATAGGCAGTCTAAAGTGTCTGGTCGTGATATTCCAATAGCTTTACTTCTAACTCGTACAAGCCCTGCGATCAGATCTAAAGGTCTAAAACGTATGCTTGAGAGTCTGGATGCTAATAATGTTGATACATTCCTGATTGAAATTAATGAAAGAGAAGCATTTAAAGCTGTATGGGATCACACAAGCACGCTTGCTCAACTTAATACTTCACAAGTAAGTGGTTTGGATAAAGCACGTTCTAATGCAGAGGGATTTGCTGTAGAAGTAGTTCAGAAATTACAGGAGTTAAATAAGTCCAATGTTCAAAAATTAGAAGGTGTAGCATGAATGATATAGAAAAGCAGCCAGTTGATCCATTTGCAAATCTTGATCTTAATGAGTTTAAGCAGGAAAAATCTGAGACTAATGAAGTTATAAGAGTAATCGACAAAGAAGTCATTAAGCAAACAGCAGAAAAAAGCGACTTTAGCAGCAGACAGGTTTCTCCTAAGAAACAGAAGCTTGTTACTAAAACATTCTCTTTGTTTCAGAATGAGATAAAAATTATAAATAATGCAATTAGAGCATATTTAGAATCTTCTGATGAAGATGATCTGTCAACTCCATCAAATTCGGATGCTGTGAGAGCAGGGTTATATTTATTAGCAGAAAAAAGCCCTGAAGAGCAAGCTAATCTAATTGCAGAACATAGGGGGAGAGGGCGTAGGTAGAGTTATTATGTTCATAGTTATGAAGTTAACAACTAAGCTATTTTCTTGCAAAAGTTAATAAATGCCCCGTTAGGATTTTCTGGTCTTTCTTTATTTGCAAAGGCTTCTTCCCATTGCAGGATTGCATTTTGAAGCCCTATACGATTTTTTCCTTTCAGTAAAATATCACGAGCATTTTCCATTGCTCTATCAGATAGCAAATGTTCCAGTTTCGGCGCTGCAAAATCTAACTGTTCTACAGTACCATCTCGTCTTGCTTTACGCCCGAGTTTTGAATTAGAAAGCTCTTGAATAGCAGCATCTTCTCCATCTGGTGAAGTTCTCCACCAACTCATTCTAACCTCGACAAAACTTCTACCGTGTTTTATGCCTGTGACCTCTACTCTAAAATCAGTAGCTAACTGATTTACCTCAGCAACAGCAGCATCAATCGCAAAATTTTTTAAATTACTCCATGTGGTAAGTTTACCTTTCGGAACACCAAGTAGACTACGGAATTCAGTTATAGAGAATATTTCCTCGTTTTTTCGTAGATTTATTCTTTTTTCGGTAAGTTCATATAAAGCCAATCCGTATTTTCCTTGGAAGTTAAGCATTACATCCATTTTTAAACGAGCAAATACAGTACTATTAGAGAAAACTTCACGTAATACCGGATCAAAGGAATAATAGAATTTACCATCTTCACGATCATGTTCAATATTTCTGCCTAATAGCTGAACTCGTAAAGTTGCTGGCTCGCCGTTTCTGGTTGTTTTGATTTTTGCAATTCCACCCATTAAACGGTTAATGGTATCATCAATACGTTCATTTCCGCGTCGGGATAATCTCAGTTCATCTTTATCTATAGTATGCTCAACTGGTTTATCTATATTTTGCTTTGCATTATCTATTAGTAGATTATAAATCTTTCTATCGGTAAGGGTGAGGGGAGTTACTTCTACAACATCAACTAACTCACCGGCTTTCACCATCGTGTCTTTGCTAGATTTTACTTCAATAGTTCTTATTTGTGATTCCATAGTTTAAGAACTAGCATATTTTTTTATAAACTAGCAAGTAATATTTGTTTAATTATTTTTGCTGTGACAAAAACTAGTTTTTAGATTTAAGAGTAGAAGCCAAATTTTAAATTATATCCCCGAAATATTATTGATATATCTATAGTTTATAATAAAAAACAGAGTCGTATATTAACTCTAAGCCATTAAGAAATTGCTGTGACAAAAACTAGTTTTTAAGACCGTTTTAGTTTGCAAGCCAAGATTATAACCATCTGTTTTTTAATGATAAATACAATTGTCATATATACGATATAAGGACGTGACAGAAACTAGTTTGTAAGAAAATGGTTGTGGATAACTATGTTTTTTATTGTGACAAAAACTAGCTTAACTGTGACAAAAACTATTTCTATTCGTGACAAAAACTAATTTAAGTGTGACAAAAACTAGCACTAACGTGACAAAAACTAGTTTTTCATCCTGTAAGATATTGTTATATATTATTAATTCAGCCTACGAACAAAGAACAAAGAACATATATAGAATATAGAACAAGAGACAGAGCCTGTGGATAACTTTTATATTTAAACAATTCTAACTATAATATTTTGGAAATAGAGTAATAATAAGGAATTGCTACGCAATAAGTTAAAAATAACTATATATGTATTCGCTTCGCTCAAAGAATTATATTATTTATTTCTATACTAACTGAGTAAAATATTACTCTACATAATCATGAGAATGAATAGATAAAGGTAATTTTTCTCCTAATGTCGAAAAGATAAGTATTTATAGTCTGTTCATTCACAGCAAGCTGCTTACTCACAGAATGGGCTTGGCAAATAAAGATAATACTTGTAGTCAGGTAGGGGGTCTACTCAAGCGACATAGCTCGTTGACAGGCACGATTCCGACAAATTCTACACTTTGCATAGCCCAACTATTAAAGCCCTCTCTACGAGCTTTAAAATGAGATTATTTAATGATGTATTTAAAGAGTGGTTAGTTATCTGTCCGCTTGCGGACAGATAAAATTTAAAATATCCTGTATTTATGTGAAGTAATTATTAACACTGAACTTATTTTGCTCTAAAAAGATATCTTTGAATATGGACAAATTATTTTGTTCATAAAATAATAACATGGCTTTTTTATACTCAATAGAATCAGTACTTCTGTATGATAAAGGACATGTTCCATATGCTATTAACATTGCATTACTTATCATACGGGCAGTTCTTTTATTGCCATCCTCAAAAGGTTGAATATATGAAATAAGCAATACAGCATATAAAGCTTTTTCAAAACCATTCTCTCTGGAATTTATTAAAGAACAGCTTTTCTCGAGAGCTTCTTTTATCTGATGTTCATTATCAAGAGGTTTATATGCTGTACCAGTAATACCTACAGATCTCTTACGAATATTCCTGCCTACCTTGAGATCCTTAACCAGAATTGAATGTATTTCTTCAATTAATTTGACATTAATGATTTTAGTCAGATCCTTATTATCAAGTAAATAATTTAATGCATATTTATGATTAAGTAGCATATTGGCATCTTCTATAGGTTTACCTTTGGCAGTTTCATTCTCCATAATGACATTATCTTTAT
>Ga0316207_10004925_pt1 | contig 11319 bp, 10 predicted proteins | sample 6weekpyrite_MG_FD_204943 | JGI IMG/M metagenome (GOLD analysis project Ga0316207, IMG submission 204943) | Microbial mat bacterial communities from mineral coupon in-situ incubated in ocean water Damariscotta River, Maine, United States -... | ecosystem: Environmental > Aquatic > Marine >...
ATTGTGAAGTACACGGCGAAGAAGATCAGCAACATGCACACGGTGCTGCACGTGGCACGATGATCATGATTGGTGATGGGATGCACAATCTTGTTGACGGCGTGCTCATTGGTGCAGCGTTCTTAACCGATGTACATGTTGGCATAGTGATGAGTATTGCAGTTGCTGCCCATGAAATTCCTCAAGAATTAGGCGATTTTTCTATTCTCTTGCATAGCGGTTATAGCCGCATTAAGGCTTTATTAATAAATATTGCGGCAAGTCTTGGCACAGTCATTGGTGGTGTTGCAGCTTATTATGGTCTGCAAGAGGCGCAAGAATTGGTTCCTTATGTGTTGGCAATAGCGGCAGCGAGTTTTATTTATATCGCGGTTGCCGATCTTATCCCTAGTTTGCATCATCGCACCGAAGCACGTGTTACGGCACAGCAAATGCTGTTGATTATCGCCGGAGTGATAACAATCTTCCTTACGCACTCTACCCTGCATTAACATCTTCTCTTAGAGCGGTTAAGCCGCTATGCTGAGTATCACGCACGTAAAATAAGGTGAGTGATAAAGATGGATGATTCACTACTATCCGGAAAAGAAGGTACAGCTAAGCTGGTTTATATACTCTATTTGGGCGGTTTGTTAACAGGCGGACTGACCTTTATTATTGGTGCTGTCATTGCCTATATAAATAAAGATGATGCAGAAGACTGGCTGCAATCACATTACCATTTTCAAATACGTACTTTCTGGATTGGTACAATATTTATCTTTTTAGTTTGGTTCCTCATGGCTTTAGGAACACTATTAACAGTCGTTTTAATTGGCTTCTTAATTATTCCAATGGCAATGATGTTTGGTTTCTTTGCTATTGTTTGGTTAGTTATTCGTTCGATAAAAGGCATTAAGCAAATTGATGAGAAGCAATCACATCCCAATCCAACAACGTGGATGTTTTCTTGAGACCTTAAAAGCGCCTTTATATTGATGAGCGGTGTAGGGAGAGAATAAATGCAAAAATGGTTTATGTTGACCTTGGTGGGTGAAGACCGCTCAGGTATTGTCGCCAAATTAACGCACGCGCTTTATGAAGGCGGTTGCAATTTGGGTGAAGCATCGATGATGCGTCTTGGTGGCAACTTCACCATCATGTTAATGGTCGGTTTCTCTGGTAAGACCAAAGCACTGATTGAGGTGGTTAGCCCTGTTAGTGAATCTTTGGGTTTACACTTGCATGTCGATGAAATAAAAGCATCACTACATACGCATTTAGCACCTGATGTGCGTATTAGCGTTTATGGTGCGGATAGGCCAGGTATTGTTTCCGAGGTAACGGGTGCATTAGCTGAATCAGGTTTACATATCCTCGATCTCGAGTCGGATGTTGCCGGCAACGAAGAATCACCCATTTATATTATGCACATTGAAGGTCACGCAGCTGAAGGTGTTGATAGTTTGCGTGCTGCACTTAGCCTGATGAAAGATCGTGGTATTGAAACAAGTCTCGATGAAATCGATACCTTGCTAGGTTAATTGGGCGATACGATGGCTATTCTCGATATTCTTGTGTTTCCAGATCCGGTGCTTAAACAAGCTAGCGAAATCGTCACTGATTTCGATGAAGAATTTCAGCAGTTCGTCACGGATCTTGATGAAACAAGATTGGCTGCACCGGGGTGTGTTGGGATTGCGGCACCACAGGTAGGACGTTTTCAGCGTGTAGCATTGGTTGATGTGTCAGGTAATCCAAAGCATAAAAGCAATGGCGCTATGGTGTTGGTTAACCCGGAAATCATAGAGTGGGAAGGTTATAAAAAAGGTCGCGAAGGCTGTCTGTCTGTTCCGGATTATACAGGCAATGTGATGCGCGCCACGTCAATAGTATTGGAAGCACAAAACGCGCAAGGTGAAATGCAGCGATATGAATGTGAAGGCTTTGAAGCACGTGCGGTACAACACGAAATAGATCACCTTGATGGCTTATTATTTTTAGACCGATTAGTGAGTCGGCGTAATGATTTATTTGAACGTAAAAATTATAAAAAATAAATTTTTATGAACAATCAAGATATTACTATTATCACTGTTATTATTTTATTTTCCATTGGCGGCCTGTTATGGGTTGCAGCGAAATACAATAAAGTTAATTGGGGTAGCGGGTGGTTTGATGTTATCGACGGGCTGAACCGTTTTATTTGTATTTATTTCCACCGTTTAAAACCACTCAAAATCAATTTACCGGAACAGGGTGGGTGTATTCTTGTATGCAACCATGTGTCTGGTTTAGATCCATTGGTATTGATAGCGGCGGCACGGCGACCACTTCGGTTTATGATTGCGCGTGAAGAATATGAACGGTTCGGTTTGCAATGGTTGTTTCGAGGAGTTGGCTGTATTCCCGTTGAACGTAAAGGGCGACCGGAACAGGCCTTGCGAGAAGCCTTGCGGGCGGTGCAGGCAGGAGAGGTTGTCGCTTTATTTCCGCATGGCAAGATGCATTTAGATAGTGACCCGAAACGTAAATTGAAAAAAGGGGTTGCTTGGCTCGCGCAAAAAGCGGATGTGCCAGTCATTCCTTTTAGACTAACCGGTGTGCGTGGTGAGGGTCATACAATATTATCTGTTTTTATGCGTAGCAGAATTAATATTGAAGAATTTAGCTCGATAAAATGTACTGAAGATCATGCGGACTGTTTAAATAAAATAGCAACATGCATTGAAGCCAAAAAGGTGTCAGCCAAGGATGAAGTGTGATTAAAAAAACCATATTAGCGTGCAGCTTGTTAACGACAACAACCTTATTGGCTGATGATTTTGTCTGGATTGTGGGCGGCGGCTATGATCTCAAAAGTTCACAAGCGCAGATTGAAAAAAATGTGATTTGGGCAGCCGATGCAATTAAGAAGACACCATTAAATAATAAATCACCACGTCATTTAAATATTTTCTTTACCGATGGCGATGCGCCGGAAAAAGACGTGAAAGTTTGGCGTCCCGTTGATGAGTCGCTTTCATTATTGCAGCCTTTAGCGATGATTTACAATGTTGGTTATGAAAATGGCCTTGAGTATCGAAATCATGAAATAGCCGATGTACGTGGTTCGACAAAACGAGGTGAATTAGCAGCAGCACTAAATAAGGATTTCAAAAACCTTAAGCAAGGCGATCGTGGTTTATTTATATTTAATGGCCATGGTGGTAGAAATAAAAGAGACACCTCCAAGAATACATTTGAGGTATGGGGAAATAATTCGTTAAACGTTAATGAATTTTCTGCCTTGATCGATAAGGTAGATAATAGCGTACCGATGCGATTTGTTTTTACACAATGCTATGCAGGTGGTTTTGAAAGATTAGTACATCCGAATGCAGCGGATAATATCGAATTGGTTGATGCGCCGCGTTGTGGTTTTTTTGCAGAAGCAGCCGATAGAAAAGCAGAGGGATGTTCAGCCGGTGTTAATGCAGCTGATTATCGTGACTACAGCACCTATTTTTTTGCCGCATTGAGTGGCAAGACACGGCAAGGCGAAGCATTACCAGAAAACCCAGATCGTAATAAAGATGGTGAAGTGAGTTTGTATGAGGCGCATTTGTATACCTTGGCACAAGCGCACAGCACAGACTTGCCTCGTTCGACGAGTGAAGTGTATTTAGAGCGTTGGCAACCGTGGTATTTGCGTTGGTTTTTTGCCGGTGAGGGAGGGGGTAATGTGTATGCGAAATTGGCAAATGATATAGCGCGGGATCTTAGGGTGCCAACAGATCAATCAGTGCAACGCAGTGTTATTAGTAAACAACGTCGCCGCTTGGCAAGGAAAGATAAGAAGTTAAAAAAAGAACGTCAGCAGTTACGTATCGCAATGACTGAGTTGCGTTATAACATTCGCTATGAACTTGAAATGCGTTGGCCTGAAGCAGCCAAAAGTCGCACTGATAAATACCTGCAATTTCTTAAGGATGAAGTAACAGTCGTCCGAAAATTCATTACCAGCCATGATAATTGGCCAAAGCTGGTTTCTGGCTATAAGCGTTATCAAGCAATATCAGATGAGCGATTAGAGATCGAAAGGGAGCTTACCCGGTTTGATAAGTTACATCGACTTAATAAGCTGGCACGTCTTCGCCAACAATTTGAGAAAAATGCGACTAATCAGCAGAAAGCAGACTACCAGCGGCTATTAGAATGTGAGAAACAGCCACTGTAAAATCTGTTTGTTTCGACTACTCTTGAAATAGCAGAATACTTACCCCATTTATATGGGTAAGTTAATTAAAGATTATTTCGTGGAGATTGTTCCGATGCGAATGGACAAACTAACCAGTAAATTCCAAATGGCACTTGCCGATGCGCAAAGTCTTGCCGTGGGTCGCGATCACCAGTTTATTGAGCCGCTGCACTTAATGACGGCCTTGCTGGATCAAGAGGGCGGCAGTACACGTCATTTGCTCATGCAGGCGGGTGTTAACGTTAATTTATTGCGCTCTCAATTAGGCGAAGCGCTAGATAAATTGCCACAGGTGCAAGGGTCAGAAGGTGACCTGCATATATCAAACGATTTAGGTCGTTTGCTTAATCTATGTGATAAATCTGCGCAGCAACGCAAAGACAGTTATATTTCGACTGAATTATTTATTCTTGCCGCGCTCGAAGATAAAGGCGTATTGCATGATTTAATGCAAAAAAATGGCGCCAGCAAACGTGCATTAGAGCAAAGTATTGAAAGCATGCGTGGTGGTGAAAATATCGACGATCCAAATGCAGAGGAGCAGCGCCAAGCACTCGAGAAATACACGATTGATGTGACAGAACGTGCAGAACAAGGCAAGCTTGATCCTGTTATTGGTCGTGATGATGAGATCCGTCGTACCATTCAAGTTTTACAACGCCGTACTAAAAATAACCCTGTGTTGATTGGTGAGCCCGGCGTGGGTAAAACCGCGATTGTTGAAGGTCTTGCACAACGCATCGTTAATGGTGAAGTACCAGAAGGTATAAAAAACAAACGTCTATTGTCACTTGATATGGGTGCGTTGATTGCCGGTGCAAAATTCCGCGGTGAGTTTGAAGAACGACTTAAAGCCGTATTGAATGATCTTGCAAAGCAAGAAGGTCAGGTTATTTTATTTATTGATGAATTACATACCATGGTCGGTGCAGGTAAAGCTGAAGGTGCAATGGATGCAGGCAATATGCTCAAGCCTGCGCTTGCACGTGGTGAATTACACTGTGTTGGCGCAACAACGCTCGATGAATATCGTCAATACATTGAGAAAGATGCCGCATTAGAACGTCGTTTCCAGAAAGTATTGGTTGAAGAGCCTAGCGTCGAAGATACCATTGCGATTTTGCGTGGCTTAAAAGAAAAATACGAAGTGCATCACGGTGTTGATATTACTGACCCAGCGATTGTTGCCGCCGCAACTTTATCGCATCGTTATATTTCAGATCGAAAACTACCGGATAAAGCGATTGACCTTATTGATGAGGCAGGTAGTCGTATTCGTATGGAAATCGATTCTAAACCAGAATCGATGGATCGCCTTGATCGCCGTTTAATTCAATTAAAGATTGAACGTGAAGCAGTGAGTAAAGAGAAAGATGCGGCATCTAAGCAACGCCTTTCACATTTGCAAACAGAGATTAATGACCTTGAACGTGAGTATGCTGATTTCCAGGAAATTTGGAAGTCAGAAAAAGCAGCCTTGCAGGGTACACAACATATAAAGGAAGATCTTGAGCGTGCACGCATCGAGCTGGAAACTGCCCAGCGAGCGAGTGATTTAACGCGCATGTCCGAGCTGCAATACGGGAAAATTCCTGAATTAGAAAAACAACTCGATATGGCGAGTCAGGTTGAAATGCTTGATACACGACTTTTACGTAATAAAGTAGAAGAAGAGGAAGTCGCTGCGATTGTTTCAAAATGGACAGGTATTCCTGTTAATCGCATGCTTGAAGGTGAGCGTGAAAAATTATTGCGTATGGAAGATAAACTTTCAGAAAGGGTTATCGGCCAATCAGAGGCAGTGTCAGCCGTATCGAATGCAATTCGTCGTTCACGTGCAGGCTTGTCTGATCCCAACAGACCGAATGGTTCGTTTTTATTCCTCGGGCCAACGGGTGTTGGTAAAACAGAGCTAACAAAGGCTCTTGCCTCTTTCATGTTTGATACAGATGATGCGATGGTTCGCATTGATATGTCTGAGTTTATGGAAAAACATTCCGTTGCTCGTCTTGTTGGCGCACCTCCTGGTTATGTTGGTTATGAAGAAGGCGGTTATTTAACGGAAGCGGTACGTCGTAAACCTTATTCGGTTATTTTATTGGATGAGGTGGAAAAAGCGCATCCAGATGTGTTTAATATTTTATTACAAGTATTAGATGATGGTCGTTTGACAGATGGTCAAGGACGCACAGTTGATTTTCGTAACTGCGTTATTGTTATGACATCTAACTTAGGCAGTCAAATGATTCAGGAAATGACCGACAGTAACTATGGTGAAATGAAAGCTGCCGTGATGGATGTGGTTGGGCAACATTTCCGTCCTGAATTCATTAACCGTGTTGATGAAAGTGTCGTGTTTCATCCTCTGGGGCAGGAAGAAATTAGAGCTATTGCGAGTATTCAAATTGAACACCTGCAACAACGTTTGCTAGAACGTGAAATGACACTTGAATTGAGTGATGCGGCGTTAGATAAATTGGCAGAAGCTGGTTTTGATGCGGTTTATGGTGCTCGTCCACTAAAACGTGCGATTCAACAAGAACTAGAGAATCCACTAGCTCAAGATATTCTTGCAGGTGGTTATGCCGCAGGTGATGTTATTGATGTGAGTGTTGAGGCTGGTGCTTTGTCTTTCAATAAAAAGCCCAGCAAGCCGACGAGTGTTAGCGCAGCCTAATTTTACATAAGTAGATGTAATGACGTCGACCAGCAATATCGAAGTGTTACCTGTACATGCGATATTGCTGGTTGCACCAGCATGCCCACATTGTCCTCAAATGAAGCAAGTCTTGACTGAGCTACTGGCGCAGGGCGCACTTGCCTCACTTGAAATTATCGATATTTCTGTTGATCTTGAACGTGCCTCACAACTGGGTGTGAGAACCGTACCGTGGTGCCAATTAAACACACTTGAGTTACAAGGCGCGCATAGCCATGACGAAGTAATGCATTGGCTTGACCAAGCTGCCCGTGAAGATGGCCGACAACAATTGTTTGATAGTTTGTTAGAAGTTGGGCAACTATCCCAAGTTGAATCCATATTACGACGACATCCAGATGCAATGCATGATTTACTTGTATTGTTTGCCGATCAGGAAAGGCAAATAAATGTCAGGATTGGTGCCTCAGCTGTTTTAGAGTCGCTGCAAGGCTCAGGTCTGTTAGAGCAAGTAGTTGATGAAATTGGTGCATATACTCAAGATCCCAATGTCAGCACACGTATTGATGCTTGTCATGTTTTATCCTTTGTTGAACACCCCTCTGCACTGGCGTTTTTAGGGCAGGCATTACAAGATGATGATGCTGAAGTACGGGAAATCGCCGAAGAAAGTCTTAATGAATTATCGGGAAATGCCGATTAACTATAGTGAGAAGTGGCATATTGCATTGAAAGTCGGATAAATAGTGCCACAATTAGTAGTAGAAACTATAAAAAGCAGATAATTCATGAGTGAAGCCGCAAAGCCAGACCGCGTTGAACATCTTAAGCGTTCGTTACAATTCCAGACCAAACTTAATCAGGTCATGCAAAAGATCCATGAAGCGGACTCTTTTAGCAATATCATGCCTGAAATTGAGGCGACCTTACTTGAATTAATGAATGCGGAACGCATCACGATTTATCGTCGTTCCAGACATAGCCAGGAAATTATCTCCGAATATAAAAGTGGTGATGAAAATAAAGAGATTCGTGTTGCCCTAACTGCTAGCTCGATTGCGGGTTATGTCGCCTTGTCACAAAAACCAATACGAATTAGCAATGTTTATGATTCAGATGAATTGAAATCCATTCATCCCGAGTTACGTTTTGAGACCAGTTTTGATCAAAGCAGTGGCTTTCGTAGTCGTTCAATGATGGTTATACCAATAAAACACAATAATGTGCTGCTTGGTGTGATGCAGGTATTGAACCATCGTAGTGGAAAGAATTTTGGTGATGCTGATATGGCGAAAGCCATGAAGTTTTCTATGTTGCTTGGGCAAAAATTCAGATATGAATTAGGTGGTACCCAAGGCGCATTTGACTACCTCATCCAAACCGGACGGCTTTCACAACAGCAATTAGATGACTATGCCTTGCGTGCGGAAAAGGAAGGCTCATCAGTTACTGACATGTTATTGAATGAAGAAAATATATCAGGAATAGAAATAGGCACTTCATTAGAGCGTTTTTACCAAATACCTTATATGGCTTATGACTCAAATATTGAGATTCCACTCGACATGCTGAAGGGAGTTAATGAAGCCTATTTACGTAAGCAGCTTTGGGTTCCGGTAATGGGGGACAACGATGAAGTTGTCGTGTTGATTGATAACCCAACCGACAGCAACCGGATTATGGATATTCAAAATATCTTAAAGGCAGATAGCTATCAATTTAGAGTAGGTTTGCCGGATGATATTTTACGCTTCCTTGGCCAAGAGGCAGGCGGCGAGAATGTTGATATACATGAATTAGTTGGTCGACTTGAAGATGAGGGTGTAGAGGAAGAAGAAAACGACATTATTGATTCCGTTGATGAAAATGCGGCAACGGTTATCCAATTGGTCAATAGCATTATCTTAGATGCTTACAAAGCAGGTGCTTCAGATATTCACCTTGAGCCGAGCAAAGGAAAGGTAGCCGCTAAGGTTCGTGTGCGTGTTGATGGTGTTTGTCGTAATTCATTAACGGTACCTGCGTCGCATATTCGTGCTGTTGTTTCACGTATTAAGGTGATGGCACGTTTAGACATTTCTGAACGCCGTAAACCTCAAGATGGTAAGTTGTCGATTCGTTGTAAAGGGCAGCCCTTGGAGTTGCGTGTTGCGACCTTACCAACGGTGAATGGTGAGAGTGTTGTGATGCGTATTCTTGCCGCTAGCGAGACAATGCCGATGGACAGTTTAAATATGTCGGATCGGAATCTACGTGAAACACAGGAATTGGTAAAAAGTCCACATGGCATCTTTTTGGTTGTTGGACCAACGGGTTCGGGTAAGACCACTACATTGCATGCGATTTTAGGGCACATTAATACACCAGAATTAAAAATATGGACAGCAGAAGATCCGGTTGAGATTACACAAGCTGGGCTACAACAATTACAAGTACTGCCGAAAATAGGACTCACCTTCGCCGCTGCACTGCGTTCTTTCTTACGTGCTGATCCCGATGTTATTATGATTGGTGAAATGCGTGATGCAGAAACAGCTGAAGCAGGTATTGAAGCATCACTCACCGGTCATCTAGTGTTTTCAACCTTGCATACTAATTCTGCGACAGAAACGCTAACCCGTTTGCTTGATCTCGGTATCGATCCAATTAGCTTTTCAGATGCATTATTAGGTGTGCTTGCACAACGTTTAGTGCGAACACTGTGTAGCGATTGTAAAGAGGCCTATACGCCCGATGAGGAAGAGTTTACCTTATTAAAACGTTATTACGGTGAAGACACCTTTGAGGAACTGGGTCTAATACGTGAGGGTGTCACATTGCATCGTGCGGTTGGTTGTAAAAAGTGTGGAGACACGGGTTATCGCGGACGAACCGGTGTACACGAATTATTGGTTGCCACACCGGCATTAAAAGAAATGGTTTATCGCCGCGCTACGGCAAGTGAATTGAAAGAACAGGCGATGTCAGAAGGTATGCGCACGCTTATGCAAGACAGTATTGCGAAGCTTCTAAAAGGGCAAACCGATATTGCCCAAGTGCGCCGTGTTGTTTCGGAATAATATTTACTCAACGGCCTCGATAATAATTTCTTCTAACAGAGCTTCAACCGCTTTTATAGATGCTTGTGAACGTGCATCACCAACAGGTAAAGGTCGGCGGTAGCTGACATAGGTATGATCGGGTTCATCTGGCAAGCTATATACAGAAATGATGTACGGGCAGAAAACAATATTGTGTGGATCGGCTTCCATGGTTTCTCTTGAGATGGTTGAGCTACAGAACTCAATGGCAAGCGCATCCGAGGTAAATATCTGAACAGTTGAACCAACATCAGCACCGGTGCGTGCAAGCATATTGCCGATGTGCGAGATGTTATTTATTTTGATACCACGACTAATAATGGCGTCCTTAATATCTTCACTAATGTCTTCAAATACACCTTCAACTTTACGCGTAACCTTATAATTCTTTATGTAATCGTCTTTTTCGATGGCGCTGTCAGTTGTCTTAGTGCTCTCAGGTGCGGGCTGGTCACAAGCAGTTAGTAATAGAGAGCCGATGAATATGCTAATCAGAGATCGAAAAAGTGTATTTGTTGGCATGTTCTATTTCCTAAATGTTAGTTTTTAACGTTGTGATTCTAATTTTCGTTTCGTTAATTCACGCGATGCCGCTTGGCTGACTTCAGCATAGCTATCTTTGGTCATTTTTTGCAAGGTTGCAAGGCTCGTGTTCCAATTTTGTGCCACTTCTACACGGACATCAACCGATTTATCCTTTGCGAGCTTATCCATGACGGCACTACTGCAATATTCATAGCGTGCTAGCACACTTCGTACTTGTTGAATTGGGTCGTCGGTTAAATATAAATGCGTTTTTTCATCAGTTGCCGTGTTCGTGATCACGGTTATTCTTATTTCTTGTCGTGAATCTTTTGCCAGTTGTAACAGTAGATCAGCAGGTGCGCGGCGGTTACGCGCAACATTCTGGCGTATTTCTGGATTTTCACTGCTGGCCAATTGGCGTAAAACATTTGCTGGCGTAGCAGGGTTGCGAGCAGCACGTGCCTGATCGATTTCATCATCGGCAGTGGCTGTTAATGAAAAGACACTGCTAATAATGAGCAAACATAAACAGGCAACGGAAACTTGGTATCGAATCAACATAATTAACCCTAATATAATATTATAGAACTAGTTTGAGTTGTCTTGTTGCGAAAAGTTCAATACCCATTCTTTGAGTGACTCTTCACCAATCGATGTTTGGCGTGCCTGATCAAGGCGTTGTTGAATATGTTTGCTTGCAGATAGAGCACCATCAGGATTAGTCGCCGATCTTAATTCTGAGCCTTCTACCGACGCGAGTACCTCAATAACAGGAATGTCGGCAATGTCACGTAAAGGTAGCCAGAATTGTCGTTGTTCCCCAGCCTTAGTTAATA
>Ga0316207_10004926_pt1 | contig 11316 bp, 11 predicted proteins | sample 6weekpyrite_MG_FD_204943 | JGI IMG/M metagenome (GOLD analysis project Ga0316207, IMG submission 204943) | Microbial mat bacterial communities from mineral coupon in-situ incubated in ocean water Damariscotta River, Maine, United States -... | ecosystem: Environmental > Aquatic > Marine >...
TGGTTCGTTAATACCACGCGTTAAAGCAATTACTTTAAATAACTCACCCATTTCAGATGGTAAGACGAGCTGCTTGATTTGTTGAGTGGCTTGCATTTGTTCATGTTCATCTGAAAACTGGCCAACACGCTGTTCAATACCTAAGGATAGTAGGAAATGCGCTTGAGTTGTGAAACCTGAAACAGATAGCCCTTTTTTAATGGCAATTTCAGCCAATGCGGTAAAATCAACATGTGCGGTGATGTCTTGCAGGCCAACTAAGATCATGGCATCGGGGTGGGTACGATGCTGGTAATGGCACATTAACGTACCGGTGTTACGCTGCGGATGATAATACTCACGGCGCGGATAACCATAATCAATTAACAATATCAGGCCGGTATCAAGTAAGTCGCTGATGCTGCTTAGCCAGGCATCGCCCGCACTGTTTATTTCGGATTCATAGCCCTGGGCAAATGGTTCATCGAGTTCGGTTTCTATTTTCCTGACGGCCGTGATTAATTCACGATCGGCAGGACGTGTCGCTAAATGTAATCCATCATCCTGACTAACAACGACTTGTTCACGCACTTCGTTATCTTCAATGATAAAACGTTGCACGGGCATGGCATCGATTAGCTCATTGCCTAATATCACACCACAAAAACCCGATAGCGGTAGGGCATCAAGCCATTGCACACGTTCAAATAACTCGGGATAAAGCGTTTTTATGGTTTCGGCCTGGCGTTGGCGCAATTCGGCACTTAACTCAAGAATATAGTAGCGATCAGGCAAAGCGCCTAATAGTTCAAGTTCGCGTAATATAGTGGCAGCCATGATCCCCGAGCCTGCTCCGGCCTCGAGTATGTCGGCGTGACCTAGTTCGTTAATAACCTGTGCGCATTGACTCGCGACACAGTGTGAGAATAGGGCTGATATTTCCGGGGCGGTAGTAAAATCGCCAGCGTCGCCAAATTTTTGCAAGCCACCACTGTAATAGCCAAAACCGGGTGCATAGAGCGCTTGCTGCATAAACTCCGCAAAACTAATCTCACCGCCTGATTCAGCAATAATAGTATGGATTTTTTTTATAAGGGCAGCGCTATGTGCTTGTGCGGCAGCATCTGGTTCGGGTAAGGACATGGTGACTAACTTATATGCATAGTAATGGCATTAGGTTACAGTGGAAAACATGATCGTACCAGTTATCTATCAGGAAATAGCGTGAAAGAAGAATCCGTTTTATTATCAGGCAAGGTGGCCCTTGTTACCGGCGCATCGCATCGTATTGGCGCAAGGATTGTGCATATGTTACATGCAGAGGGCATGAATATTATTTTACATTACCGTCATTCGCGTGATGCGGCACAAAAGATCCAGCAAGCGCTAAATGAGCTGCGCGAGAAATCAGTGATACTTATTCAGGCCGATCTATCTGAGACGGCCAAGATCAGTGAAATGGTGCGTGAGGCTGTGAAGGGTTGGGGACGTCTGGATGTGATTGTGAATAATGCCTCGAGTTTTTACCCCACCCCGATCGGCGATATTGACGAAAAGGCATGGGATGATCTTATTGGCAGCAATGTGAAGGCACCTTTATTTTTATGTCAGGCGGCGGCACCTTATTTAAAACAACAACAAGGCAGCATTGTGAACATTGTTGATATTCATGCGGATCGACCGCTGAAAAACCATACCGTTTACTGTGTCGCTAAGGCCGGTTTAGCAATGTTGACCAAATCACTGGCACGAGAATTAGGTCCTGAGGTACGGGTCAATGCGGTAGCACCTGGTGCGATCCTTTGGCCAGAGAATGATATTGATGATGTGACTAAGAAACGGATTGTCTCAGGCACGGTATTGAAACGACAGGGTTCACCTGATGATATTGCCCGTGCGGTGTGTTTTTTAGTTAAAGATGCGAATTATATGACGGGTCAGATATTGAATGTTGATGGTGGGCGGACATTATCTAACTAAATATAAGTTGGTTGAGCAGTAACAAAGTTATCTCAACTAAACCGTCTGCCCCCGAGCAGCCTTAAGCCGAGATACCTTTCAGCATAACATTTAAGTGAGGGTGCCTGTAATTGTGTGCTACTCAAAAAGTCTTAGAAACGTTATTTTGACTACCCTGCTCCACTTCCCGGGTCGTCAGAGCAAAATTTGGTATCACCCAATCACTGACGGTGTATTGATATTTTGAAGTGTATTAGAGATGGCACTTTGTCGCTGCGTTCAGGCCTGCTCGCAACGATGATCAGTATTCGAAATCGACTGCCCACAATTCCTGATCACCTTTCTCAAAGCGTTCCCACATTTCACTGTAGGTTTCACCTGTAAGGGGATAGGCGAGATCGGGCGCAAGCTCGGTCAGGGGTAGTAATACAAAGGCATATTCTTCAATCTCGCGACGCGGGATATGCAGGCCTTCTTCTTCGAGAATCAGCTCATCATAAAGCAGTAGGTCTATATCCAGGGTACGTGCCATGAAACTTTCCTGGCCACGTAAACGACCATGTAATTCTTCAAGTTCGTTTAATTCATCATGTAAGCCTTGTACGCTCAACTGGGTATCAAATGCGACGACAAGATTGAGAAAGTTATCACCTTGAAAACCAACCGCTTCACTTTCATACACGCATGAAGCCTGCATATCAGGGTAAAGGTCTTTTAAAATACGTAGTGCGGAACGGATATTTTTTTCCGCTTCAATATTACTGCCCAGGCTTAAAAATACACGCGCCATATTAATTTTTAGTTCCGCGCTCAATGATAATACCGACATCACGAGCACCACGCACAGCACCTTGTTTATTGATCACGACTTTGACCCAGGGTACTTCAAATTCAGTGAGAATAATTTCAGCAACTTTTTCAGCGAGTGTTTCAACCAACTGGAATTGTGCCTCACCAACGAATTGAATAAGCCGCTTGGCAACGGCCTTATAGTTAAGCGTGTCATCAATATGATCACTGGCGGCAGCCTTACGGATGTCGGCACCCATTTCCAGATCAATGACGATGGTTTGTTTAATGCGACGTTCCCAGTCGTAAATACCAATCACGGTGTCGATCTTCAAGTTGTTGAGAAAAATAATATCCATACTGGCTTCTAGAGCTGCTTAATTAGCGCGCACTGTAGCACATTTGTTGCAATGCAGGCTTGCCTTTCCTGCCGGCAAGGTTTCCAATAGCGTCATGCAACTACTCGATATTAGTCTTATTATTTCAGCGTACCTGCTCGGTTCTCTTTCCAGTGCCATTATTGTTTGTAAGATGATGGGCTTACCTGATCCGCGAACGCTGGGTTCAAACAACCCGGGTGCGACCAATGTGCTGCGATTTGGTGGCAAAAAGGCTGCGGTGATTGCCCTGTTAGGCGACATGATTAAAGGTGCTATACCTGTTCTCATCGCAAAATTTCTTGGCGTGGAGAACCTCACACTTGGCCTGGTAGGATTTGCGGCCTTTATTGGCCACCTTTATCCGGTGTTTTTTAACTTTAAGGGGGGGAAGGGGGTTGCAACGGCCTTTGGTGTTTATCTTGCCTTGTACTGGCAGATGGGTTTAGTGGTTATCGCGTGTTGGTTGATTGTTGCCAAGGTTTTTCGCATTTCGTCCTTGGCAGCGCTGATTGCATCTGCTTTCGCGCCAGTGATTATCTGGTACTTTACAAAAAATATGGATTGGGTGGTGATCACACTTGTTATTACCGTTATGCTGACGTGGCGACATCGTTCAAATATCCAGAACCTGATAAGTGGCAGTGAAGATAGCATCGGCACTGATGCCGATGAGCGTTAGGCATGTTAAGGAGGCGAAAAAAAGCCCCGCATTGCGGGGCTTTTACATCACAACAGTAACGACTTATTAGAAGATATACGTTAACTGTAGGCCAATACGGTCACCGATTGAGTCAGTCACAATACCAACGTTATTGTTAATAACGTTTTGACCGCCAACTGGCAGACCATTATCGCCGTTGTAGGCATTCGGTTGATCAACATCACGGAAGTCATAGTTGAACGTCAAGCGCGCCTTTGGGGTGAAGTGATATGTCACACCAAGAGTGGTTTCAGTGATTTCACGTTCGGCACCGTCGTTAATTTCTGCAGAACGATTATATAGGCGTTCTTCACGGTTCCAGCGAATGTCGAATTGCCAGTTCTTGTCGAGGTAGAAACCGTACTCAAGATTTAGACCACGTGACTTGTTGTCATCGTCAACGGCGAATGACACTGGAAGATTTCCAGCAACACCACCAGCAGGACCCATGAAGATCATACCTTTAGCGTAACCAAGTTCAGCACCGAAGCGGTGTTTGTACTTGGAGCCGAAGAACTTGCCAAGACCTTTTACACCAATACCGTAACGGGTACGGTCAAATTCCTGACCGGTTGTATCGGTGTAGAATTCACGTTCACCACTCTGATGCCAGGCATAGAACTTGACACCGTTCTTGCGTGGACCGCGACCGCCAGGTAGATTTTTTTCTGCAGAAGCGTATAGGTAAAGTTCGCTGTTGCCATCACTGTCGTTACCACGACTAATCGCTTCACCACGGCCAACTTTAACGGCGTAACTTAGATCCCATGACTTGTTAGCAACCTTGAAGCTGTCAAATATCTGAACACCCCAGTCACGAGCAGCACTGAAACCGTAGGCGCCGGTTTGGGCTTGACCAATAGTAGGAGCAGTAGCCGCTATTGAACCAACAGGTGTTGCGTTACCACTGTAGAAATTTTCCAGTACCTGGGTACGGCCGAAACTGGAGAATTCAATGAAGTCGATGGTATTAACGGCCTGGTAGATTTCTTCTGCTACAGGGTTTTTAAATAAACCGACTCGAATACGGGCACCAGGAATATGGTTAAAGGTCAGGCTGGCATGATCCAGGGTTGCCGGGTCACGGTCACTTGTGAACTGATCCTGGTTGAACAGGCCATCATCCAGTGCCAACAGGAAGAAGTAATTCATTTTCGCTGTGAAACTGTTGGCAAAGCCACCAGTAAAGGTACCGCGTGAACCGAGACGAGCACGACGCAGATAAACCTGCTCGGTCTCGTTAAAGTCAGGGGTGACCGTATTAGGTGCAGCAAATTGGCCATTATTAACAGTAGCGGCGCCCTGCAGACCTTCTAATTTGTCACCGTTGTTGGTGGTGTAAGCAGGTTGTACAAAGGCAAACAGGCGTTGGCCCTTTTTCTTTGGGTGTTCCGTACCTTGTAGCATGAGCCAGTTAGTAGCACTGGCCGTACCCGCGAGCAATAGCCCGGTGGTACACGCGGCAGCAACAACACCGCGCTTAATCGTTGTAGAGTTGAACATGTGTTTCTCCAAATCGGGTGATATTAATTAGTTCTAAATATAATTTTTATTATCAGTCAACATTATTAACTGACAGAACTGCATAGAACAAGAAATCTTTTAGTTTTTTTATGCCTTTGCCTTTTTTCTACAGGCTTGGGGCAATAAGCCCGAGGATAGACGAGAGGAGAGCTTAAATTATTCCATTTTGCTCATTTGTATATTTTATACCTACTATAAATATAAAAATTAGCACTGCAATGGAATAATTCCTTATGGTGTTCGTCTAGTATGGTAAGGATTATGGATAACTATTATGAAGTTGCTTGATGTGCTCTGTAAAGGTCGTGAGTTTGAGCAAGCGCTGGCGAAAAATCGTCAACGTTTATTCAGAATCGCGTTTGCATGGAGCCACAACTCGGATATTGCCGATGATCTTGTGCAAGAGGCGTGTTCCAAAGCCTTGCGACAACGCAAGCAACTCAGAGATATGGATTCACTTGGGCCATGGTTGTTCCGGATACTTAAGAATACCTGGCATGATTATTTACGCTGCAAAAAAGAAATGATCGAATATGATGAAAGTGTTTATGCCGATGAGCAGACACCGGAGTCGGTTAATTCTCGTTATGAAACAGTGCAGCGGGTTCGCCAGGCAATGCAGAGTTTGCCCATTGGCCAACGCGAAGTATTAACACTGGTTGATTTAGAGCGCTGTAGTTATGCCGAGGTGGCAGAAATATTAGAGATACCGGCGGGCACGGTAATGAGCCGGTTATGTCGTGCGCGGCGTCATTTAAAAGCAATATTACTTGATCAAGTTGCATCGCAGGAAGGCAGTGCCGAGGTAGTAAAACTAAGGAGTCGTAGACGTTGAGTCAGAACAAACACTTTATTTCAGATGAAGAGCTAAGCGCTTTTCTTGATGAACAGCTAGATGCCAATGAACGAGATCGGATATTGTCAGCGATCAACGCGGATAGCCATGTTAATCAGCGCATGAATGAATTGCGTTTATTGCGAGATATGGTTCAACATGCCTACGAACAGCCACCGCGTAGTGACAATACAAAACATCATGGCGTTGTTTCGGGTAACTCAAATACACGTTGGGCCATGGCTGCATGCATGGTGCTTTGCTTTGGTATGGTGCTGGGCTGGTTTGGTCATCAAGGTGTAACCACCGAGAGACAGCTTGCCAGTTTATCTGACCATGGTGTGTCGGCACAGCTGAGTAATGTGATTTTACACCTCACATCGGCTGATGCAGGGAGAATTAATGCAAGCCTGGATCGTGCTGAACAAGTGTTAGCTGGTTACAAGACAAACGATAAAGATCTAAAGCTTGAAATTATTGCTAACGATGGCGGGCTCAAGCTAATGCGTAGTGGAGAGCCTTCTTTTCAACAACGTATTCGGGCATTAACCGAACAATACCCCAATGTGAAGTTTCTTGCCTGTGCCAAGGCCATTAAGAATTTGCAGGAAAAGGGAGTAGATGTTGATTTATTACCCGAGGTTGAAGTTGCCCCATCGGCCCTTAAACAAATTATTCAACGCATGCAGCAAGATTGGCGCTATATCAAAGCATGAGTCATGCTAGGCTGAAGATATGTGCCAGCATGAAATCAAACAGTGTCCACGTTGTAAGCATGATTTTGAATGCAAGCTGAATAATGTCCTGCACTGCCAGTGCAATGGCATTTCCTTAACAGAAGCTCAACGTGAAATGATTGCGGATAAATATCGTGATTGTCTTTGTGCGGATTGCTTGCACTATTTCTCGCGAGGGCAAGATAAGCTCGATGTGCTTAATGCAGAGTGATCCTAGTTTTTTCCTAATACTTCTTTTATGGCTTTAATACGCTGTTTTTGTAAGGCGTCACGTATTGCAGCACCTTCAAACCCTGCTTCAATAATTGCCTTGGTGCTTACTGCGTTTGCGGCAGTATAGGCACGTCGAAATAAATCTGCTTGTGGATATTCATCTTCTTCATAACCAGGGCGACCACGAATATCTGCCGTGCAGGCCAATAAATAATTTTCAAATTGTACAGGTTTACGAAAGGCGTCGCAGGCTTCGATGACGTTTAACATTGTCGCGGCTTTTAATTCTGCTGCACGATGACAATGCGTGTGGTACTCCGCAGTGATTTTGGCAAGGGAGCGGAAGTCATTGGGTATCTTTAAGCGGTCACAAAGTTGTTCAACAAGTTGAACACTGCGCTTCTCATGACCAATGTGTCGTGGCCACTCTGATTCAGGGGTTGTGCCCTTACCCAGGTCATGAGTAAGCGCAGCAAATCGAATAAGCGGGTCTTCGCTGAGCCGTGCTGATTGCTCTAATACCATCATCACGTGGACACCGGTATCGATTTCAGGGTGGTGGTGTTCTGGTTGCGGCACACCATATAAGGCATCTATTTCTGGAAATAGTTTTTCAAGTGCCCCGCAGCCACGTAATACCTTAAAGAAGGCTTGTGGATGTTTTTCACTCAGTGCTGTTTCAAGTTCTTTCCAGACCCGCTCAGCAACCAATGCATCAACTTCGCCATTGCTAACCATTTCACGCATCAAGTTATTGGTGCCATGCGCGACCTTAAACCCAAAACGCGCAAAGCGAGCCGCAAAGCGGGCAATCCGTAAAATGCGAACCGGGTCTTCGGCAAAGGCGGGAGAGACATGGCGCAGTACGCCATCTTGAATATCCTGTTGGCCATTGAAGGGATCAATGAGTGAACCGTCACCATCCTCCGCTATGGCGTTGATGGTCAGGTCTCGCCGCAGTAAATCTTCCTCGAGTGTGACATCTGGCGCTGCATGAAAGTCGAAACCGGCATAGCCCGGCGCAGTTTTGCGTTCGGTGCGTGCTAACGCGTACTCTTCCTTACTCTCGGGGTGGAGAAACACAGGGAAGTCTTTACCCACCTGCTTGTAGCCCAGATTGAGCATTTCTTCAGGGCTTGAGCCGACCACAACCCAGTCATGCTCCCTGGGCTCAAGGCCAAGTAATTTGTCGCGGACCGCGCCGCCTACTAAATAGGTTTTCATGCCGAGATCATAGCATGAGCCTGTAGTTTCAGGGGGATACGAGGCTTATAAGTCCCTTCATGGTATCTATTAGTGTAATTTTGTTTGCCTCGCCTACCGATCCTATGTAAAACGACATTCCTATGCGAAGAAAGGCACTCCGAACGCCGCCGCAAACTGAATTTAAACTTTTATAGAGATAGATACGGAGAAGAACCATGATCAAACCAATTGGTGCTGACGAACTCAAGCCATTGTTCGTTTACGATACGATGGAACATGCTGCATTGAGCAAAGAAGCCGAAGGCCTGCCTTCAGTCGTCATTAGTTCTGCAGCGGCGGGTAATGCCGTGATGATGGGTGGTGGTTATTTCACCCCACTGACTGGTTACATGAACGTGGCAGATGCCATGGGGTGTGCTGAAAACATGAAGACCACTACCGGTCAGTTCTTCCCGGTTCCTGTTATGAACCTGGTTGAAGATGTGTCAGAAATTCAAGGTGCGGCACGTATCGCACTGCGCGACCCAAATGTTGATGGTAATCCGGTGATTGCGATTCAAACAGTGGAAGCCATCGAAGAGATCACTGATGCACAAATGGCAACAATGACGGACAAGGTTTACCGTACAGATGATATGGAGCACCCGGGTGTTGCCGCATTTAATACAGTAGGTCGTTTCGCAATTTCTGGCCCTATTCAAGTTTTGAACTTCAGTTATTTCATTACTGACTTCCCTGATACGTTCCGCACAGCGGTAGAGATTCGTAATGAAATTTCGGAACATGGCTGGAACAAGGTTGTTGCCTTCCAGACTCGTAACCCAATGCATTTGGCACATGAAGAACTGTGTCACATGGCGATGGATCGTTTGGGTTGTGATGGTCTGGTAATTCACATGTTGCTCGGTAAGTTGAAGCCAGGTGATATCCCGGCTGACGTTCGTGATGCAGCAATTCGTAAGATGGTTGAAGTCTACTTCCCACCGAACAGCGCAATGGTGACCGGTTACGGTTTCGATATGCTTTATGCAGGTCCAAGAGAAGCGGTTTTGCATGCTTACTTCCGCCAAAATATGGGTGCAACGCACTTTATTATTGGCCGTGACCATGCCGGTGTTGGTGATTACTACGGTGCCTTTGATGCACAAACTATTTTCGAGGATGAAGTACCCGCAGGTGCACTAGCAATCGAAATGTTCATGGCTGATCACACTGCCTGGTCGAAGAAGCTCGATAAGGTTGTGATGATGCGTGAAGTGGATGACCATGCAAAAGAAGACTTTGTCCTCTTATCGGGTACCAAGGTGCGTGAAATGTTGGGTAACGGCGAAGCGCCACCTAAAGAATTCTCACGTCCTGAAGTGGCCAAGATTCTGATTGATTACTACCAAAGCCTCTAACGTAGTAATGTAGTAGCTTGATAGCCCCGCTGGTTTCAGCGGGGCTTTTTTTAGCTCGACCCATCAGAGATGGGTGAGATACTCATGATGAATCCGTAGGATTCTATGAGCAGGATATATGCTATAAAAGACTATGCGTCTATTATCTATCCTACTAGTTGTAGTATTTTTAAGTGGTTGTGCCGAGTTGCAATATTATGGCCATGCCATTTCTGGCCAATTTGATGTGTTATCAAAACGTCGGCCGATTTCAGAAGTGCTTGAAGATCCAGCAACAAAAACAGATGTGGTTGAGAAATTAAAAGCCGTTGAACGCATGCATGCGTTCGCAATTAATGATTTATCGTTACCTGATTCAGATAGCTTTCGCAGCTACAGTGATGTGGGTCGTGACTATGTATTATGGAATATCTTTGCAACCCCGGAGTTATCGTTAGCAACAAAACAGTGGTGTTACCCCTTTCTAGGGTGTCTGGATTACCGGTCTTATTTTGAAAAGGCCTATGCGGAATCGATAGCAACGGAGCTAGAGAAAGAAGGATGGGATGTGCATATTGCTTCGTCACCAGCCTATTCGACACGAGGTTTTTTTGCAGATCCTGTTTATAGTCCAATGTTACGCTTCGATGATCTCACACTAGCCGGTATTGTCTTTCATGAATTGGCACATGAGCAGGTCTATTTTAAAAATGACAGTGAATTAAATGAGTCCTTTGCGGTTGCAGTGCAAAATGAAGGGATTAAGCGATGGTTAGAACACGAGCAACAGCCACAGTACTATGCTGATTATATCGTCGAGCAAAAGCGTGATAAGCAATTTATATCAGTATTATTGGAATATAGGGAACGATTACAGGTCGTTTATGAGTCGTCAAAGGGTGATACTGAAAAACGGGCAAACAAGAAAAATATATTAGCAAAACTTCGAAACAAATATCTCGAATTAAAAAAACAGTGGGGCGGTTACGAAGGTTATGATCATTGGTTTAATAAACCATTAAACAATGCTCTATTGGCGCCCGTTAGTACATATAATGGGGCGGTGCCGCTATTTGCTGCCTTGCTGAAACAATGTGATAACAATCTTGAATTATTTTACAGTGAAGTTGGTAAAATAGCAGAAATGCCAGAAGCACAAAGAAGAGTGTTTATTAATAATTTACTTAATCAATGATAACCTGGTTGCGACCTGATTCTTTGGCGCTGAACAGGTTTCTATCGGCATGTTGAATCATCTCTTCCAGGCTGTTATGTAATTCCAGCGTCACACCAATACTCATCGTAATATTCACAGTACCGGATTCTGTTATTAACGGCGTGTTTTCGATTTTGTTGCGTATACGATTGAAGACAACATCAGCAATGGTTGTATCAATATTAGTGGCGATAACACAAAATTCTTCACCACCGACTCTTGCTAACAGATCAGAAGACCGCACGTGTTCTTCAAGAATATCAGCAACATGCTTAAGAGCTAAGTCGCCAATATGATGTCCCCATGTGTCATTAATTTTTTTAAAAAAATCAATATCAAGCATGACAACGGCGAGCGTGAGGTTTTTTCGTTTTGCATTATTATAAAGTTTTCCACCTG
>Ga0316207_10004927_pt1 | contig 11316 bp, 9 predicted proteins | sample 6weekpyrite_MG_FD_204943 | JGI IMG/M metagenome (GOLD analysis project Ga0316207, IMG submission 204943) | Microbial mat bacterial communities from mineral coupon in-situ incubated in ocean water Damariscotta River, Maine, United States -... | ecosystem: Environmental > Aquatic > Marine >...
GCATGATAACTAATTGTTAAAGAACTAAACGGTAATCGCATTCGTTACTCGTTTTGGCTTCTTGGTTAACGTTGTCGTTAGCCCGAAGCAGGATGCGCATTGTACGCTTCCGAGTTTTGATGTCAACATTTTTTCAATATTTTTCGAAAGTTTTTATAAACCGTCGTTTTCATAAAAATAAACGTTAAGTTAATCTATTTTGCTTAAAAGCAAGAAGATAACTTATCAAAACGTCCATTTGGTTTAGGTTTTGCCTGAACCCCTTGGAACTGGAGCGCATTGTATAGAGTTATCTTTTGAGGTCAACTGTTATTTTAATAAATAATTTTGTTCGGTTGAAATTCAAACATTGAGTTCAATAAACATCATAAATACTGCTTTATTGACTATATCTAGAGGGATAAGTATAGAAGCTGTTAAAAAATAAGCAAACAACTCAAACCAGTTAAAAAAAGCTTAAGCCTATTAAAATTTAGGTTATAATAAGCACATCTTCTGGGGTGTTTGTAAGTGACTACGTCCCTGAGCCGATAAGTTTTACCTTAGGATATTGATTATTAGCTATTGTGCAAGCCCGGCTCGTATCGGGAAGCCTACGGTTAATATGATATTTCCGCCCTGAACACACGGTGTTCAGGACTACGGTTAACTGCGGCACCTTGGAAGAACTTCTTTATATACTCTACCACCTCTCAATAAAAGCATGATATTTCCACGCCAGTCTAAAAAAGCACAAATTGTTTTAATCGCTTAAATGAATCTTCACTCTTCATAGCGCCCTCTTAAATATTAGTAATAAACACTATAATTAGCATGTAAAACCATTAAGTAAGCAAAAATATTTATATATTGATAAGATTTCTTAAAAAGAGTTTATTTAAGCCATTTAGACGTCTAGGCGTAAAAAAGCTAGAAAAGTATGTTTTATAAAGGTAGAATCTACCTATTATGTATTAATGTTAATGTTTGAACTTTTATCGCTGCTTATTTTACATACGCTATCATTACCAAATGTTAGCTAGAAAGCGTTAAAATTCAAACTACTGAGGGTTTATGTCTACACACTTTTTCACTTCTGAGTCTGTTTCTGAAGGTCATCCTGATAAAATAGCCGATCAAATTTCTGATGCGGTTTTAGATGCCATTATCGCTAAAGATAAGTTTGCCCGAGTTGCCTGTGAAACTATGGTTAAAACTGGCGTTGCTATTATTTCGGGCGAAGTAAGTACTAACGCTTGGGTTGATTTAGAGACTATCACGCGCAATGTTATTAGTGATATTGGTTATACTTCATCTGATGTAGGTTTTGATGGTGAAACCTGTGGCATTATGAATTTAATTGGTCAACAGTCACCAGAAATAGCCCAAGGTGTTGATCGCTCTAAGCCAGAAGATCAAGGTGCTGGTGATCAAGGCTTAATGTTTGGTTATGCAACTAACGAAACTGAAACCCTAATGCCTGCGCCACTCTATTACTCGCACCGTTTAGTTGAGCGCCAAGCCCAAGCACGTAAATCAGGTGTTTTGCCATGGTTGCGACCTGATGCAAAATCACAAGTAACCTTTATTTATGAAGACAATAAACCTGTTGCTATTGACACTGTGGTACTTTCCACGCAGCACAATCCGGACATTAAGCAAGAAGATTTAGTCAATGCGGTAATGGAAAACATTATTAAACATGTACTTCCTGCTGAGTTATTAACCAAAGACACAAAATATCATATTAACCCAACGGGTCGATTTGTTATTGGTGGTCCTGTGGGCGATTGTGGTTTAACTGGTCGTAAAATTATTGTTGATACCTATGGCGGTATGGCGCGACATGGCGGCGGTGCTTTTTCAGGTAAAGATCCATCAAAAGTTGATCGCAGTGCTGCTTACGCAGGTCGCTATGTCGCTAAAAATATCGTTGCTGCAGGTCTTGCTGATCGCTGTGAAATTCAAGTGTCTTATGCAATTGGTGTTGCCGAGCCAACCTCTATTTCTGTAGATACCTTTAGTACTGGTAAAGTCAGTGAAGAACGTTTAGTTGAATTAGTTCGTGAACACTTTGATTTACGCCCTTATGGCATTACCAAAATGCTTGATTTATTGCACCCTATGTACCAGCAAACTGCCGCTTATGGTCACTTTGGCCGCGAACCTTTTGAGATGACAGTAGGCGATGATACTTTTACAGCCTTTAGCTGGGAAAAAACTGACAAAGCCGATGACTTACGTCAATCTGCAGGTTTGTAGCGCCAAGTTTCAAGTTTCAAGTTTCAAGTTTCAAAACAAGTATATATAAAACCAGTTTTCTTAAATCAAGGAAGCTGGTTTTTTGTTATTAACGCTAAAAATAAATAGTTTGTCATTAACATTGTTTTTTAGCCTTTGTGCCCTTATCTTTTAACTATCTAAAACAACACACTTAAGCCTTTATTTAAACATGCCTAAAACTCGTATTTATCAAAATAGTGACTTTACTTTAAATACAATAGTGAAATTATCTGACGATGCCTTTGGTCATATGGTCAGAGTTTTGCGTTTAGTTACGGGTGATCAAGTTACACTTTTTAATGGTAATGAAAACTATCAATACACAGCGAGATTAGTTGAGGTTAAAAAGAAACACGCAAGTGTGGAAATAATCAGTCAACAAGCGATAGAAAATGAGTCACCTTTGAATATTCATTTAGGCCAAGGCATTTCTCGTGGTGATAGAATGGATTTTACTTTACAAAAGTCAGTAGAGCTTGGTGTAAATAAAATCACGCCATTGTTTACTGAACGCTGTGGAGTCAAACTCTCAAATGATCGTTTAGCTAAAAAACGAGAACAGTGGCAAAAAATTGTGATTAGTGCATGTGAGCAAAGTGGTCGCTGTATTGTGCCTGAAGTAGCTGAGCCTGTACTTTTGCAAGACTGGTTAGAACAAGAAACAAGCGCGCTTAAACTGAATTTGCATCCAAAGGCACAGCATTCAATTATGACACTACCATTAGCAGCTACTAACAGTAGCCCGCGTGTTAGATTATTGATTGGTCCTGAAGGTGGACTAAGTGATGAAGAAATTAGTCAAGCCAATATCGCTAATTTTCAGGATATTCTACTTGGTCCAAGAGTATTAAGAACAGAAACAGCGGCACTGACAGCAATTACTGCATTACAGTGCCGGTTTGGTGATTTAGCATAAATTTATTTGTAGGAACAAAAATGACAACAACCCCGATAAAACTTGGCATAGTAATGGATCCTATTTCTGAGGTGAAAGTTGCTAAAGACTCTTCCATGGCAATGATGCTTGAAGCGCAAAAGCGCGGTTATGAAATCTATTACATGAAAATGCAAGATTTATATCTTGATCGCGGGCAAGCACGTGCCAGCACACAAAAGGTTAAAGTATTTGATGATGCTAACCATTGGTATGAACTATCAGATCCACAAGACATCGCCTTAAGTGAACTTGACGCTATATTAATGCGTAAAGATCCTCCTTTTGATACTGAGTTCATTTACGCCACCTATATGCTTGAGCGTGCTGAAGTTGAGGGTACTTTAATTGTAAACAAGCCACAAAGCCTTAGAGACTGTAATGAAAAACTATTTACCGCTTGGTTTGCTGATTTAACGCCACGTACTTTAGTGACACGAAGCGACAAACAAATTCGTGCTTTTCACCAAGAGCAAAAAGATATCATTATTAAGCCACTTGATGGTATGGGTGGCTCTTCAATATTTCGCATTAAAGAAGATGATGCCAATGTTGGTGTGATTATAGAAACACTAACCCATCATGGCCAGCAATACGCTATGGTACAAGAATACATGCCTGAAATTGTTGATGGCGATAAACGTATTCTTATTGTTAACGGCGAACCAATGCCCTATTGCTTAGCACGTATTCCTGCTCAAGGTGAAACCCGGGGGAACTTAGCCGCTGGTGGACGCGGCGTTGCAAGGCCACTTAGCCCCAGTGATAAACTCATTGCCGATACCATTGCCCCTGAGCTAAAAAAACGTGGTTTATATTTTGTAGGGCTAGATGTTATTGGTGATAAGGTCACTGAAATTAACGTCACCAGTCCAACTTGTATCCGTGAGATAGAAGCCGCTTATCCTATTAATATTAGTGGTAAATTGATGGATGCTATTGAAGAGAACATTAGCAAACAGCAATAATTCAAGGTGAGTACATGCAAAGTTTAGAGAATCAATTTTTAATTGCTATGCCATCATTAGCGAATGACTATTTTAATAAAACAGTCACCTATATTTGTGAGCATAATGACGAAGGTGCCATGGGTTTAATTATCAATATGCCTGTCAATATCACCTTGCAAGACTTGTTAAAGCAAATTGAAGAAAATGATTTAGCCCAAAGTAATAAAAAGTCGGTTGTTCAAAAGACTGAATCTGAAAAAGTTGCGGTTGAAAGTGAAATCAAACCTGAGCAAGAAAGTAGCCTTGAGCAAGAAAAAAAACCAGAGCAAGACTCAACTTCAACAGTAGTTGAAAACTTTCTTATTGATCACAGCTTAGAGCAATTAGTACTATCTGGCGGGCCTATTTCTCAAAATCGTGGTTTTGTTTTACACCGCACACAACCAGGTTGGAAAAGCTCACTAGCCTTAAGCGATGACATCATGATCACCACCTCTAAAGATATTTTAATGGCGTTAGGTACAGCAAAAGCGCCAGAGCAATTTATGGTTACCTTAGGTTATGCTGGTTGGGGGCCTGGTCAACTAGAGGCTGAGTTACAGGCTAACTCTTGGTTAACCATTGATGCTGACAGTGACATTTTATTTAATACGCCTATTGAACAACGCTGGCAAAAAGCTACTGAAAAACTCGGTATTGATATTGCCCACTTATCATCTGATATTGGCCATGCATAATGTAGGTCGACACGAGCAAAGCGAGGCTCGAACAAGATGTCAAAAAAAGAAATAGGTCAACGCACCATTATCGGTTTTGATTTTGGCAAAAAATATATCGGTGTTGCCGTCGGGCAAGAAATCACTGGTAGTGCTTCACCGTTAGGATCTATAAAAGCCAATGACGGTATACCCCATTGGGATTCGCTCGCGAGTTATTTAAAAGAATGGCAACCTGATTTAATTGTGGTTGGTTTACCGCTCAATATGGACGGCACTGAACAACAACTAACCCTTGATGCGAAAAAATTTGGTAATCGTGTTGCTGGTCGTTTTGGTTTAAAAGTTGAGTTTCAAGATGAGCGATTAACCACAGCCGATGCCAAAGCCCAGTTGTTTTCTCGTGGTGGTTATAAAAATTTAAAAAAAGATAATATCGACGCTGAATCGGCGAGACTTATTATTGAAAGTTTTTTTGAACAAAGTTATCAGTAGCTGCTCGCTACAATCACCTTTACCATGAATATATTGTCAATCATATCTCCCTTAATTATGGTCGTCTTATTAGGTTTTACTTGCACCAAATCTAAATGGTTGACTAAAGAGCAGCTGAATTCATTAAGTAAATTTACCTTTTCTATTAGTATTCCTGCTTTTTTGTTTTATCAAATGTCCAAAGCTAAATTTAGCGAACAAGTCAGCATAAAGTTTTTCGCCGCTTTTTATCTACCGGTATTGAGTTGTTATTTAATAGCTTGGCTTATAAGTTATTGTTTTTATAATCACAAACAAATCAGTAATGAAAACACTTCAAGTTCAAAAAACAGCACCGCATCCGCGGTATTTGCATTAGGATCGAGCTATTCAAATAATATTATTGTTGGTTTACCTGTGTTGATAGCCGCACTGGGCGAACAGGTTATCGGCATTATTTTTTTAATTGTCACTTTTCATAGTGCCATGCTTTTTGCCTTAACCAGTGCTATAGCAGCAAGAGATGGCTCCAAATCTGGCACAAACAAATTTAACTGGTTTGCCTTTGCCAAACAAACCTTTAACAACCCATTGATCATCAGTATTTTGTCTGGCTTAGCAATTAATTTATTAGGTATTTCATTACCTGAATTTATACAGGCGAGTTTGGCTTTGATTGCCAAACCAGCCATTACCCTTGCACTGTTTATTTTAGGTGCATCACTGGCTTTTTATCAGGTTCGCCAAGAGTTAACTTTTATTAGCATTGCCTGTTTTAGTAAATTAGTTTTGCTACCCTGTTTAGTTTTGATAGCCAGTAAATTTATTTTTAATTTAGAGCCGCTTACTGTTACTGTATTAGTCGTGTTAAGTGCTTGTCCTACAGGTGTCAATGCGTATTTGATCGCCGCTAATCATCAGCAACATCAACAAACTATTGCCGGCACTGTGGTGTTAAGTACACTCCTTAGCGTTATCACTATTCCATTTTGGTTGAATTTTCTTTTATGAAACAGGCATGTGCTCCTCTAGCAAATCAATAAAGCAACGAACTTTTGGTGATAAGTGTTTACGGCTTGGATAAACCGCATAAACGTTAATTTCAGGGGCGAGGTAATCATTAAAGAGTACCTCAAGTTTGCCTTCTTTAAGTTCTTGCTCCATCACAAACTCTGGCAAACGACAAATACCCTCACCAGCAATGACCATAGCTAACTCCATGTGTGCACTATTACAAAGTACTTTGCATTTTACATCAACAAAAAAAGGGCTCTTATCAAGGGAAATAAACTGCCAGCGGTACGGGTTTTTCAAATTGCTATAACATAAGCAAGCATGCTCTGCTAATTCACTTGGATGAGTTGGTTTGCCATATCGCTCTATATATTCCTTTGAAGCAACCACTAGCCCCTTGCTAGTATAAATTTTTTTGCAAATAAGGCTCGACTCTTCTAATTGCCCTGTTGCTCTTATTACTAAATCAAAACCATCTTGTACAAGATCAACTTGGCGATCATTTAACTCTAATTCTAATTGCACCTCAGGATACAAACGCATGTACTCAAGAATGATATTTTGCAAATAACCTTGTGAAAATGCCACTGGACAGCTGATTTTAAACTTTCCTTTAGGAGACACATGGCTCTGGCTGAGCAAAGTTAAGGCATCTTGAGCATCAAAAACCAACTGCTGACATTGCTCGTAATACACTTTACCTTCTGGTGTTAAGCTTAATGTTCTGGTGGTTCTATTTAATAAACGCAGTGCTAAACGTGCTTCAAGTTTATTAATTTCTTTGCTGATATAAGATGTTGAATGACCCGTAATTTCTGCTGCGGCAGTAAAGCTGCCACAATTAACCACATGGGTAAAAATTACCACACCATCAAAAAGTTGAGTATCTTTATCATTACTAGTCATATGGAAATAGTATAATTACTTTTAGTGTATTAATCATATTTGATAGTTAATGTATAGTAGTCATCATCAACTTGTCAAAGGAAGTTATCTTATGAAATTATTAGCCTTCGCTGCTAGCAACAGCTCAAAATCAATTAACAAGCAACTCGCTACTTATGCAGCATCGCAAATGAAACATACTGACGGTGTGGATGTTGAATTATTAGATATTAACGATTTTGAAATGCCATTATTTAGTGAAGATAAAGAGGCGCAGTTAGGACAACCGCAACAAGCCAAAGATTTTTACGCCAAATTAGGCCAAGCTGACGCTATTATCATTTCGTTTGCCGAGCATAACGGCTCTTACACCGCCGCCTATAAAAACTTATTTGATTGGACCTCACGTATTGATCAAAAATTGTTTCAAAATAAGCCAATGTTATTACTAGCAACGTCTCCTGGCCCAGGTGGTGCTGCAACAGTATTAGCCGCGGCAACAGGGTCTGCGCCCTACTTTGCAGGCAATGTTAAAGCTAGTTTATCCATTCCAAGTTTTTATGATAATTTTGATATGGAAAAGCAACAACTCAGCAATACTGAACTGCAAGACAAATTGCACAGTGCGTTAGCATTATTAGCCCAATAATATAACGCTAGCAAAACTAAAAAGGCTCGCTATTTTCATAGCGAGCCTTTGTCATTTTTAAGTATTAAATTTTATTGCAATATTTGATTAAAACTCAACACTTGCGGTTAACTGCAAACGACGTGGATTATATAAAGAACGTGGCTTACCAAACGTTTCACTAGAAACGTACGGATTAGGGTTATAACCTGTTTGATTATCAAACACGTTAAACAAATCAGCTTGGAACTTAACAACAAACTGCTCTGAAACTACCCAATCTTGGGTGTAGTTTAAATCAACTTGCCAATGGCTTGAACTACGACGGCTACCTGCAGGCTCAGCATTTCTGATAGTAGAGCTTGAGTAACCGTATAGTGAACCATCCCATGCTTCCCATGCATCACCTGATTGATAGATAAAGTAAGCACCTAAGTTAGCTTCCCAGTCAAGTGTGTAATAGCCAAATGCTTTAAATACATGAGGCTTATCACCTGATAAATCACCGTCTTTGCCATCCCATAATTGACGACCACGGCCATCAGCTAGTAATGATGAGCCAATAAAGCGGTTAGCATCACTAGTACCACTAACGCGATCGGCATCAAAGTTACCGTAGTAATGACTATACACATACGAGGCATTTAAATAAGTACGTTCACCTTGCCATTCGGCTTCAAAATTTAGCTCCCAATACTTAGTATAAGAGTCATCTAATTCAGCAATAACATAAGAAGAGCCGCCAACTTCATCACGATAATCTTGTAAGTTTGGAATATACAAGCCTTTATCTGCAATATGTGCAGGAACGCCACCAAATGGACCATATTCACCATAACCACGTGAGCCATTCCAAGTATCTTCCCAGAAATGTTGGCCTTCACGGTATCTAATATGAGAACGTACGTTCAATTGGTTAGTTACAAGACGTGATGTACCCAAAGTGATTTCATCGATACGGCGCGGCTTAATACCTTCTTGGAAGAATTTACCTGATGAACCACTTGCTGGGTCAAAACTTAGGTAATCACCATTTTCATCAAAAAATACTTTCAATGATTTTTGAGTATTACGTGCCCAAGAAGCAGCACGCGCTAATGAACTTGCTTCAGGGTTATAACTGGCATAGTTCAAGAACACCGTTGAGTCAGGTTGATATTCCCAAGTTACGCCTAAACGCGGTTGGATCATATCTTTAAACTCTGTTGTGTACATTTTGTATTTAGTGCCTTGAGATAATTCAAAGCCTGACACATTGCTTGAATTAGCTTTTAAGCCTTGCCCATAAAGCGTATCTTCACTGATAAGTACACCAATATTGAAGATAAAATCATTCCACTCAATCGTGTCATTAATTTCAATATTAATTGATTCTGAGCTTGAAATAATAGGCTCAACCACTCCACCACTTTCATCAACAAAACTCATTTGCTGCGTAATAGTTTGATAATAAACCTGCTCTGAGCCAGTGTAATCATCGGGCACTAAACCACCAACATACGAAATACTACCCCAGCCATTTGAGCGTGCACTTTTCTCTTCTTCGCCTTCAGACCATTTAAAACCGAAGTGTAATGTATGGTAAGCCTCTCCCCACTCCAACTCATGCTCAAGGGCTACTTCAAAGCTATCTCGGTAGAAATCTTGTCTATCAATAGTCGTTCCGCCACCGACTTGACCGCCACCGTGGCGCATGCCATCGTCACCAATATAACCATATTGATCAATTAACGCTTGCGCACCAGTATTATCAAAATCAGGATTATCTGTGTCTAGTTCAGGTACATTAAATGCACCTTGCATGTCTAAAGAAGATAAATCTAATGAGCCACCAAACGTAGGATTTACATTAGGAAATAATGTATCTGGGCCACCACTAGTTAATAACTCAAACTTACTATACTGAAAATTAATAGTTGTATAATCACCAAGCAGGTATGAACCATCAACAATAAAAATGTTTTGCTCTGCGGTGCTACCAGACGATGTTGAGTCTGCATCAAAAGCACCAATAGAAGCACCTTTTACTGTTTTATCTGATGTACGGTAACTTACATTAAACAATAAGTCATCAATTGGTGCATAGGTTAATTTACCATAGTACTCATCACGTTCACTACTATAGTCTTTAGCTTCACCATAAGCTGTTTCTTTATTTGATTTACTTTCTTCTGGCCCAAAATACGAACCATAGAAAAATAAAGTATCTTCAATAATAGGACCGCTTACACTTGCTGTTATCCACGTTTTATCTAACTCGAACTTAGTACCATCTTCGTCATCTTTGTCGGCAACAAAACTTTTCGGTTGCGATCTATATTCAAGTCGACCATGAAAATCATTGGTACCTGATTTAGAGACCGTGTTAATTGCAAAACCACCAGAGCGGTTAAAACCGATTGCTTTTGCTCCGCCTCTGTCCATAGAAACTGATTGAATGTCATGGGTTGAAGGCTCAGAAGCTAAAGTACCAAACATAGGTAGAGAAACATCAACACCATCAAAGCCGTATTTATTATCACGACCACTACCACCGGCAGAAGGCCCTAAGACAGAAAGTTCAGAGTATTGAACACCCGGTATTAATTTCATTAAACTACGATAATCTTGCCCAATAGGCACAGCTTCAACCACTTTGGCGCCAATTGAATTAGTTAAAGCAGAATCACCTTCACGAATAATCGATGAGCCTGTCACTGTGATAACTTCAATATTATCACTTGTAACGTCTTGTTTAGTTATCACTTGGTTATAGCGCGTTGTTTGATCTAATAGTACTTCAACCGTTGTTTGTGTTACTGCGCCATCTTTAGCAGTAAAGGTTAACTGGTAAGTGCCTGGAATTAGTAAAGGTAGATTATAGCTACCATTTTCATTGGTAGTTGCACTACGTGGCTTAGGCATAACATCACTTGTTGCAGTGACTAATACTCCCGCCAATGAGCTACCTGTTGCTTGTGCAGTAACCTTACCTTTAATGGCACCACCTTGTAATGCATGAACCGAGGCAATAGAGCCTATGGTTAAACTAGCACCAATCGCTATTGCTAGCATTGAGCGTTTTAATTGATTTGTCTTGTATTTCATTGAATATTCTCCCAAATATTTAGTTTTATTTTATTTAAATTCCATTTAAGTATTGCTAACAGCAAAGTAATCGCGGTTAGTAACATATCCCCTCTTTTTACTCTTCTTACTTTTTTTACTGCTACAAATTAACCAAGCCATTGATACTTTCTATGCCTAAGCCCGGTAGTTCACTTAAGGTTATATTGGCTTTATCAAACGAGACGCCACCTTCGACAGGATCAAACTTCCCTAACGCAGGGCCATCAAGATCAATTTTGTTAATAGTGTGTGATTTAGCAACAGCTAAATGTGCAGCAGCGGCAACACCGATACTGCCTTCAAGCATGCAGCCAATCATGCAATCAACGTCATAAACAGCGGCAA
>Ga0316207_10004928_pt1 | contig 11315 bp, 3 predicted proteins | sample 6weekpyrite_MG_FD_204943 | JGI IMG/M metagenome (GOLD analysis project Ga0316207, IMG submission 204943) | Microbial mat bacterial communities from mineral coupon in-situ incubated in ocean water Damariscotta River, Maine, United States -... | ecosystem: Environmental > Aquatic > Marine >...
GGTTTGGTGGTGAAGAATTTGTTATGTTATTTCCGGAAACAGAAGTGAAGGATGCACAGGCTGTTGTTGAAAAACTTCGAAATAGTGTTGAAGAGTGTGAATTTCATCATGGCGAAACCCGCGTAGCGATTACTGTATCAGGTGGTATGACACAGTTTAAGAAAGGTGACACGATTGAAACAGCCTTTGAGCGAGCGGATCAATTTTTATATAAAGCCAAAGGCAGTGGCAAGAATCGTTGTATAAGTGAACTAGATTAAATAAAAGCTAGTAAAATAAAAACAATGGGAGATGATAGTGCGCTGGCATGAAATACCTTGGCTGATGGCTAAGGGTTTTTGCATGGGAATGGCTGACCTGATACCTGGTGTTAGTGGTGGTACCATGGCTTTTATCCTGGGTATTTATGAACGGTTGCTAGCAGCCATACGTTCATTTGATGCTACTTGGATTAAGGCTTGTTTGAAATTTGATTTTGCGACTGCGTTTAAACGTCCTCATTTCGGTTTTATTATCCCCTTATTAGCTGGGTTGTTTCTGGCAGTATGGTTTTTTACACATGTCATTTCTTTGCCGACATTACTTCGTGAATACCCAGAACACGTTTACGGTTTGTTTTTTGGACTTATTCTCGCTTCAATATATGTATTGATGCAGGAACTAAAAGGGTTCAATGCAATTGATGCACTGACATTGGCAATGGGTACCATTTTTGGATTAATCATTGTTAACCTGGTGCCAGTTGAAACGCCGAATGCCGCTTGGTTTATATTCTTGTCCGGGGCAATCGCCATATGCGCTATGATACTCCCCGGTGTGTCTGGTTCTTTTTTGTTATTACTTTTGAAAAAATACAGTGTCATTATCACCGCAATCGGTGACTTTAATTTAGGCGTGATTGTGCCATTTTTATTAGGCTGTATCGTTGGCTTGGCTAGTTTCTCCAGGTTGTTGACCTGGTTGCTGTCATGTTTTTATCAACGAACCCTATTAGTTATTAAAGGTATCTTGATTGCATCACTGTGGTTACTGTGGCCATTTCAAGAAAGGGTGTATGAAAACTTTGCTGGAAAGCAGAAGTTGCTCAGTACAACAGCCTATTTGCCTGAAATGATAGACAGCAAGGTGTTAGCGGTGACGGGATTAATCCTTGCTGGAGCGACTCTGGTAATGGCAATTCATTGGTTGAGTCACCGAAATAAATCAAAATAACCTTATTTTATATATGGGATATGTCATCGAGGCTAATTCTTGTTTCTTTACTATGCAAAACTTACAGCCGAAGTTGTATAAATGGGCTAGAATTAGTCAAACTAGAGTTTTAATGGAATAAGAGTTTAGGGATTGCCGTTAGGGTACACACTATGTCAGAAACGACAGTTGATAAGAAAGTCGCAAACAAGCCCAGTTCAGATGAGAGTGCATTGACAGAGAAACAAGTCGTGCAGCTTGAAGATTTGCCTGTTGTCGCACCGGATATTCTTACCCCGCTACTCTTAGTCGATGCGCAGTTCTACCAATATGGCCAATTATTACTCATAAAGCTGGCCGATGGTCGTTTGATAGCCGTTAGTCATTATTTTCCCGATGCTCCAGATCTTGGTCTTCCCGCTGACCTAGCTCTAGTGGATATTGCGACCGATGTTTTATCTATCGAGCCAGAAGTATTTGTAAATTATCTTGACGCACTAGGGCAATCGAATCCTGAGTTAGCCAGTAGTGTGAATAATCAGATCGCTAAAGCTGGGGAATGGGATGGTGTTGTATCTGTCGCTAATGCCGACAAGCAAGACAACGAGCCCAATACCGAGGGTGACGAAAAACAACCGACTGAAGCCGAACTAGCAGAAGTAGAAACCGTCGATATTGCTGCTCTTGAGTTGGTTGATAGTGCTGAGGGCAGTGATTCATCGGTGTTAGCCTTTGCGCCACCCGAGGATGCTTTCGCAGGCACGACCGCGCAAGATGAAAGCCCGCCAAACATGGCTGGCCCTGATGCCTCTGCGTTAAGTTCTTTATCCTCGTTAAACCTTGGTGGCCTCGGTGGTGGCGGTAGCTCCTTGGGTTCACTCGGTGGTAGTGCCGGTTCAATGATAGGCACGGCCAGTGTTGATGGTCTGACGGGTGTGGGTGGCACTAACGCAATTGGTGGTAGTCTGGGTAGTTCTCAAGGTACCTCATCCATTGGCAGCTCACTCGGCTCGGCAAGTTCAAATGCCTTTGCGCCACCAGGTGATGCCTTTACGGGACCAGGGGTTGCTCCCGTTGGGCCGAGACCAACTGTTAACATTGACGGTACCTTCACTACCTCCATTGCTGAATTAAATTACCGATTCGGATTGGATGGCGGTGGCGTGATTGAAATTACCGCAGATGCGAATGTGGGCTCAGCAAATGATTTTATAAATCTAACGGATGCCGGTTCTTGGCGGAACGATTATAACCCAAACGGTTTTACGACCTATAGTGAAAGCGCTGGTCCATTTAGTGCCTATACCGCAGCGACCAGCACAATTCTTCAAGCAGACCTTATTACAAATAATACCTTTAGTATTTCAATAACGGGTCTTGCCACCCAAAATATTGCCATCGGCAGTGCTACGACCGCTGACGGTGTTGTTGCGCTTATTAATGCGAATGCAACACTATCAATGGCAGGTGTGACTGCATATTGGAATGGTGATGCAAATGCTGATCCGTTTCTTGGTTCAAGTACCTTTGTGGTTGCTGATCCGTCTGGACGAATCATAACAGCGGCATCATTTGATGTTATCGGAAGCCTAACACTAGAGAACTCGCTGACCGTTGGCAATATCAGTGAAATTGATTTTGAGGTTGCCAATTATGTGGATAAATTTACGGATGATCCCGAGTTAGGGGATTTCACGACTGATCAGTACAACCCCGAATCTCGACACGGCAATGATCATGCATTAGTTACACAGACAAATATTACCCGTTATAGCATTGTGACTAGCGATATAGTTAATGATGAAATTGCAGTTGGCGGAGCTAATAACGCCGATTTCATTTCTCTTGATGCAGGTGAAAATGATTATGACAGCCTGAGTTTTTATGATCCAACACCTGGCCAGGAGTTTACGGGTGACGGTGATTTCGATTTAGTAACCAGCAGCGCATACACCAAGATCACAGATATCTCGCATTTGGAAGGCCGCGGTTACGGTAGCAACTTTATAAATCTTAACCAACTTGCCGTAAGAGGCATCACGGAAGAAATGCGTGAGTTGATAGTCAACATGGACGGAAGCTTTACGCTTAATTCGAGCACCGATGTTTGGGTGTTGGATGTTTCGGGCGATGCGGGCGATCGGGTTGATTTCTCGGATGCAAGTAGTTGGGAATATAACGGTATTGTTGACGAAGCTGCACAGATGATTGACGTGCTTGATGGCTTTGTTAACGCTATGCCTACAGTCGACACCGTTACTATTGATTCTACGCGGGATCAGTTCGGTAACATTCAATACCAATTTACAACAACAAATGGCGCAGAGACTTACTACGTTAATGTTTCGGCAGATATTTTAGATCACCCCGATTGGTTCTGGAGTGACGGGACAGCGGCTAACGATGCCTACGAGTTACCCGACACGCAATTTGGTAGTGTTGATTTTGGTGCAGGTGAAGATACCTTAGAATTGAACAGTGGTCTGGTGAGCAAGGCACAGGACTTCACTGGCGAAGGCGGTGACTTGGCGAATGTTGAGATCATCAACTTGACCAACACCCAAAGTGGTAATGCAACGGCGACGGTCGATACAGCAACGGTTGACCGTACGTTTGTAACAGATGCAACTGACAGCAATAACATGCTCTCAATTATTGGTGACAGTGTTGATTCGGTCACGGTGAGTGATATTGCAACCGACTGGACCTTCCTCGGTTCGGTTGCAGGTACAAGTGGTCTCACTGGTTTTACATTTAATCAGTATGCCTATCGCCCGGGTGAAGCGAGCGCGGTGACGCTTAATATAGAGAGCGAACTGGCAACGGGTATTGCGGACTACTACCGTGGCTGGGAAGGCGATGATGTACTGACTGTGTTTGATAATGGCTATGCCGAGATCGATGGCGGTGCAGGTACCGATTCGATTCGCGTCAATGCGGCAAGCCAAACCTACACCTCGGCGATGGCACCTATTTCGAACATTGAAATTATTGATGGTGCGGGTCATACCGGTGCAACGGCCTTTACGGTTAGTGAAGCCTTTGTTGATTTGCAAGGTGGCATACTCACCTTCCTAGGTGATAGCGGCAGCGACACGGTTGCCTTAAGTGATATGGCAAATTGGAGTTGGGCTGGCCAAGTGAATGTGTTTGGTGTCACCACCTTCCAATATAAATCGCTTGATGGCAGTGCAACGTTGAATGTGCAAAGTAACCTTGCGAGCACGCCCGGAATATTTTTTAACGGCACAGCGGTCGATGACACCTTTACAGCACCGGATTTAACATTCATATCGCTTGATGGCGCGGGTGGGACAGACTGGCTGGAAGTCACTACAGATAATTATGACTTCACTGCAATGGGTATAGCCGCGAAGATTGATAATCTTGAAGTCATTGATGCACGCGCACACAGTGGTGCGAGCACCGTGACCTTGAACCTGGCCTCGGTGGGTGCGATGACCGATGCAGATAATAAGATCCATGTATTGGGTGATGCAGCAGACACGGTAGTGATTTCAGATTTAAATACCAACTGGTCATACATTGCGCATGTGGATGGGATTGATGACTTTACTGGCATGCGTTTTTACCAGTACCAATCGCTAGACGGCACGCATGTGATAAATGTCTTCGACGGTATCTTAGGTCAGCCAGATGTACGGGTGCTGGGTGATATCGGCGGCGCATCAAACGACATCTTGGTGGTGGAAGATTTAAGTTTCAGTTTGGTGGATGGCCTGACGGGCACCGATACCTTGCAGGTCGAACAAGCAGGGGTGCTTGATTTTACGAGTCTGGGTAGCAGCATTAATAATATGGAAGCGATCGACCTCACCGGTGTCGCAACGTCGGCGACAGTCAGCGCTGATTTTGTGTTGGCGGCAACCGATACGAATAACAAACTGGTTATCCAAGGTGATAACAGTGATGCCTTTAGTTTCAGTGATGCAGCTAGTTGGAATTACATGGGCGTCATTGATGCATCGGGCCCGTGGGATGACTTGCATGTTTATCAAGGTATGGCCGGCGGTGGAGAGGATGTTTTCATTTATCAGGAAACCAACCTAGGTAGCGTAGTGGTTGATGCCACAGGCACAGCAGGTGATGATCTGTTCCGTTTTGCAGATAAGGAAGATACCAATCTGGACGGTGGATTGGGCACGGATACACTGGCGATTGCAGCGCACACGGGGACACAAACGGTGGACTTTAGTGGCGGCACGGTGGTGACGGGGATAGAGATTTTGGATTTGCGTAACAGCAGCACGGAAGAAGTGACCTTTGACTTAGCCAGTGTCGCAGGCGCAGATAGTAATGGCATATTTGTGCTGGGTGATGCAGGTCAGGACATGATTGATGTTAGCAATGCGGGTCAGTGGAGTTTGACCTCACGGGCAACGTTTAGTGATGCGCCGGACATGTACGTTTATGCTGGCAGTGGTGGGCAGACGCTATATGTACAAACAGATCTGGTTCAAGACCTGTACCAAATTGCTGGCAGCACGGCAGGCGATGACGTGTTTACGGTCATTGATACCAATTTCGGCGCGCTTGATGGTGGTGGTGGAGCGTTTGATCGCATCCAATTCTTACAAGATGGCAATATAGACTTAGCTAACTTAGGCGGCAGTTCATTGACCAGTGTTGAGGTGGTAGATTTAAGCAACGGGTTGGCGAATAACCTGTCATTAACGGCGGCATCGATTGGGTCGGCGGCTAGCTCAGATCAATTTTATGTTTTAGGTGAAGTGGGAGACAGTTTAACCTTGGCCGCAGGCGATAACTGGCAGTTTCAGGACAGTCTCGTGGTGTCGTCCTCACTGACTCTGGACAGTTACACCTCAACGGCCACTGGCGGTACAACGGTCTACGTCGACAGCCAAGTGACGACCAGTGTTGCGTAATATCCCCATATAACTCAATACCCTACCAATAGTAAACGTGACTTATTTACCTCAAAAAGGTGAATAATACGCTGTGTTATCCATGTCAATTTGTTGAAATAAACTACACTTAGTTCAATTCATAGAAAAATCAGCTCGTTTCCCTATATTTACTGCTCCTCGAGTCGTTACATAGTGAGTTATAGAAGCTAAAGAAGGATGTGGCGTGTCAAAAAAGAAAATAGATGTGGTTAATTCAAGCAAAGCGGAAGCGGCCACCACCGCCGTACCTGAGCAAGCAATTGAATTAGCTGGTATTCCAGGAGCATTGCCAGAGATATTGACGCCATTACTGTTAGTCGATGCTCAACTCTACCAGTACGGCGAATTATTGCTGATTAAATTGGCAGATGGAAGATTGTTGATAATAAAGAATTTCTTTCTTGATGCACCAGATCAGGGTTTGCCTGCGGATATCGCCAGCGGTGAATTTGTCACCGAGATGTTTATTTCAGAGGCTGATGAGTTCAAGTCGTACATCGATGAGCTTGCTCAGACCAATACCTCTTTATTTAACAGTATCAATAGTCAGCTAGATCCGGCGGTGCAATGGCAAGGCAAGGCTGAAACTGAGGTTGCCTCATCATCAGAAGTGCTGGGTGATGGCTTAGCTGATCTCCCAACTATTCAGAATGATCAGCCTTCGCAGATTGAGCCTCCGACGGGAGATTCCCTTAACCAGCCAACCACATTTACAAGCACCACGTCCCTTGGTGGGCTTGGTGACACCGATGGCGCTGCTGCTAGTGCACCAAACGCATCTGCGCTTGGCTCCCTATCCTCGCTTAGTTTAGGCGGGCTTGGCGGTGGTAGTGCACAAGGGCTTTCTTCTATTGGTGGTGCACTGGGCTCAGCAACAAATCTCGCATTAGCGCCGCCTTCTGATGCGCTTGCATCAAATTCATCGGGCGTCGAAATGGACCTTCCATCTGAAGAGACAGTGGACACCACGGGTGGCATCGAGCTCTCTATTGCTGAATTGAATTATCGTTTTGCAGGCACCTTGCAAGAAGATATCGAACTAGGTGGCACGAGTGAGGTGACATTTACCGATGCGGAAAATTGGATAAGCCTAAATGGAAAGGCCAGCTCATCGGGAGCAACGGGCACCTTCAGCGCAGCGAGGCTGCAAGTAGATATGTTCTTTGGTTTGATAGGTGAACCCACCTTTACAAGTTTTACTATTACAATCGAAAGCCTAGGTTCGCTTGTGGTTGATCTGACGACCGCGACCGGTACGGAAACCATAGCTGAAGCCATTACTACAGCTATTGCTATGGATGCAGAATTTTCAGACGCCGGAATCCGTGTATTTTGGAATGGTAGCTCAAATACAGAAGCCGGTTTTAATACATATGGCGCTCTGGTGATTACAGACCCATCTAACAGAGAGATTACCGAAGCATTTATTACGCAGCCAGTGGGTCAATTGAATTTAATTATTGGAAATGATATCCCAGTTCAGAATATATCTGGCCTTCGATTAGGCGGTGCTGACCACAACATCACACAGTTTAGAATAGAAGGAGAGAATGAAAGAGAAGAAAGCTTCTCAATAGGTGGAGTAAATAACCCCGATTTTATTTCATTACAAGCAGGCGTCGAAGATTATGACAGTTTGAGTTTTACTGATCCGGATGGTGGCAATGCCGATTATGATTTTGCGACCAATAGCGCTTATACAAAAATAACCGGTATCTCACATATCGAAGCTCGTGGTAATGGCGATAACACTGTGTTGTTAAATCAAGCCGCTGTACGTGGCATGACTGACACATCCATTAGCGCAGCAAACATTTGGTCGCTTGATATATCGGGTGATGCAGCAGACAGTGTCGATTTCACCGATGCGGCAAGTTGGGAGTACAGCGGCATCATAGCGGATAGCATACGGACAGTTACCTTCTTTTTCGATGGTGATGTACTGCGTGTTGTTACGCAAGACCTTGGCAATATTCAGTACCAATACATAGCTGTTAATGGCGTAGAGAGCTATACGGTTAACGTGTCTGCGGATATCCTCGATCATCCTGACTGGTACTGGACTGGCGGTACTTCAGGTGATGATGCCTATGAGTTGCCAGACACGCAATTTGGCGGGGTCGATTTTGGTGCAGGCACCGACACCTTAGAGCTAAACAGTGGACTGGTATCCAAGACACAAAACTTTATTGGCGAAGGCGGTGACTTAGCCAACGTTGAGATCATTAACCTGACTAACACGCAAAGTGGTAATGCAACAGCAACAATAGATACAGCTACAGTGGATCGGAGTTTTGTTACTGATGCGACAGACAGCAACAATACTTTGTCTTTTATTGGAGACAGCGTCGATAGTGTTGCGATAGCAGATGTTGCGACAGACTGGACCTTTTTGGGTAGCACAGCAGGCAGCGATGGGCTAGCAGGTTTAACCTTTAATCAATATGCATACCGCCCTGGTGAAGCCGGCGAAGTTATTTTAAATATTGAAACTGAATTAGCGACAGCCATCCCCAATTATTATCGTGGTTGGGAGAGTGATGACATTATCAATATTCAAGCAGGCGATTTTGCTGCAATTGATGGTGGTCTAGGTCGAGACACAGCCGTATTCGCTACATCAACCGGTGTGCGAGAACTGGATCTGACTGAATCGACAACAACCATCAATAACATCGAGATTTTCGACATGCGTAACAGCAGTGAAGAAAATATAACGTTTGATCTTTCAGGTGTAGCCCGTGCTGAAGATGATATCGTCTTTGTATTAGGTGATGCGGGTCTGGATAGTGTCGACGTGACGAATGCAGGCGATTGGACTTTACTAGGTCGTGCCAACTTTACAGATGCTCCGGATACATACCTTTACCAAGGCAGTGGCGGGGAAGCGCTCTACGTGCAAACAAATTTGTTGCAGAGTTTTGAGCGATTAGCGTTGGGCACGGAAGGCGATGATGTATTTCGTGTCATAGATACTGATTTTGGCACATTGAATGGGGGTGGCGGTAGTTTCGATCGCATCAACTTCTTACAGGATGGTAATATTAACCTTGCCAATTTGGGTGGAAGTTCATTGACGAGCGTGGAAGTGGCAGATTTAACCAATGGCGTGGCGAATAATTTATCATTAACAGCGGCTTCAATAGAGTCAGCGGCAAGCTCAGATCAATTTTATATATTGGGTGAAGCAGGCGACAGCGTGACCTTGTCCGCTGGAGATAACTGGCAGTTCCAAGACAGTATTGCTGTTTCGGCTTCATTGACATTAGATAGTTACACCTCAACCGCCACCGGTGGCACAACAGTGTACGTTGATAGCCAGGTGGTAACCAGTGTTGCCTGATGCATTGCAATGGGCAATCCAATAATTGATTTAAAAATAAAACATATGAAAAAAAATATAACAAGCAGAATAGAATTTAATATTTGGTGCATTTCGTTAGCTTTACTTATCGGGTTTTCAAGTCTTGCACAGGCGACCACAGCAGAGTTAACGCAGCGTATTATTGAAATAAACAAGCTCTTTGAAGCCGGAAAAGTTGATAAAGCGACAGAGCTATCAACACAAACGCTTAAAAATAAAAAACTATTGTCTGCAGCAACACCGGTTCTACAAATGCGGGCATACCTTGTTAATGCTGATTTGTTATTAAGACAACGTCAATATAAACAACAAGCCGAGACGTTAGAATTATTACTCAAGCAACTTGATAAATGGAATGCAGCAGTTAGTCTGCAATCAGTACAAATACGAAATACTTTATCAGATGCTTATATCCAGCTGGGTGATGAATCGAAGGCAATTAAGGTTGTTAAGGTTGCTGTATCTCATGCAGAAAAAGTGTTTAAGGCTGATGACTTAGCGCATGTAGAATTGCAACTTAAGTTAGCGCGCTTACATACAAACCGTTATGAGATTGAGCAGGCTAATGAATCTATTCTTAATGTAAAAAAACGTTTACAGGGTAATAAGAGTAAAGCAGCTCAGTTAGCGCAAGGACGTGTATTGCAGGCAGAAGGGGAGTTGTATTTTCGCCAGGCAAAAACAAATGATGCTGCCGAAACTTATGAAAAGGCACTTGCCATACGTAATAAGCTGGCTGGAGAAGACAGTGTCGAAACAGCACAAACCGTTATTTCACTTGCAGGTGCACTGAAAGGCCTGCATGAATTTGGTCGCGCTGAAGAACTTTACCGCACAGCTTTTGCAATTTATGAAGCAAAGCTCGGTATAGATCACCCCTTTGTGGCGACATTACTGAATAATATTGGCCAGATGTATTACCTACAGGGCCGATATGCTGATGCTGAAAAAGTACTCGAGCGGGCACTCTTAATAAAGAGCAAACACTATCCTAAAGACCATTTGGTTTTTGCTGAAACGCACAACCACTTAGGATATTTATATTATCTGCAAGAAAAGAATACTGAAGCGGAAGAGAACCTTGATGCGGCTATCAGGATTTGGTCAAAACCCGAGTACAAGCGTGATCGATATCGTGCAAGTGCTGGGGTTTGGCGTTCTGTGATAAAGGATCGAAATGGTAAAACAAAAGAAGCACTCAAAGACCTAAATCATTATCTTAAATTATTAGAAGAAATTTTTGGTAAAGACTCAGTTGTAACAGCAACAGCTTATCAAGAAATAGGTCATATCCTCGAAAGGGAAGGTGATAATAAAAAAGCTGAAGAAGCCTATATTAAAGGTTTAAAGTCAGCTGCCGTTCTCGGTGATGGTTCCCGAATAGAGCAAATTTTGATAAATAAAGATCTTGCTGGCTTGCAGGCAAGTGACGGACGTTTAGAAAAAGCACTTGATGCTGCACGGAAATCGATAAAAGGAATGCAGCAACGTGTTGATCGATACAGTGGTGCTAAGGCACATCGTCTTTCGAATGAATTAAAATCATTACGTGAAGCGGCAATTACACATATCGACATTCTTGCAACTATGCGTGAAAAGACAGCTGCGAGTAAGAATGAGTTACTCGAAGAAAGTTTTGCAACTGCGCAAATTTCTCGTGCAAGTAGTGTGGCACTCGCATTGTCTCGTATGGCGCAGCGCTTTGCGGCAAAGACCGGGCCGCTTGCAGAGCTTATTAAAAAGCAACAGGGATTAATATCTAAATGGCAAGAGATTGACAATTTATTAACAACGGCGATTCAAAAACCAGCAAACAAGCGCGATAAAAATGA
>Ga0316207_10004929_pt1 | contig 11315 bp, 15 predicted proteins | sample 6weekpyrite_MG_FD_204943 | JGI IMG/M metagenome (GOLD analysis project Ga0316207, IMG submission 204943) | Microbial mat bacterial communities from mineral coupon in-situ incubated in ocean water Damariscotta River, Maine, United States -... | ecosystem: Environmental > Aquatic > Marine >...
TGCCATCTGTATATATTCTAGTGATTTCATCTGTGTCCTTTTAAAACAGGGTTGCTTGCAGGGCTTTTAGCTTAAAGCTTCGACGATGGATATCACAATATCCATGCGTTTTTATCGCATCAACATGTGCTTTCGTTCCATAACCCTTATGCCCTTCAAACCCATAGTGTGGAAATTTTTTAGCGAATTCTACCATCTCTCTGTCTCGAGTAACTTTAGCTAAAATAGATGCCGCCGAAACTTCAGGAATCTTTGCGTCTGCTTTGATCATAGTGCGGAGTCCACTGACGCCAAAAGATGAGTTTCCGTCAAAAAGAAAGTCTTCACTATGAAGGTTCTGCATAATTTCTTTTAAGCCCTGCGCTAAACATGCTGAGATGCCTTGTTCGTCGATGTCTTGGGCGGAAAAATGAGAAATATGATAAGAAGAGTTTTCCAAAATGACAGGAAACAGGTGCTCACGTTTTTTCTCGCTTAAAACCTTGGAGTCGTTAAGTCCTGGAATCTCTTTATGTAAAATAACACCAGCCATGACCAAGGCTCCGGCTATTGGTCCGCGACCAGCTTCGTCTATACCGCATAAGCTCATTTTACACTCCTCAGAGTAAGGTTTTTATTGATGATATAGTAGTATGATTAGAGTTATAAAGGGCTTTGGAAGTCTGATGTGGAAAGCCTGTAGTATATCGTTAGAAAAGAGAGCGAACGAAGAACTGTTGCAAAAGTCTCAAAATACGGTTAGAATATGGCAATTTTTTCAAAGGGTAACAGATGGAAGTGATTGATAATATGGACAGACGTAAAATGATAAAAACTACAACAGTAGCAGTGGCAGCAGTAGCCTTGGGGACAACAGGTGCTCAGGCAGGAGAACATATGCATCAGCATCACCATATGAATCCATACCAAGATGTTATTGATACAACATCTCAGTGTATAAAAGATGGTCGTGCCTGTTTAGATCACTGTATTATGCTTTTGAAATCAGGTGATATGAGTATGGCAAACTGTACTGAAACGGTTACAGAGATGTTAACGATGTGTGATGCAATGATGCAGATGGCAACGTATAACTCTACTTATGTAGCGAAACTGGCAGCTATTTGTGAGGCAACATGTACAGCCTGTGAAAAAGAGTGTGCTAAACATGAAAAGATTCATGCAGCCTGTGCAGCCTGTGCAAAATCGTGTCGTGCGTGTATCAAATCATGCCATAAGATCGCTGCATAATTTCTCTAGGCAAGGAGTCTCTTTTAATCCTTGCGCTCTTTCTTCTTTAGAACTCTTCGGGATAAGTATTAAGCTGTTTTTCTTTATACTATTGTAAAAAAGTGATTTATGCTAGAAAAATGTAAACAATCTTTATTAGATAAGAATATCAATCCTATATCAAGTATCGAATATGATATCAATGGGAAGATACATGTCCTGAGTTTGGAGTGGATTATCTCCGCTTATTTACAAACAGAAAAGAAGGAGTTCTTTATTGAACTTTTTAATAAAGCATTAGAGGGAAGCCAAAACGATATTGAGCTCTTTTTTCAACAGATGGGCCAACTTATATTGATGAGTCAACTCTCTTCTGAGGAAATACATCTTCCCTAAATAGCTTTTAGTATCTCTTTGGGTATAAAAACAGATGGTGTTGCCCTTCTTTATCATGTTTAAAATTACTAAGAATATATAATTATGATATTAGGATGTTATTTTGAGGTTCAGGCCTTAGATACCTTTTTTATATTGAATGTGTCTATCGTTAGCAAATCAACTTAAGAGACGATTATTAGTAAAGTATAAGAGTGGTTTTTTAAGTGTAGATATTTTACTATACGCTTTTTAGAATTTTTATCATGAGTTAAAAAAGACACTCTTAGGAAATAGATCTATTTAAAAATAATAATTTAGAGGAAACGTGACAAGAATGAAAAACATTATAAATATAGTAGTGGTAATAGTAAGTTTAGGTTTCTTTACGGGATGTTCTACAGTAAGTGATGAAGACCTTCGAGCTGCGCATATCGCAAAGGAGAAAGGGGCTTTGATCATAGATGTACGCTCAAAAAAAGAGTATGATACAGGCCATATCAAAGACTCGATTAATATTCCTATCGATTATCTCGACAAGATGTATGGACGAATTCCAAAAGAGAAAGAGATTATAGTCTATTGCCGTAGCGGCAGTAGAAGTATGGTAGCGGCACGCCTGTTAAGAGAACAGGGTTGGACAGTTCATGATGTGGCTACACAAAAAGATTGGGAAAGAAAACTTCCTTTACCAAAAAAGTAGTTTTTAGTTTCGGTGAAATGAGTGCATAAAGTGGTAGATGGTCTCGCCAAGACTTATTCCGTGACGAACTTCCAAGCCATGCAGTTCTGTAGAGAGTTTTTCTAGGTTCTCGACTTTTAGGCTGAGCCTTTCATTTGTTTTTTTTGAAGAGATAGTCTGAAGAAGACGTTTTGTCTCATTTTCAAAATGCGCGCCGATAGATGATTTTATATCGTTCAAAGAAGCAGCGACTTTTTTCAACTCACTCATGCGAAAGTTCATATAGGCCTTCATCAAATATTCCTCTTATTTAAATTAATACACCTATCCTATCACAGCAATAGTTCAGGTTTAAGATGAGAAGTGAGTTAGGTTTTATTTTAAAGAAAAGAAGCGGTTTTTCGCTTACTTTTCTTCTTGCTTGGTAAGGGTCATTTCGTACAGCCACTGTTGCAGGGGTAAAAGCTCTTCATAAATGTCATAGCATCTGTGTATAAGTTTAGTGGAAAAGTAAGTCTCATCCGGAGAAAACTTTTTGTTGACAACCATGCCGTTAAGCAAGGCAAGCTCAGGATAGGGATAGCTCTTGTCAAAACCTCGGGGGAGGCGTTTGTAAGAAGGCTCGATAATATCATAATCTCTTTGCCTGCACTGCTCAAGTATGGCGTGGAGTTTATCCGCGTTTTCTATATCTAAGATATAGTCTCTATAGGTCGAAAGCAAGGCGGTGTCAAAACGACGAATCCCTGCACCGATGACATACTCTTCTGGTGTCGCACGTGTATAAAAGTTAGATGACTGGGTGCGTTTTCCACTTCCCTGCCAAAAGACAACGCCTGTATGTGTTTTGAGGGGGGTCTTGTCTTTTGCAAACCGGGTGTCTCTATAAATACGGTACATGGAACCATTTATTTTAGCAACAGCATTTATAGTAGGGACAAGTGCCTGGATATGTTCACCCATTTCCACAACAAAGCTGCGGTTGGCTTCAAGTATATATTCAGTGTAGATATGTTTTCTCTCTTCAAACCACTCTTTTGTATTGTTGGAACGAAGTTCTTTTAGAAAGTGTAAACTTTTTTTTGAAAATCCAGTAAAAGGTGCCGTGGTAGTTGCTGGAGAAGATGGTTTGTTTGTATGCATGGTTGAGTCGCCTATCTATTAAGATATCAAAGAGATATCCCGGGTATGAAAATTATCTTAACGTTCCATATCCTTACTCATATAAGCAAGGACAAGAGCAATAACAATAAGTGCACCGAACATAATAAGCCAGATACTAAAGTCTGTCCCACCGGTCTGTGTTACTGCTGCTTGCGGATCCACTACTTACCTTTTATGTACGAACAGCAGTAGTCTGTAATCTCTTTAACATTGACTTGAAACTTAGAGTTTGCAGGGACTTCAAAAGTTTCGCCCCCTTTAATCGTCATAAAGCTGTCGCTGCCTGGAAGTTTAACATCAAGCTCACCGGCAGTGATATCCATGACTTCATATTCAGCTGTACCGAATTCGTATGTGCCGGGCATCATGATACCCAAGGTCTTGATAGATCCGTCTGCAAAAGTCAAGGTTCTGCTTGTCACTTTCCCGTCAAAATAGAAGTTTGCTTCTTGTGTCACTGTAACGTTTGTAAATTCTGCCATAATATTTCCTGTTAATTTTTTGTAATGTTATCATATCCGATGAAAAAGTGTAAATCAGGGTATCTATTGTTCAGACAAAAATTGACTAAACAGGACGCACGAGTTTTTTAATCTCTTTGGGTAGATGGCCTAAAGGAAGCTTCATGACCTTCTTTTTTTCGCCCTCTTCAGCTACTGAGACTTCTACCTCCATACTGTTTGGATTAAAAGAGATAATCTTAATATGTCGTTCTTTCTCTACAAAGGAGATGTTCTTTTCTGATAAGTTGATTACTTTTTTCTTGTTTTTAGCCATGATGGTATTTTAACATTATATTTCACTTCCCCACCTCAAAGTGTCTAAGCCATACTTCTCTCGAAGTTTTTTAGTCTTCTGCGTGAGTCTGTACTGCTGTCTGTCTTTTTCGAAGTCTATAAGAGAAAGGGTTCGATGGGAGTGAGTGGTAAATTGTGAACTGGAGATACTTATACGGATGATACGCAGCGAAGAAGAGCTGTCTGCTTGGATAAAAAGACTCTGGCAGAGATCTTTAAAATACTTTTCGCTAAAAAGGCGGTTCTGAGAGGTGTTTGACTTTCCTCTGACTCCCATTTCATAAGAGATACCGACATGAAAGGTGGTGGGGATAACCTCCATTCGCATGATGGCAAAGCTTAGGTGTCTGGAGAGAATAGTCAGACGACGTAATGCTTCGTCTCTGTTTCTAATGGGGTCGAATGTACGTGAAATACCGATGGACTTTCGTATATGCTCTTTTTCAATAGGGGTGTTATCGGTTCCGCACACTCTAAGGTAAAGATCCCAGGTTGATTTTGTCTGATGTAAGAAAAGTTCTTTAGCCTTTTGAATATCACCAAGCGTACGTAGACCATAGCCGTGAAGCTTTTTTGCCGTTTTTCTACCAATTCCGGGAAAGTTATTTAGCGGTATATCATGAATAAAAGTATTGACCTCTTCTTTGAAAACTGTTTTGGTACCAAAGGGTTTTGCTTTGTTTGTGGCAAGTTTAGCCGTGTATTTACTGGGTGCAGCCCCAATGGAAAGGGGAAGTCCCAATTTTTTTTTGACTTCATCTCTTAAGGTTTGTATAAAAGATGGAACATCTTTGTCGTCTATCCACCCTCCTAGGTCACCATAAAACTCATCGATACTGCCTTGTTCAAGAAGAGGAATACGAAGGCGTAAAAAGTCATGCAGTTGATGTGAAAGCCTCTGGTAGAGTTTCATGTTTGGCTTTTTTATGATGATATGAGGGCATTTTTGTAAGGCTTCATTAATAGTTGTACCTGTTTTAATGCCAAAGGCTCGTGCCTCATAAGAGGAGGTCGTCAATATCCCGCGTACACGTCCGTCTGGATCGACAAAGGCATCGAGGTCATTACATCCACTTGAAGGGCTGTCCTGAAAAAAACTCATTACAAAGGCACCGTTATTGGCCAGACTCATAGTCTGTTGCGTATTTGTTCTGGAAAAGATATGTTGATCGGAACGTCCACCCACACCAACAGCCTTGCCTTCAAGGCTAGGGTCAGCAATGCGTTCAGCAGAAACAAAAAAGCAGTCGAGGTCAATATGTATTTTCATACTATAGAGTATAAGGGAATTGATTAAATCTATTCAAAACAATGGCGCAATGCAATGCTTTTGACGCAGGTGCAAACAGGGGAACTATAGAAGGTTAGCATTTGTTTGACTTGTCTTGGAAATAAAATGTTTAAAAAAACGCTAAAATACTTATAGTTTTTAATAGGAGCACAGAAATGCAGCATCGATATATTGGCAGAACAGGACTCCGCGTCTCTCCGATCTGTCTAGGGACGATGACCTTCGGTACCCAGTGTGATAAAAAAGAAGCTTTTAAGATCATGGACAAGGCTTATGAAGCTGGTGTTAATTTTTTTGATACAGCCGAGATCTATCCGGTTCCTCCTTCGGGTGAACTTGGCGGTTTGACGGAAGAGATGGTGGGGGAATGGCTGAAAGATAAGCCTCGAGACAAGATGATCATCGCTACCAAAGTTGCCGGGGCTGCTTCAGGTTGGTTTGTTCCACCTACCCGTTATGGGATGACGGCGATTGACAGACATCATATTACCAAGGGGATAGAAGGAAGTCTAAAGCGTTTAAATACGGACTATATTGACCTGTATCAGATGCATTGGCCTGATACGATTGTTCCAATCGAAGAGTCTATGGAAGCCTTTGACAGACTGGTGAAAGAGGGAAAGGTCCGTTACCTTGGTACCTCAAATGATACGGCGTACGGAACGACCAAGGCAAACATGACAGCGCAGATGAAGGGCTACAAACGTTTTGAATCTATTCAAAACAACTTTTCTCTTTTAAACCGCCGTTTTCTGGATGAGATGCAGATCATGTGTGAACGTGAAGATATCTCGCTTCTACCGTATTCTCCGATGGCGGGTGGTGTTCTCAGTGGAAAGTATAATGCCAAATTTACGCAAGAGGGTCGTTTTTCTGCTTATATGAAATCTGAAAACCCCCGTGTTCGAGCGCAAGCGGCACGTTTTTTGAATGAGAAGACTCTATCGTCCACACAGGCCTATATGAAAATTGCTCAAGAAGCAGGGATCTCTGCAGTCACTTTGGCAACGGCGTGGAGTAAACAGTTCTCTTTTGTCGCTTCAACGATTATTGGGGCGACGACAGCCAAGCAGTTAGATGATAGTCTGAAAGCTATGGATTTAGATTTAAGTGAAGAGGTCTTAAGCGCTTGTGATGAAGTACATTCAAACATTCTTTATCCTATGGGCTAGTCTTTTTTTACTCGCTGCTTGTGCAGTTAAAGAGTATGAAAAGAATGAGAGTAGTCTTATCATTATAAAAACACCAAAATTGAAATTTGCCGATTTAGGATTTATCCGAAAAAATAGAGACCAAGTGCGTGTAGACCTTTTTACAGCGGGTCAAGTTGTGCAGAGCATAGAAATCAATCATTTTGTCTGTGTGGATGATGGATGTCTGAGTAAGTCTGTATTCAACAAGGAATATTTACATTCTTCTTATCCGGATGAATTGCTCTTAAATGTCTTACTTGCCCGTCCTATCTTTGAAAAAGCTTCCCTTCAAAAGACAGAGAAGGGTTTTATACAAAATCTAAAAAGTACAGAGTACAATATCACCTATAAAATCGAAAATGGAAATATTTACTTTAAAGATAAGAAAAATCGATTATTGATAAAGATTTCAAAGACCAAAGGATAGTTTTGTCAAATAAATATATAGGTGCTCACACATCAGCAGCCGGAGGAGTTTTTAATGCTCCTATTAATGCAAAAAAAATCGGAGCACAGGCTTTTGCTCTGTTTACTAAGAACCAGCGTCAATGGGTAGCTAAAGATTTAGATACGCAAACTATTGATACATTTAAAAAAGAGCTTGAAAATGCCTGTATAGAACCTAAACATGTTCTTCCGCATGATTCTTATCTGATTAATCTTGGACACCCTGAACTTGAAAAACGTGAAAAGTCTTTAAATGCCTTTATAGATGAGGTCGAACGCTGTGAGCTTTTGGGACTGGATCGTTTAAACTTTCATCCGGGTTCATTCTTGAAGAAAATCTCAGAAGAGGAGTGCCTGGACGCCATTGCGGAATCTATGAACTATACTCTTGATAAAACGCAAGGGGTAAAGCTTGTTATGGAAAATACAGCAGGTCAAGGTTCCAATCTTGGTTGGAAGTTTGAGCATCTTGCGCATATCATCGACAAGATCGAAGATAAAAGCCGTGTAGGGGTCTGTATTGACACCTGTCATATGTTTACGGCGGGATATGACATAAGAACTCGTGAAGCTTATGATATTTCTATGGCACAATTTGGTAACATAGTAGGTTTTGAATATCTGATGGGAATGCATTTAAATGATTCTAAACCTGATTTAGGTTCACATGTTGACCGTCATGAGAGTATAGGAAAAGGGAAAATCGGTTTGGACGCTTTTCGTTTTATCATGAATGATGAACGTATGGATGATATACCGTTGATACTTGAAACTATTGATGACAGTATTTGGCCTGAAGAGATCAGATTACTCTATTCTTTAGAAGATTAAGCCATAAAATGAAATATACGGTGTGGGATTGTTAACTTAAACTTAAGGGAGATTCAATGAGAAAAACAGGACTATTGTCGCTAGCGGCAACAACGGCTTTAATGGCAGGTGGATATAACATCCCTGAACAATCAATGAATGGAGCAGCCTTATCTGCTGCATATGTTGCAAATGCACATGGTGCAGATGCTGCTTATTATAATCCGGCCAATATGGCCTTTAATACAGGGAAAGGTTCTTTCGAAATTGATCTTACCTATATCCATCTGACGGCGATTAAAGCAGATGGAACGTATGCCGGGTTTCTTCCTTATGACATAAAATCAACAAAAGAGAATTTTCTCATTCCAACCTTTCATTATGTCTCTCCGGCCGTTGACGGTTTTAGATACGGTCTATCTCTTGTCGCGCCGGGAGGTCTCTCAAAGCGTTGGGATACTGCTCCTGGAAAATGGAAGAGCGAAGAGTTCACTCTAGTCACCTATGAAATTAATCCAAGTATTGCGTATAAGGTAAATGAAAAGTTCTCTGTTGCTCTTGGAGTAAGGGGTGTGTACACAGACGGCATAGTCAAAATAGATGCGACTACAGTACCTAATCCTGCAGCTAACCCGAAGTATGATATGGGTGCGGATGGGTTTGATTGGGGATATAACCTGGCATTTACTTATAAGCCAACTGAAGAACTCTCTCTGGCGGCAACGTATCGTTCCAATATCGACCTGCAAGTTGATGGAGATGTAACTCTAACCTACCCGGCAGGCTTTGGCGGGGCAACGGTAAATGACAGGGCAGAGACGAGTATCCCCCTGCCTGCGGTTCTCAGACTTGCCAGTGCTTATACATTTGATAAGAAGACAACAGTAGAATTTGTTTATGAACGAAACTATTGGTCAGCTTATGAACAGCTGGATATCACTTTTGCTACTCACACCGCCTTAGATATTCACAGTTCAAAAAAATGGGAAGATACAAATACCTATCGTTTAGGGCTAACACATCAATATGATTCAGCTTGGACGGTAATGGCAGGTTTAGCTTTGGATGAGTCTCCAATACCCGAAGATACCTTAAGTTTTGAATTGCCAGGTTCAGATGGAATGATCTATTCAGTGGGGACACGTTACGCGATGTCTAAAAATATAGACATTGGTGCTTCTTTCCTATATTTTGATAAAGAAAGCAGAAGCGTATCTCAAGCGGCTGAGATAAATGGTGGTTTTACTAATGCTAAGGCTTATTTCTTTACAGCAGGCATGGAATACAAGTTTTAAGTGCTCGCCCTTTGGGGCAGAGTTATTAACAAAGCGTGATGATAATGTTGTGTTAATGACTTAGACTTTCTTTACATTATAAGGCAATGGATGATTTACCCCTATCAAAACTTTTATGAGATGATCAGTGCAAACGCTGAGCATCAACCCAAAAAAACACTTCTGTTTATTAATGATGAAAAGATCTCCAATATCGAGTTTTTACATAGGGTTGATAGCTTTGCGCGTTTTTTAGTACACAGTGGAATAAAAAAGAGGGATAGAGTAGCGCTTATCACACCAAACTCAACTGAGTTTTTAATTTCATTTTTTGCAGTTTCAAAGATAGGGGGTGTAATAGTCCCTGTTAATAATATGCTGAAAGCGGATGAATATACCTATATCCTTAACGACGCTGATGCAAAAATGCTTATCACCTCGTCAAAGTACGCAGAACAGACGAAAGATCTTCAAGAAACGAGTTCTATTGATAAGACAGTGTGGATCGATAAGATTCCTCAACACCAAGGCGAGCATTTTTTATTTTCAGAAGCGATGTCAATTCCTCCTTTTAACGATGAGCTTACAATAGATGAAAAATTGGATGACCTGGCTGTATTGATATATACCTCAGGCACAACTGGACATCCAAAAGGAGCGATGCTATCGTATAAAAATATTTTTTCTAATCTACATGGAGGACAAGAACGTTTTAATTTAACCAAAAAAGACCGTTTTATCGCTTATTTACCAATGTTTCATTCATTTTCTCTTTCTATCTCTGTGTTATTGCCTATCTTTATTGGCGGTTCATTGATTATCATACCTTCAGTTCTTCCTTTTAGTAATATCATTAAACAGACGCTTTTAAAACGTGTCACGGTTTTCTTGGGTATTCCGGATGTTTATAATGCTCTTGTTCGGGCAAAACTTCCATGGTACTTTGTCTGGTTTAATTCAGTACGTGCCTTTGTTTCCGGTGGAGCAGCTTTAAGTGAAGACACGCTTGTACGTTTTAATGCAATCTTTAAACGAGCTAAGATGTTAGAAGGTTACGGTTTAAGTGAATGTTCTCCTGCTGTAGCAGTTAATCCAATTGATAAACAAAAACCGCTTTCAATAGGTTTACCTTTAGACGGATACGAAGTGAAGATTGTTGATGAAGAGATGTTGGAAGTTCCTCGAGGTGAAGTGGGAGAGCTTATCGTCAAAGGTGATTGCGTGATGCTTGGTTATTGGAAGCAACCAACAGCCACAGATGAAACTATCATAAATGGCTGGGTAAGAACAGGGGACCTTGGCAAGATAGATGAAGAAGGTTATATCTATATAGTAGACAGAAAGAAAGACTTGATTATTTCAAAAGGAATAAATATCTATCCAAGAGAGATAGAAGAGGTACTTTATCTTCACCCTTCTATTAAAGCAGCAGCTGTGATCGGGATAAAGGATGAAAACAGTGGTGAGATACCAATAGCATATATCGAACTCGACCCGGAAATTGAAACTATCACAGAATCAGGAGTCAAGATCTATTTAAAACAACATCTTGCAAATTTCAAGATCCCTAAAAGTATATACTTCTTAGATGAACTACCTAAAACGGCAACAGGAAAAGTGCTCAAACGTATTCTTAAAGAGAAGCATTAAACAAAAAACATATACCTTTATAAGTCAATTTAAGTTATCTTACAGTTAACAGACAAATATTGTAAAGGATCTGGTTATGCATGCAACAAGTGAAAGACGTCGTAAAGATCCTTCTTACACAACGCCCTTTGTGTTTGAAGGCTTGGAAATTGTATTGATATGGATTGTTATCGGTATTTTTGAAAGTACTTTAAATATTATGTATTGGAGTTTTGTCTCTTATCTGGTCGCAAGTGTTTGGTTCTTATATACATTTAAAAAGCTCAAAAAAGTTTTAGATAGACAAACTATGCGTAGAAGGTGAAGGAATACGCCCCTAGATACGGGAGAAACTTAACAAATCGGAAAGAAGTTCAAAATTCTTCGAAAAACCTCTTGACATGCAAAGTAAAATCCCCTATAATTCCCGTCCACAAACGATGA
>Ga0316207_10004930_pt1 | contig 11314 bp, 9 predicted proteins | sample 6weekpyrite_MG_FD_204943 | JGI IMG/M metagenome (GOLD analysis project Ga0316207, IMG submission 204943) | Microbial mat bacterial communities from mineral coupon in-situ incubated in ocean water Damariscotta River, Maine, United States -... | ecosystem: Environmental > Aquatic > Marine >...
TCATGCTATTCCCGCGGCGATAGGGGCAAGGTTCTCTGTTAAAAAACCAACCTTTGCCATACTCGGGGATGGTGGTTTCCAGATGTGTTGTATGGAAATTATGACAGCGGTTAATTACTCTATTCCAATTACCATTGTGATGATAAATAACTCGACTATGGGCTTAATAAGAAAAAATCAGTATCAACAATATGAGCAGCGGTTTATAGATTGTGATTTTATTAATCCTGACTATAAACAACTGGCATTGTCCTTTGGTATTAATTACCGGCGCGTTGAAAATGAAGCTGACTTAAACCCACTGTTTGAAGAGTGTGACTTTGATAATTCAATCAATCTTATTGAAATTATGCTGGATAAAGATTCATTTCCTAATTATGTTACCAAGCGATAATCTTAAAGTCCTGACTTATGGCTGAATTTCACTGTAATGCGCTTAGCTCGTTGTTTGAGCAGTTTTCTGATTATCAGGCTATTAAACAATATCGCTACCAGCTAAGTCAGGTATTAGTCACCGCCAGGCAGACTGAAAGTGTTGAAACGATAATTCAGATTTATACAGAGTCATTTCAATATCTTAATAAATATGTCTGTGACGTCGAAAACTTTAGCGAAGAAAGGCTTTGTTTATTACAGGAAGCCTACCGAGAATTAGAAAAGATAATTTCTCTTAACATAAATGATAACCGATATTCATTTGTCATAGTGATTCCCGTTGCTGACAGACCTAAACATTTAGAGGCATGCCTTGCCAGTTTATTAACGCTATGCCAGAAATTTGAATATGGCAGTCTTGATAAGGGGCGCTATCAAAAAATACAGGTTATCATTGCAGATGATTCACAGGATGAGCAGTGTATAAAACAACATGAGTGTATTAAAACTAAATACAATAAACTCGGTATTTCTACACAGCACTTTACTTTAAATCAACAACTATCCCTGATGGAAGCTTTGCCAGATGATATACGTCGAGGCTTAAATGAAGTGCTGGGTGATTTACCCGTTGATAGCTCTCCTGGTAATTACTCGCATAAAGGCGCATCAATAATGCGCAATATTTCTTACTTAAAATTAGTGGCTCAGGCAACAGATAAAACATTGTTCTATTTTATCGATAGTGATCAGGAATTTAACGTTAAAGTCAATATGTCAGGCGAAGACAGGAATCTCTATCTACTTAATTATTTTTATGAGTTAGATCGAATCTTCTCAAATAAAAACATTACCATGTTAACAGGCAAAGTTGTCGGTGATCCTCCGGTCTCACCAGCGGTAATGGCAAGTAACTTCCTTGACGATGTACTTGCTTACTTTGAACAATTATCAGAAATTGAGCCTGAGCAAGCTTGCGGTTTTCATCCAGTAAACAAGCAACAGGTATCTGATGCCTCTTATCATGATATGGCCGAAATGTTTGGCTTTCATAATAAAGATAAGGCTTATGCTTATCCCTGTTCAGTAGCAGATAAACACACGAATTCACAGAGTTTCTCTGTGTTTTGTTCTGAAGTTAATCGTTTTTTTTATGGTGAACACCCAACGCGGAAAATGTACTTTGAGTTTGAGGATGCATTAAAAAGCGTTTCTCCGGCAAGAACGGTTTATACGGGGAACTATATATTTTCAGCTGAAGGACTTCGGTTTTTTATACCCTTTGCAAGCTTAAAACTCAGAATGGCAGGGCCGGTATTAGGGCGAATTGTTAAGTCTGAGCTTTCTTCCAGATTTGTTACGGCGAACTTACCGATGTTGCATAAGCGTACCTATGAGCAGACCGGTGTATCTGAGTTTAGAGCGGGCATTAACGATACTGAAAACTTAATTGATCTATCGGGTGAATATGAACGACAGTACTTTGGGGATGTGATGTTGTTTGCAGTCGAAGAGATATATACGGATTTGATTGTAGCTAATAATGACGATATGCATGTCTCACCGGCCAGAATTATGTCAGTGTTACAGTCTGTGGAAGCTAAGGTTAATGAAATGTATATGAGCAAGCGATCCCTGGTTATGGATAAGGTAAATCGTCTCTCTGCTATTTTTATAGATAAACGTTATTGGTGGAATGACGGTGAAAAATATCAGAATGAAAGACATTATGTGAGCCGGTTTATTAATAATATACGACATAATTTCTCTGAGCATTCAACTGGCGTATGCCTTGTAAATAATCAGGAGCATAAGCAGGCAAGACTCAGTAAAATGTGCAATGCTATCATTCGCTATGGCAAAGATAGAAAAACATGGGCTGAACTGTTAAACCAGAGTGGCCTGTCAATATGAATGTTTTCATACTGGGGACAGGGCGCTGCGGTACGACAACGTTTATAAAGGCGTGCCAGCATATCAATAATTTTACATCCTCTCACGAGTCGAGAAGTCAGCTAACGGGTGCACTCCGACTTGACTTCGCAGAAAATCATATAGAAGCAGACAATCGCTTAAGCTGGTTTCTGGGGAGACTTGATGAAAAGTATGCAGATAATGCCTTCTATGTTCATTTAACACGGGACCTTGATGCTACGCTGGAGAGTTTTTCCAAACGGGATAGCTTTGGTATTATGAAAGCCTACAGGGAAGGTATACTGATGGGGGGGCAACAGAAGCCACAGGAAATAGCCCTTGATTATATTAATACGGTTAATGCTAATATCCGCTGTTTTCTAAAGGATAAAAAAAATATTATGAACTTTTCGCTTGAAAATGCGTTAAGTGATTATGAAAAATTCTGGGGTTTGATTGGTGCCAAAGGGGACCTGCAGGCTGGCTTGAGCGAGTGGGGTGTTTTCTATAACCAGTCGTGATTTAATTCGTCGTGATTTGATCCGTCATGATTAAATCCGTCATGATTTAATCTGTGAAGTATAAAAATTAAAGGGGCACACTAGTTAAAATTAAATTTATTTATTTCAGACTTAGCACAGAGCAGCCGCGTTCAGTGTTAATCCTGTGATGTTTTAAACCGGGGTGTTCTTTTTTCCACAGTTCAATAATTTCTGTTTCATCGTCCCTTGCCGCATCATCAAGAAAAATAATACAGTCTTCCGCCAGCTTGTTAAATAACAGGGCAAGCGCCGGATATCGAGAGTGTTTCTGTATGTAGCCAGGTGGTCCATCAATAACCAGCATATTAATACTTTTATTGGGTATATTGTTTAATGAATACCACTGATACTCTGTTGCGCTTAAGGTATAGCTTTCAAGCGGTGCATGAATTACTGTCGCATAATTTTCCAGCTCGTAGCGCTTAATATTAGCCTGGCTATTGCTTACGTATTGGCTATCATGTTCCAGGCTAAACACACGTCCATGGTTATTTATCTGGCAGCATCGGGCGAGCATTACTGTGGTTAGGCCACTGCTGCACTCAAGGATGGTTTCTGGTTTAGTATTCAGGCAATGTTCGACAATGATTTTTAAAAAGTCCGGGCTTGCGGACCAGTGGGTGGTATAGGGCAGGCCATTGTGCAAATTTAAACGGTCTTTAAGATAGGTGTAAGATTCAAACTGATTAAACTGGTTGCTGGTTTTCTGGTGTATTGTAGATTCTAGCCTGAATGATACGGTTTCGATGAATTGCTGTGTCTGTTTTGTTTTTATTATTAAATATATCAATGTTAGAAATATTAAAACTAAACCAGTAATAATAAGAATATCGAATATCATAATGCGGCAAATTGAGGATCAAGTTGATTGTGCTGTCTTTCTGTCTTATCTGGCATTAAGTCAGACTGTTCATGGTTATGATTTCTATAGTAAATACTTTATTCGTGGGTGTCCAGTGACAGAATGAAAACATAGAGATATTTATTGTGAGATACTCATTTTATGTAACTGTTTATTTCATGTATGCAGCAGAAAAGAGAGGGCTAACGGTTACAACTATTAGCCCTCTGTATTTAGTTAATTTAAACTAAAATATTTTACTACATTAATTATTCAACCAGCGGTAAACCACTGGGGAGTGCTTTTGGTGTGTCATTGCGAATGTCTATGCTTGATGGGTCAGTGAGTGACTTTAAGAACTCTACCAGTTGCATGACCTGTGCATCGCTCAGGTTTACTGCGGCGAGTTCATTTGCTTCTGCAATCGCATGTACACGAGAAGGGTCGTTCATTACAACACAATCTGTTGCATCCAGATCTGCACGTGAAGGCATGACTGGCTGGTTTTCGCAGTCATAATTAAATAATGAAGTGACAGGGTCCAGATGATGACGCACTATCTCTTCAAGACTGTCATACGCGCCATCGTGACCATAAGGTGCGGTTAAGGCAACATTTCGTAGATTTGGTGTACGGAACTTAAAACGGTCGGCAATATTACCGGTCACCAGTTCACGTCCAAAGTCATCATGTCCATCAGGACCATTACCTTTACCGCCACCGATCTGTGGCATGGCGATGGCATGGAAACTGTGGTCAGTCATAAAGGTACCGCTATGGCAATTGCTGCATCCCGCATCCCCATAAAATAGTATCAAACCACTTTTCGCTTTGTGGCTTAACGCTGACCTGTCACCGCTAAGAAATTTATCAAATGGACTGTTCGTTGCTCGCCATCTCTCAGCTTCAAAAGCGGCAATTGCATTAGCTGCGTGCACATATGAAATATCGCTGGCGGAGTTGATGTCATCAAAGGTATTGATAAACATGGTTACATAGGCCGGGGTTGCCTGTAGTCTGTGAGCCAGTTGTTCCCATACACCACCAGGGCCTGCTAAATTTCCAGCAGCGGTGGCATCGGCGATTGAATTTTCACCAGGCTGACCCGCCATTTCTGTTCCCGATGTGACAGGAAACATTGCCTGTGCCGCTAACAGGTTATCAAGTCCTGCGGGCAGGTTGTTACCCGCAGGTGTTAGTAACTCACCATTAGCGCCTAACTGTACACGTCCGTCATGGAAAATTTGTACAAATTCTTTTGCGCCCAGGTTAAAAACAGGTGGCGCATTCCGCGGAACGCGTTCATGAATCGCATCCGTCCCTGTACCCGTATCACGCATAATACCTAGTCCACGCGCGCCTTCTCCCACAGGAAGGCTCAGGCCATCACCGGTATCTGTTAAAGTGTGGTGACAGGTTGCACACGATATATTTTTATTACCACTTAAAATTTTATCGAAAAAAAGTTTCTTGCCTAAATCTACCTTTGCCGCAGATGCTGCGCTGTTTTCATAGAAGTCGCTATCTGTTGCGGCTGAAGGCAGGTTAAGTTGATGCATGCCGAAGCCAGCTTGCGCTGCGTTCGTCGCCAGTAAAAGCAATGAAGAAGATACAACGCCCAGCATTATTTTAGATTTTTTTAATTTCATTTTTTTATCCCTGGTGTATTAATAAATAACATTTATTTTTTACATCTTGATAACTGCGAATGGATATCATTCACTGCATTATTCAAACATCCATTTACGCAGGGGGTAATCTAGCAAATAACCCGGTAAAAAGTATATTTATTTACTTAGAATTGAAGGTGATTGTTGAAGAGAAATCATTTTTTTGATGAGCCTCACATTATGTGTGGCGAGTATTAATTATTCACTATGTATGAAACTAATATTAATGCTTTATGTAAAGTAGAATATAAGAATGTCTGATTGTAGTTACACCTAATCAGTATGAGATAGTTAATAATTAGTCGGCTTGTGTTTCAATTTTATGCAGGAGTTTTTCCCTGTTCGACAGGAAATTATTCGTGCGTTAAAGTTTTTATATTCTTTGTTCGTTCAGTTTAAAAAATCAAAGTAGTCTGATTGTTTACAGGCTGGTAAGCGTATTCACTTTTTTATATGTCCATCCTCCCTGAATGTATTCAATAATATGATCCATGGCGGGTTTGTTGAGCCTGACCTGTTCAATTAACTGAAATTCAACGCCTTTTTTTTGCAGGTTTCTGACAGAGTTTGCACAGGCAATAAAATGAACGTTGCTGTACTGGTTCATGATATTTATAATCTTTCTTTCAAAGGGCGAGGTGCCAGAGCGGATAAGATCAAGCCCTCCAGCATTGGCAATTACAGCAATCTGGGCATCCGTTGATTCGTGTTGTTTAAGAAACTTATCAACATAATCTAAAGCGGCACTAAAATGTTTAATATTGGATTCGCTAATATGCAATAAGATACGTTCTGACTTTTGCTTAACAATTGTTTCAGCGGTGTTTTCAGGATGCTTACTTTTGGCACCATAATAATAACCTGAGAACCCTGAACTCAGTGCTATAGCGACTGCCGCAAGTGAAGCGACAGAGGCTATTGCATAGCGGTTCCACTTAAAGCTTGAAGGGCTTGTTTTATTCTCCAGGCTTGCATCGGCAAAGCCAATGCGCATAAGATCTTTACATCGTCGTAGCTCATAAACACGATGGCGAATATCGGTGTGTTTTTCCATCGCATTGATTATCGACTCGCTTAACTTTGAGTCGAGCTGACCATCAACAAATGCTCCCAGTGTCTGATCATCAAATTGGTTGTTTTTTAGCATAGCTACTTTACTCTGTGTAAATGTCTTTTTTCAGTTTTTACTTGTGACGCTTGTGTAGTGCGCTGCTTATCTTCTACTTTCTGGCGATCTATAATATCCAGCAGGTTTTTCCTGGCCCTGTGCAGGCGGCTCATCACAGTGCCTATAGGAATATCAAGTGTTTTTGCCACCTCGCAATAGGAAAATTCTTCAAGATCAACAAGTGAGATGACCTGGCGTTCAATTGCGGGTAATTTAGAAATTGCATAACGAACCTGCTGTATTAAATCTAAAGCCTGACAGTTTGTTAGTGGACCTGAGTTTTCACAGGGAATATGTTCGTTAAGGTCGTCATGGTTTTTTCTTTTTTGCAGGTAACGGTACCAGTTGTTATTTAATATGCTGTAGAGCCAGGAGAATAGCTGCTTCTCATCTCGAAGCTGGTGGCACTTATCAATACCGGTTGCAATTGTTTCATGCACCAGATCTTCTGCTAACATCGGGTCGCTGCACCAGGCGAGCGAGACCCTGTATAGCCTGTCACGCGAGCCAGCTATTTTATTTTTTATATTATGAAGAGCACGATCAGTCATGTTTTATTAGATACGATGGGGCTGGTTTTTATTCATTTGCTTTTTCTTCGCATATTAAACTATTTTTTAATTAGCAGTATTACTATATAAGCTGTTAATTATTTACAGGCAAAAATGAATAATTTACTCACTAACTTTATCTACTATTTTAGATCAGGACTATCAAATACATATTTTGTATAAATCCTGGTCTTTTCCAGGCTGTATAACACTAATAATGAATAAGTTTGGCGGGAGCAAATGATGAACAATGTTGTAGATAAGACAGTAAAAATGATATTGCCTGTTATCACTGGGGCAATGTTATCTAATTCAGTGGCGGCACATGACCTTGGAAGCGCAGGGCTTCCGGTTTGCCTTGAGGCAAATTTCATGATGGCCGATGCAATGAATAATAATCCACCGGTATTTGCGCCTTTTGCTTCGGTAAATGGGCCAGGGCGGGTACTCGAAATGAATATCTTTACCGGAAAGCGTGGTATTACCGTGAATACACCTTTTAATGCGTCTAATGCAGGCTCAGATGTCTGTCCTGATGGCGTGGTTTGTCCGGGACCGTGGAAACCTACCGGGGTATTATCAGGTGGTTTAAATGGTCACGCATTTATTTCAAGTGCTGCACAGCATGCGCTCACTGAATTGCATCGCGATGGAACCCCAATTCGTACAACTAAACTCCCCATGGATGATGACCCCAGGTTTGGTACTGTACCTCGTTTACTTGGCTCGCAGATGATGCCTAATGGCAATATTATCCAGAATGTTTGTGATGCTAACTTTTTTAATGCGGTTAATTCAGATCAGGAAGCGGGGTTTACAGATCCTTTAGGGGGGAGCAATGCATCATTTAAATATTTCCCGCCAGTGTATTCAACCCATGAACGAGCACAGAATAGTCGTATGTTGATTATTGACCAGGTGACTCTACAGGTGATAGATGAGATAACTGCGCCGAAGGATCCACGCTGGACCTGTAGTGCCGGCATTACTTTTACAGATGAGGGCATGTTTGTCAGTATGTTCCATGGTTCAGCGGTTTTTGTAATCGACTGGATGGCCCACCTGAGAGAAGAAACTGCGGGCGTTGGTTCAAATGAGATAGATGATGATGATTTTAAACCCAGCCGGGTTGGTTCACGTAAGTTCAATAAAAAGCGTGCAAAAGTTATCAGGGTTATCGATTTCCTTGGGCATGATGCTGACCCGAAAGACCCGAACCGACGCGATTCATTGCGAGCCATAACCCTCGATGAAGGAGGCAATTTATACGCAGCCAATCGTGCTCGCTCTAAAGCCTGCCTGAAAGCTGAAGCGGGCTGTAATCCTTCAGTTTTCCGTCAACGTATCGACATAGTGCCATTTGGTGAAAATCACCCAACACGTACACTGGCACTGGATCCGGGTGTGAATGTGATTGCTGGCATCCGCACTAACCGCATGTCAGGGCCGGGTTGTGACTATGTCATGGCTGAGGCTATAGCCAATGGTGAGCCTACGGATGATGTGTGTGATGTAGAAACCTTACTGGTGGCTGCCTCAGCGATGAACCCAGGCTGTGATAGAAATAATGATGGCATTCCTGGGCCGGGGCATCCCGCTAATCGCTGCTTTGTTCCCGGGGGGTATGTCGCAGAGTACCGTATTGATATTGATCACTTAGACGGTGCTAGCGGTCGTTGCACAGGTGATCCTGCTGATGGCTGGGGACCTGGCGAGGGAAATGAAGGCTGTGCCTTACCCATTGCAACCTTCTTTGGAGAAGCTAATGGTGAGGAGAATCTGGACCCGCGTATGTTAATGACTATTCATGAAGCATTTGTTCAGTAGTTGAAAACATAATGCGGTATATGTATTGGGCAGACCAGGGTGATATTCCTGGCCTGTCGAATATGTACACCGCCTGTAGGTATGACTGAATAACGTTATTAAATGTTTATGTGTGAGAGTTTTGTAGATGAAGCCTTTTTCGATTTATGTATTTCCCGTTTTTTTAGCGGTTATTGTTTTTTTAGTATTTATTTCAGATAAAGTTAAAACCAGTGATGATATTCACCCAGGGAGTAAAGCACCTACGGGTCGAATTCTGCAGTATGGTATCTATGAGTTAGTGAGGGAGGGGAAACTCGTTGAAAGTCATGTGACCACTACGGGTAAGGCAATATCCAGACCGACGATTCAGCAGGTAGAACAAACAGACAGAATACCTGTAAAAAAAGACGTGTATTTTTCTTACCAGTATAGACTGTCAAACTTTCCAATGACAAAACCCGTTGTTAATCTCAAACGGGTACTTAAACACCCGCAGATTACTTTGCCAGACGGGACGGTTAGAACCGGCTCAGAATACATGATTAAGGGTCGTGTTAAACGCGGGGAGGTTTTTGCATTTGATGGCTATGCCTTCAGTGAAGATTATGAGCTGGTAGAGGGCGACTGGATATTCCAGATCTGGTTTGAAGGTCAGAAGCTGGTTGAGCAAAAGTTTACCAGTTATAAAGTTGAGACGGGTAATGGGTAATTTTAATGCACTTGAGCTCAGCTTCTAAGGTTTGCTGTTGAAGCCTGAATACAGGCCTGATTTTTAAGTCAATGTTTATCATTCTTTAATATTGCCTGCGGACACTTCGCAGTCGACTGTCTGCAATTCTTATGCTGTGCTAATATATCAATCTTAGCAATCAATAAGCCATATTAAGTTTACAAACATACCATGACTTTTTCATCACTGGGTCTGTCCTCGTTTTTATTGCAGGCCATTTCCGAGCAAGGGTACAAAAAACCAACACCGGTACAGCTTCAAGCCATTCCCGCGATTATAAAGGGCAGGGATATTATGGCTGCGGCACAAACAGGTACCGGTAAAACCGCAGGCTTTGCATTACCTGTATTGCAGCGTCTGTCGCAGGGTAATGCGGTGGGTGCTAACCGGGTGCGTGCGCTTGTTTTAACACCAACACGTGAGCTGGCGATTCAGGTCGCTGAAGATATCAGCAACTATGCCCGTCATTCAAGCTTGCGCAGCTGTGTCGTATATGGCGGGGTAAAAATAAATCCGCAGATGATGAAACTCAGGAAAGGTGCAGATATTCTGGTTGCGACACCGGGGCGCCTGCTCGACCTGTATCAGCAAAATGCAGTGAAGTTTAACCAGCTCGAAGTGCTGGTGCTTGATGAAGCTGACCGTATGCTTGATATGGGGTTTATTACTGATATTCGCAAGCTCATAGACCTGTTCCCTGAAAAACGCCAGAGCCTGATGTTTTCTGCAACCTATTCAGCGGAGATAAAAAAGCTGGCAAAATCCTTATTAACCCGGCCTCTTGAAATTTCCATTAATGCCCAGACTGTTGCCGCAAAAACGGTAAAGCAATGGATATGTCCTGTTGATAAAAAGAAAAAGCCGGCGCTGTTTATGCAACTGGTTAAAGACAATCAGTGGGACCAGGTACTGGTGTTCTGTAAAACAAAAGCGGGTGTGAATAAACTAACCGGTTATTTGCAGCAAAAGGGTATTAACGCCGAGGCTATTCATGGTGATAAAAGTCAGGGCGCGCGTATTAAGTCGCTGCAGCGTTTTAAGCAGGGTGAGGTAAAAATGCTGGTTGCAACTGACCTGGCATCTCGTGGCCTGGATATTGACCAGCTACCCCAGGTGGTTAATTTTGATTTACCCAATGTTGCTGAAGATTATATCCATCGTATCGGGCGTACAGGTCGAGCGGGCTTAAGTGGCGAGGCAGTATCACTGGTGAGTGCTGATGAGTTTGATATGCTTTCTAATATCGAACACTTAATAAATAAGTTATTACCACGTCGATTGATCGATGGCTTTGAACCCGTACATGATGTGCCTGTTTCAAGCCTGGGGCGAAAAGTTAAAAAACCTAAAAAGCCCAAGAAACCCAAAACACCTAAACAGGTAAACGTCGCAGATAAGGACAGCTCAACGTCGGTAAAGAAGCGCACACAGGGTAAAAAAATCTTCTCTAAAAAGAAGCCTGCAAGCAGGAAGAAAGCAGGTAGCAGTAGTCGCTATGGAAAAAAGAGAAAATCGGCAGGTAATAAGCAATAAAGCATTCAGGGGCTAATAGTTGAAATGAAAAGCATTTATTTAGCTTAACTATTTTAGCTTATTCATTAAGCTTATAAGCATGCCAGATTGATCTAATATCAGCATGTTCGTGTTTTATAATCAGGGTAATAAGAATTTCTTCAAGGGCGGCGAGTATACAGGCTGCGGCTGCCAGGTACAG
>Ga0316207_10004931_pt1 | contig 11313 bp, 6 predicted proteins | sample 6weekpyrite_MG_FD_204943 | JGI IMG/M metagenome (GOLD analysis project Ga0316207, IMG submission 204943) | Microbial mat bacterial communities from mineral coupon in-situ incubated in ocean water Damariscotta River, Maine, United States -... | ecosystem: Environmental > Aquatic > Marine >...
AGATAATAATTCAGGCAATTGATTCGACTGTTTTTGTTTAAATGCAGCCAAGGACTTTTCTAACGTAGAAATCTCTAACCGTAATTTTTCAGCTTCCTGCTCTAAAAATAACGAAACATCAGCTGTTTGTTCACTACGAGCTAATTTATTAGCTTCCAAATACTGATTAGCAAGTTCAGAAGCAACTTTTTGAGCAGTTCCCGCATTACTAGATTCAAAACCTACAGTAAAAGCAACAGTGGATGTGTTTTTTTTGTTTCCAGACTTTATATCCACCATATCCACAGAAATACTTTTTCTAATTTCTGCTACCATGTTACTAATATCTCCTTGATCCCTTAATTTAGGATACAAGTCTTGTTTTACCGCTAAATCTACCACATTATCATACGTTACAAGTCGTTGACGAATCCCTTCAATTCTTTCTTGCACATACCCCGTAACAGTCGTCGCCACAAGATCCTGAGGTATATCTGCTCTTTCAATTAATATGGTCGCCTCAGATCGATAGAGTGGAGGTAAAGTAAACGCAATGGTTAATCCAGTAATTAAGATGACTAAAAACGTAAGAATAAATGATAATTTACGCCGGTGTATAATAACCAGGAAATCACCTATCTCCATTAAACTTTGTTGCGAAATGTTATTGCTCACGTATTAATTCCCACAACCTCATATTAATTTAAAGTTATTGCCTTACTGTATCGCAGATTAACAAATACCATATTATTGTCCCCATCATTCGGGCCGTCTAGTTGTTCTCGTCTTTGATACATATAACCTGCACCAATTGCCCACCATCTCGAAATTTTCCAAATTAACTGAGGCGATAGTTGAAAAAAATATCTTTTCGTACCAGTATCATTGCTTACTGGGTTGTTTTCAGTTCCACGAACTTTGACCCGAGCAAAAAGCCTCTCTTTAATTTTATATCGTAGTTTAACCCCTAGTTCGCTAATTTCAATTAAATTACCAGATCCACTAGGCTCTAAACTTCGCTGGGCCGAGGCTGAGAAATGCCCCCTCTCCATTTTACTATCCATAACCATGTGAACTAAAAATCCGATATTGGTTTCATCAGTCGATGTAGTTTTGAGATTAGAGCGACGTATACCTACTGAGATACTATTTCTAGTCAATTCCGAAATAGAGCTTCTATAACTTAGAGTTACTTTTGAGCTATCACCGGTTGTACCAACATCATCATAGTCGTATCGAGAAAAATTAAAAGCAGTTATAAGGATATCTCGCTTACTTAAGTTTCGAGAAAACGATGTTGTAATCCCTTGCTGCTGAAAATCATACAATGAGGTTCCAACACTATTATTCTCATAACTCACATTATTAAAACTAAACCCCAAGTTGACCTCTATTCTCTCGTTATACTGATAACTCCATTTAGGCTCTAGTTTTAGCGTATTGCGAACAATATCTATTTCAGACAAACCCTCGTCAACATCATTTACTTGCTGTACTTCTACATCCAATTCTTGGTCCGTCTCAATAGTCCTAGTTGTATTATCTCGACGATAAGAACCATCCAACCCAAATGTAGCACGTTCAAACTTCTTAAAAGATGTCAATGTAAAATATTGCTGATTTGTACTAATATTGCTCAAATTTGCATGCAAGCGACCTTCGATATTAGTGGTTTCAGACAATCGTCGAAAAGCTAATACACCTTTCATTAAAGATTCAAATGAAGATGAAGCGGAGTTTCCTGATAAAATATACAAATTATCATGGTATCGTTCTTCCAGAACAACCGTAGGTTTTAATTCCCAAGCCTCCGCAAACAAACCTGATGAATAAAAGGACGTATTTAAGACACCAATAAAAACTAGAAATGCCTTAACCAAAGTCCTTAAAAAAACCTGCTTATCTTGCTTCATCAAGGCACCACAACAACATCATCATTTTCTAAAAGTATATTTTGCTTCAGTTTTTCCCCATCTTTTACCGCAGAATAATTGAATGGAAAAACAACTTCCCTCCCATCTTGCCGACGTAATACTTTTATATCTTTCGGCGACGCATATGGATCCAACCCACCAGCAAGTGTCAAAGCCTGAAGCACATCAACATAACGACCAATAATGAATTGACCCGATTTTTTCACCTTACCTATAACATATATTCTCAAACCCGCTAGCTTTGTGACCGAAACAGTTACCATGGCATCTGGAATGAACTTCTGCACTTTCATAGTAATTATTTTTTGTAACTCAAGAGGTGTTCTTCCAGCCGCTTTAACATCCCCGGCAAAAGGAAAGGAAATCCCGCCATCAGGCCTTACAATAACCTCCCGTTGAAGCTCTTTTTCTTTCCATACATGAATATCCAACACATCTTCCGCACCAATTCTGTACTGCCTATCCTCATCCGCAGAAATATCAGAAATACAAATAACAAGAATTAACCAGAAAACAGTTAAATTAACTAATTTATGTTGAACCGTCATCATCGAGTATTTAAATTTGTCCACATTATCCTGAGTAATATTATCGTACGCACGAGACGATTTCATAAGCTTTTTTAACTCCTTATCTGCATAAACTAACTAAATCAAATTTTAACCGAAGAAATCAACCCTATAACTGCATACAAATTACAGCCATTCTAGGATAGCTACATCTTATACCTCAACTAATCAACACTTTAGAATATCCAATTAAAACAATACATTATGAGATTCGAAATCAAACGTAACTAAATGAATTACTAACCTGAAGTCCACCCCAAAATGAATTTCACCGCAGGACGAATTATACTTAAGTTAAGAATTTATATATGCTTTATTATTTCCAGTCACTCAATCTGAATAAGAACAAGGAGCTGACCAGTTTAAAGTTACACATCGAGTGTTGATTGATCAAAAAACGCTCAAGTCATAGGGCTTCAGAAATCTACACCTCAACTTAATTCGATCAACAATATTCAACTATTAATATGTAAAATTAAATGAGAACGCAATAGCTAGCAAGCAACATATCCCTAGACATAATAAATGATTTGCTTGTAGCCCATGTACAAATTAAATGACACTTATACATTAATATAACTCTTAATCACTATTTAACAAAAAATACAAGAGCTGAGCTAGCATCATCTAACCAGAACACGATACTGTGTATGAACAACCAATATAACCAAGGTACACTCAAAGACTACGTCAGGATTAAACTCAACGAATTAATATTTCCTAGCTTCAAAACACACCCAATAAAGGCTTTGAAACTGGGGATTCAATATTCAAGTTATTGACAGAAGAAATTGCAAAATAATAACCACCTTTTTCTTTAACCAAATACTCAAACTTTGTATACGGCCCCATAGTTATAACTTTATAATAATTTGAAGCGCTCTTTCCAATGTAAACCTTATAGCCCACTACATTTTTACTTTCACTTTTCGCCCAACTAACTATAAATCGATAACTACAACCTGAAACACATTTAATTTCCAATTTCACCGTCACCAGAGAAGCATTGTTATTAATATCAGTAATCTTATATCTAAATTGATCTTTTCCAAAATAATCGCCATCTGACAAATACGTTGCCATACCATCTGAATCAATCTCTAGATAACCATACTTAGGAAGATCGACCAATTCAATTGACATTCCTTTTTCCATTCCACTAGAAATCAAGCTAAAAGGTTTACTTTCAAATTGTGTCGCGTTTACAAGCAGCGTTTGTGTATATCTGGCTGATGAAAGATTTACTAAACTCATCGCATCAAAATATGCAGCACCATCCGCTTTATTTGACTGCATTTGTAAGCGCATAGACACGGCATTTGGTGGCGCTACACGTTGTGCCGTCTTCTCTTTGTAAGGGCTATCTTGTGTTATCACACCAAAATTATATCGCTCACTAGAAATCTCAACTCCAGATGAATCATACCAACGGAACTGTATTCGATAACTTCCTGTCGTCTGATTTTCTACGGCCATCCATACCTGCGCACTATATAAATTACCAGCGACAACTGGAATTGACTGGTGTACAGTCTTATACTTCGATGCATCTCCATTCAATTTTAAAGCGTATAAACCAGAATAAATATTTGAATGTATTACAACACTGGATCCAGAATGAGCCCAACCCAACATATTTCCGGCTTCTAAACCTGAATTGAGTAACAAATTTGTCTCAGGCATAATGACCTTTGACCCACCAGACCCCGTGGTCTCACTCACCGGAGCAGATTTACTAGACACGTTAGATGGACTAGCGTCATCAAAAGCAGATATTGAATATGTATAAGATGTGTCTTTATTCAATCCAGTATCAGAATAAGATTGACCACTATAAATCACTGCTATTGGTGTAGACGCTCCATTTCTGTATACCTTATATCCAGCAACACTTCCTCCTCCGTTATCTATAGAAGCATTCCAACTTAGATCTATTTGTGTATCACCTTGCACAACTAATTTAATATTAGTAGGGGTTGATGGAGCGTCGTTATCTAAATCCCCATCACTCCCAGAGTCGGGAGGTGACGAAGTAGATAGGTCTGTAATAACCATATCATCGAAAAACGCCATTCCATCAGATTTATTCGCTTGCATCTGGATTCTCATCGTTACTGCATTTTTAGGCGCAATATATTCGCCAGTTTTCATTGAATAAGAAAAGTTTTTGTAATTGTATGAAAAATTATACCTGTCATTGTTAATTTCGCTTCCCGCCTCATCAAACCAACGCAGCTGAACTACATAACTCCCTTTAGTTCGACCGCTTACAGACATCCATATCTCAGCGCGATAAGTATGCCCACCGACAACAGGAACTATTTGTCGAACACTATGATACTTCTCAGGATCTCCTCTTAGTCTTAGGGAATAGCTTCCAGAACGGACGGATGAAGTGCTTACGGCGCTAGTCCCTGAATGACTCCATGAAGATACCCCCCCCAATTCTAGTCCCCAATTATGCAACAAGTTTTGCCCCCCAGAATCAGCTACTGTAGTTTCACTTATACCAAAAGAAGCATCTGATTCATTAAACGGCGAAGCATTATCTATCGCAGAAACTTCATAATAGTAGGTCGTATTGGCTTGTAAATTATTATCTGAATAGGACTGTCCCTCACTGACAAATGCAATGGGCGTAGATTTGCCATCACGGTAAATGTTATAGCCTATAACATTTCCGCCCCCGTTATCAGATACAGCATCCCAACTCAAATCAATCTGTGAACTACTCTTTGCTTTCGCCTTAAGATTCATAGGAACATTCGGCGCTTCAACATCTAGATCAGGAACATCAATGGGCACCCCCCCTTCCTCAGCCAATACAATCTTCATGTCATCAAAATAAGCATCTCCATCAGCTTTATTAGCTTGCAATTGCAATCGCATGGTAACCGCTCCAGATGGGGCAACATATTCGCCAATGTTTTCTTTGTAAGACTGATTTCGCTTAATTGTCGCAATATTTACACGATCTCCACTCAACTCACGCCCAAAGGAATCAAACCAACGCAATTGCAAAACATAACTACCAACAGTTCTTTCAAGCACAGAAGCCCAGACATGTACACGATATTTATTACCGGCCACCACCGAAACAGATTGATTGACATTAAGATACTTCGATACATTGCCTTTTAGTCGTAATGCATAAGAACCATTATTTATATTTGCTGTTACAACTGAGTTAGAACTGGAATTACTCCAAGGTGCAATAATTCCAGATTCAAGCCCTGAGTTCTTTAATAAATTACTACCATTATCAGGCTCTTTTACGCCTGTAATAGTCGTTGCACTCTCCACATTAGAACTTTCGGACTCATTAGTAGGATCAGCATTATCAAACGCAGTAACTGTATAGGAATATAAGGTATTTTCGGTTAATCCTTTGTCGGAATAAAATTGACTATCAATCACTCTGGCAATTGGATTCATACCACCATCACGATAAATATCATACCCAGCAACTAAGCCTCCACCATAATCTGTAGAAACATCCCAACTTAAATCAATTTGACTACTACTTTTAGGGGTTGCTTTTAAATTTTTAGGTGCAGATGGCGATTCGACGTCGCTTCCAGTTCCAGGTAATACAGAAAGATCCGTAATTAAAACATCATCAAAATAAGCAATGCCATCAGCTTTATTTGCTTGCATTTGCACTCTTAATGAAACAGCACTCGTCGGTGCCTTACGCTCAACAACATACTTCGTATAGGGCACATCATCATTAATCACACCAAAAATATAACGGTCCCCAGAGATTTCACTTCCAGAAATATCATACCATCGAAGCATAAGGCGATAACTACCCACACTCATATTAGAAACAGTCACCCAAATCCGTATTTGATATTTGTTTCCAGAATCAACGGAAACAAGTTGTCGTATATTAGAATATTTGGCTGGATCACCCTCTAATTTTGCAGAGTAGTTTCCGGTATAAGAATTTTCAGAATTCACCGTTCCTACACCGGTTTTAGCCCAAGAAGTCAGGTCACCCGCCTCAAAACCAGGGTTTTTTAGTAAATTATTACCACTAACAACACTCGGCAATAAATTAAAGAGAGCTACAATAATAAAAAGATTATTTAAGCGGATGCTATTAGGGCTTTTATTGTGATTTGGTTTTGATCTATATTTCAATCGAGTATGAATAATTTTAACTAGTAGCGTAACGATACCAATATCCTCATATTATTGTCTTTAAAGCAGCGAAACAGTTAATGAAACTCAGTTTCATCGCAAATAGATATAATAAAGTGGTAGAACCGCCGGATAGTTTAGGCTCACAAACTCGATCTATAAATTGTCTTCTAAATACGACAATTCGCTGCATAAAAAATAATCGCAATATAATTAACTCTATTAAAAACAGAAATTCTCACCTCAGACTTAAAAAATGAGGCAAGTCTTTATTAAATAACACTTTAATGAAGCCATCAATCATAGTAATTTCTCGATTTAGTGATAATCTTCGTCGAAAAATATATAGATAATCGTAATAAATGCGATCAACCTGTTGATAAAAACAGGTAATTCATGATTTGTGCCAAAAAAATCACATTTCATCGAAGCATTATTTTAAACGGCTCTTGGAATAACTGATTTATAAATACATACTTCCAAAATACAGAAATTATTTAAGGTAGAGAGGATATTTTTGACAAAAAGATAAATACTGTATAACCAGAAGAAATACATTAATATTGGGGAAATAATCAAGTAAACTAAAAAATAATTATTAAAATCATTTTAAGGTAAAACCAGGGCCTAACACGCAAAATTAAAACAAATCAGTATGCGTTTTTATTGATAAACCCCTTAATCAGAGTAAGACAAAATATTTTTAGATCAAAATATAATGACCAATTTCGAATATAATCTAGATCATACTCAATTCGCTTTTCCATCTTGTCTTTAGACTCCGTTTCACCACGCCAACCATTAATCTGAGCCCAACCGGTAATACCTGGCTTAACTTTATGACGCATCATATATCGATGGATTTCTGCTCTATAAAGCTCATTATGGGCTACAGCATGTGGACGAGGGCCGACTATTGACATCTCCCCTTTAAGTACGTTTAGGAATTGAGGTAATTCATCTAATGACGATTTTCGCAAAAACTCTCCAAGCTTAGTGATTCGAGCATCGTTTCGCTGAGCTTGCTGAATGTCATTAATATCATCATCACACGTTGTCATCGACCGGAATTTCCACACTTCAATTTCCTGACCGTTAATGCCATATCGCCGTTGTTTAAAAATTACAGGCCCTGGCGAAGTTACCTTCACAGCAATAGCAATAGCAATCATCGGTAATGCTATTACCACGAGTACACAACTTGCAAGCACCACATCTTCCACACGCTTTAGCCATCCATCAACGCCAAAATAGGGGTTTTCAAAAACACTGACAACTGCAGAATCACCAAGCGTCATCCAACTGCCAGAAAGAATATCGAGAGAAGAAAAATCTGGGACATAATAAAGTGATACAGTGGTGTCTGCTAATCTTGCGATCAATTCTTGTGCACGTGATTCAGCTTTAAGTGGCATGGTCAGATAAATCGTATCAATTTCACCGCTTTTCGCTTGTACAATTAATTCATCCAAATTGCCTTTGATCTCATCAATACCGCCCACATGAATCCTATCAATTTCACGATCATCATAAAATCCGATAAACCGCATACCCATCCAACGCGCATTATCTAAATTTTTTGCAAAACGAACACCTTGCTCGTTAGCACCAACGATTGCCGTTGCTCGAGTATTCCAACCATTTTCACGTAATTTATAGAGTACTTTACGCAAAATATAGCGATACAAAGACATAAATACCGGTGCAACAATGAACCACGTAGAGATGACTAGCCTAGAATAATCTATTGTAGACTTGGTCATGAATGCAATTAACAAAAGCCCCACAACAACATAGGCCCACACAGAAAACAATTGTAGAATTTCTTTATGTAATCGAAATAATCGCCAAGACCGATAAAGATCGTTTTGAGCTGAAAAAAGCACCAACAATACAACACCAACAAAAGCAGCTAATTCATAATGCGCTTTCCAAGGAGCGCCAAATACCCAACAAGATACATAAAGCGCTAAAACAACCAAAAGCACATCACCTAGTCGGTATGCCCAGGAAATCTTGCTTTGGTAGGGACGAATAAATCCACTATGTTTAGTCATGACAAATCGCTTTAGTCCAATCCATGTGAATCAAAATAGTAAACATTACAAAACATTATGCTTTTTACTTCGTTTAAGAAATTTGTGTTTGTGACTCATTCAATAGCCAATAAAACTGATAATCCACGCTTTTTATCGTCTTCATTAACCAAAAAGTTGAGTTGGTAATTTTGCTAAAAACACCCAAATAAATACACTAAAAGGAATAGGCTCAAATAGAAATCGAGATCTTACGATATTTCCATATTTAACTAAAACCAGCAAATGCGATTAAAAGTTATACAGCAACTATTTTTGCTTTATTGTATTCACTCTAAAACTCAGGTGTACTTCGCTAACTCCTCACCTACAAACAACCACATTAACCTCCATCACGTGCTCAGCTTAAAAAAGGTACCGAACTATAAACCACGTGACCACTGATTGACTGTGATGTAGATAACACAATCAACCTTAGAAAATATTGCACCGTATTATAACAAGGTATTGATTAAATTAGACTAGAATAACTACCTAATTAACATTAATTTACGTTCATTTCCCTTTTTTTAAACAACATTTACAAAATTGGACCAGTACTAACATGCAAATAAAACATCATGGTGCAACAAACGGTGTAACAGGCTCTTGCCATGAACTTTTCATAAATGATCAACACTCCGTCCTTATCGACTGTGGTTTATTTCAAGGCGCAGAAATATCAAGCGATGGAGCCACCTTTGAAAAATTAACAATCGAATTCCCCATAAAAAACATTCAAGCGTTATTTGTCACACATTGTCATATTGATCACGTTGGGCGCATTCCTTATTTGTTTGCAGCAGGATTCAATGGCCCTATTTATTGCCTAAACCCACTGCGGAGCTCCTACCGCTGGTGTTAGAAGATACCTTGAAAATTGGCTTTACGAAAAATAAAACCCTTATACAACGAGCACTTAAGAAGATTACCCAAAATATTTCCGGCATCAATTATCAGCAATGGCTATCAATTCCCAACAGCCCATTAAGAGCAAAGTTTTCTCCCGCAGGACACATTTTAGGCTCCGCTTACATTCAGTTTGACCTACGCACGCAAGAAAAAAATCGACGCGTAATATTCTCTGGCGATCTTGGTGCACCTTATACACCATTACTGCCTTCGCCAAAGTCACCTTAACAGGCTGATGTATTAGTGATTGAAAGCACATATGGTGACCGCCTACACGGCCCAAGAAAAGATCGACATAAAAACTTAAAACAACTGGTTGATAAATGCGTTGCTGACAATGGCGTCGTACTCATACCTGCTTTCAGTATTGGAAGAACACAAGAATTGCTCTATGAATTTGAACACATTATTCATAGCAGCAAATCAAAACATCAAGAATCCCATTGGGAAAAATTTGAAATCATAATTGACTCCCCAATGGCCGCTAAATTTACGCAAACTTACCGTCAGTTAAAACGCTATTGGGACAAAGAAGCTCGGCGCAAAAAAGCATCTGGACGCCACCCTTTGTCCTTTTCACAAATCACAACCATTGAAAGTCACAAAGAACATACACAAACCGTGGCTTATTTAAAAAAATATCAGCGACCAACCATTGTCATTGCGGCCAGTGGCATGTGTTCTGGTGGCCGCATTGTGAATTACCTCAAAGCACTTATTACAGATGAACGAACAGACATTTTATTCGTCGGTTATCAAGCGCAGGGCACTGCGGGAAATGAAATACAACGCTGGGGACCAAAAAACGGCTATGTTGAATTGGACGATAAACGCTACACTATCAACGCCGGCACCCATACCATCTCTGGTTATTCTGCCCACGCTGACCAAAAAGATTTAGTCAATTTCGTTAAACGAATGCGCAAACAACCCAAAGAAATTCGTATTGTACATGGTGACGCAAGAGCCAAACGGGAATTAAAGCAACAGTTTCTTAAAATTTCACCGTCGACTCGTGTTGTTATTCCAAAATGATTAATTAACCTGCTTAACTCTCAAGGAATCAAAATGCGCCACTCCGTCAGCCTTATTGGCTTTTAAAAGCAGGCCAACACTAACGGCATTTGATGGCGCTGTTAATATCAGCTCATGCTGCTTAAAATCTTTATCATTGTGGCTACGGCCAAAATTAGCACGTGTACCCAACACCTCGAAACCCTCAGCATCATACCAACGCACTTGCATTAAATAATAACCGGTTGTGTTGTCAGCCACCGATAAAGCACCCGAAAAATAATAATCAGCCCCACCAACAATCGCTTCATTTGCAAATTGGACCACAGCTTTATAACAGTCGGGATCTCCATATATTGCCAGAGAATAATTGCCACTATAAATTGTGCTATTTACCACTTCCGTGCGAGATCTATCCCTTACAATCCAACTGCTTGCATCGCCCGTCCCAAAACTGAGGTTATCGAGCAGATTTTCAGATCGATCAGGCGTCGATTCATCCATACTCTCCAAAACTTCCGCCTCCCAAATACCGCCTGCTTTGGGTCCTTTTTTACATTTGTTGTAAGGCTCAATTGAGGTTAAGGTCAAATTGGATCTTATTCGTCCATAAGGACTATTGCCATTTGGCGCAGCCCAAGCATCGGGGCCAATTAAAACCGTTCCTGGATTTTCATCACTGGT
>Ga0316207_10004932_pt1 | contig 11311 bp, 11 predicted proteins | sample 6weekpyrite_MG_FD_204943 | JGI IMG/M metagenome (GOLD analysis project Ga0316207, IMG submission 204943) | Microbial mat bacterial communities from mineral coupon in-situ incubated in ocean water Damariscotta River, Maine, United States -... | ecosystem: Environmental > Aquatic > Marine >...
GCCATCTACCCTATTACGCCTGCCTCACCAATGGGCGAATGGGCCGATGAATGGTCATCACGCCACCAACCCAATGTATGGGGAACAGTTCCCGACATTATTGAAATGCAAAGTGAGGCCGGTGCCGCCGGTGCCATTCACGGTGCCTTGCAGGCCGGTGCATTAACCACCACGTTTACTGCATCGCAGGGATTGCTGTTAATGATCCCCAACATGTTCAAGATCGCCGGCGAGCTCACACCAGCTGTTTTTCATGTTGCGGCACGTTCGGTTGCGGCTCAGGCATTATCCATCTTTGGTGACCACAGCGATGTCATGGCCGCCCGCACCACCGGCTTTGCTTTTCTTGCTTCCAACTCACCCCAAGAGGTAATGGACTTTGCGTTGATAGCACAGGCGGCATCTTTAGAATCTCGACTTCCCATGGTGCATTTCTTTGATGGCTTTAGAACCTCACATGAAATCGCCAAGATCGAATCCATTGATAAGGAGACGATCAGCCAACTTATTAATCACGAGCGTATTGCTGAACATCGCCAGCGGGCATTATCACCAGAACACCCGGTCATAAGGGGCACTTCGCAAAACCCGGATGTTTTTTTCCAGGCACGTGAATCCACCAACCCTTACTACGAACAAATGCCTGCCAAGGTGCAGCAAGTCATGGACCAGTTTGCAAAACAAACCGGTCGCCAGTACAACTTGTTTGATTACGTCGGTGTAGACGATGCAGAGCATGTGCTCATTATCATGGGCTCCGGTGCAGAGACAGTAGAAGAAACCGTAGAATATTTATGTCGTCAAGATGAAAAGATCGGCTTGATAAAAGTTCGCCTGTTCAGACCCTTTGATGCAAGCGCGCTCATCGCCGCATTACCCGCGAGTGTAAAAAAGATCGCGGTACTGGATCGCACCAAGGAACCCGGCGCCGACGGAGAACCGCTTTATAAAGATGTCCTTTCAGCCTTGGCACAACATCATAATAGCAGTGACAGTCAGTTCGAAACATTTCCGCGCGTGATCGGTGGTCGTTATGGCCTGTCATCAAAAGAATTTACGCCGGCCATGGTCAAGGCGGTTTTTGATGAGCTGGCCAAAGACAAACCAAAAAATCATTTCACCATTGGCATTCATGATGATGTAAGCCACACAAGTCTCGATTGGGATCCCACGTTTCGTACCGATGCTCACGAACATACCTTCCAGGCTGTTTTTTATGGGCTTGGTAGTGACGGCACGGTGAGTGCGAATAAGAACAGTATCAAGATCATCGGCGAAAGCACGGATAAATACGTACAGGGTTATTTTGTTTATGACTCGAAAAAATCAGGCGCGGTCACCGTTTCACACTTACGCTTTGGTGACACGCCAATTCATTCCAGCTATTTAATCGACAAAGGCGATGCCAACTTTGTAGCCTGCCACCAACCCGTGTTTCTCGAACGTTACCCGATGCTGGACAAGGCAGCAGACAACGCGGTGTTTTTATTAAACACCCCGGTCGCGGCAGACAATGTCTGGCAAACCTTACCCAAAGGAATGCAACAACAAATCATTGATAAACGTATCAAGGTTTATTGTATCGATGCCTACCACGTGGCCAGCCTCACTGGCATGGATAAACGCATCAACACGATTATGCAAACCTGCTTCTTCTCAATCTCCGGCATCCTGCCTAAAGAGGAAGCGATCCAGTCTATAAAAGATGCGGTTGAAAAGACCTATGGTAGTAAAGGCATACGCCTGGTTGATTTTAACTTCCGTGCTATTGATGAAACACTTGATAACCTGCAGGAAGTACCTGTTCCCGAGCAAGTATCCGGTCAGCTTGAGATCGTTGCTAACATCCCCAACAACGCGCCTGAATTCATTCACAAAGTAACCGGTGAAATTATTGCGGGTCGTGGCGATCAAATCCCGGTTAGCCAGTTCCCGATTGATGGCAGTTACCCGCTCGGCACGGCTGCCTATGAAAAACGCAACCTGGCACTGGAATTACCAGAACTTGATCCTGCCCTGTGTACTCAATGCGGCAAGTGTCCATTGGTCTGCCCGCACGGTGTTATTCGCAGCAAGGTGTTCGATGAGAAATTGTTAAAAGATACACCAGAGAGCTTCAAGTCCATGCCGATTAAGGGCAAAGACTACCCGCAGAACCTGCACATGAGTTACCAGGTTGCACCTGAAGACTGTACCGGTTGCGGTCTGTGTGCCGACATCTGCCCTATTCATGACAAGAGCAATGTCAGCCACAAGGCATTAAACATGGTGCCTTATACAAGCGAGTTGCGTGAACAGGAAAAACAAAACTGGGAATTTTTCCTCAGCCTCGATGAATACGATCGTAGCGCCGTCAAGACCAACACCATTAAAGGCTCGATGTTGTTGCAACCCTTGTTCGAATTTTCCGGTGCCTGTGAAGGCTGCGGTGAAACGCCCTACATCAAACTGGCAAGCCAGTTGTTCGGTGATCGCATGCTGGTTGCCAATGCCACGGGTTGTTCTTCTATCTATGGCGGTAACCTGCCTACAACGCCCTGGGCAAAAAATCTGCAGGGACGTGGCCCGGCCTGGTCCAACTCCTTGTTTGAAGATAACGCCGAGTTTGGCCTGGGTATGCGACTGGCGATTGATAAACAACAACGCTATGCCAGGGAGCTACTAGAGCAACTGGCCGACGATGTTGGTAATGAATTAGCCAACGACATACTCAACGCCGATGAAACAAATGAACAGGGTATACAGCAACAACGTGATCGCGTTTCATCACTGCGCGAAAAATTAAAAACTATAAAAACAACCGCGGCACGTGAACTTGAAAGCGTCGCGGAAAATCTCAGTCGCAAGAGTGTCTGGATCATTGGTGGTGACGGCTGGGCTTACGACATTGGCTATGGTGGTCTCGATCATGTGCTGGCATCCGGTCGTGATGTAAATATATTAGTGTTAGATACCGAGGTCTATTCCAATACCGGCGGACAGACCTCCAAGGCCACACCGCGCGGCGCAGTGGCAAAATTCTCTGCTGGTGGTAAACCAACACCCAAAAAAGATCTGGCGCTACTCGCGATGGACTATGAAAATGTTTATGTCGCTCATATCGCCTACGGTGCAAAAGACATGCAAACACTGCATGCCTTTAACGAAGCCGAGGCCTATAAAGGCCCATCGCTCATCATTGCCTATTCACCCTGTATTGCGCATGGCATTGATTTAAAAAATAATCATCAACAGCAAAAACTGGCTGTTGAGAGTGGTCACTGGCCATTATTTCGTTACAACCCCGAGCATGCCCAGCAAGGCAAGAACCCTTTGCACCTGGATAGCAAGCCACCTTCTATTCCTTACCGTGAATTTATTGAAACCGAGGTGCGTTTCAACATGCTCTGGCGTACACAACCAGACGTAGCAGAACAATTACTCGAACAGTCACAGCAGGATGTTGAGCATCGCTACCACTTCTACGAACAACTCGCCAACCTGCCCTGGGATGATAGTGATTCAACACAACCGCCCCACCGTAAATTGGCACAAGCATTGAAAACAACGGCGGATAGCACTAACAAGGAGCAGTCGTCATGATCGATTTATCGACAACTTACCTGGGGCTTAAACTGGATAATCCATTGGTTCCCTCCTCATCACCACTTACCGGCAACATGGATGATGTTAAAAAACTCGTCGATGCCGGTGCCAGTGCGGTGGTCCTGCCTTCGTTATTTGAGGAAGTGGTTCACCATGAACAGAAACAACTCGAACACTATGTGCACTTGCAAGCACTCGGGCACTACGAAGCCGAATCATACCGCCCCGTTCCCGATAACTACCTGGGTGAGGTAGATAGCTACTTAAAACATATCCAGGGCATAAAATCGGAACTCGGTATCCCCGTGATCGCGAGCCTCAACGGTATTTCAAGCAGCGGCTGGGTCGATTTTGGTATTGAGATGCAACAGGCCGGGGCCGATGCACTGGAGCTGAATGTTAATTATATTGCCGCGGATCCCACTTTAAGCGGCGAACAGGTTGAACAAAAATATGTCGACCTGCTCACCGACCTGCGCGGACAAATACACATTCCCGTCACCATGAAGCTGTCATCACAATTTTCGTCTGTTGCCAACATGGTCAGCAAACTTGAACAGGCTGGTGCCAATGGCGCGGTCTTGTTCAACCGCTTCTACCAGCCCGACATTGACCTGGAAACCCTGAAGATACGCCCCCACATTGAACTCTCCAGCCCGATGGAGTCATTACTAAGGATCCGCTGGATTGCCCTGCTGCGAGGTCGCGTTGATCTGTCACTGGCGGCAACCGGTGGTTTCCATAACATCGAGGCAATCCTCAAAGCGCTGTTAGCCGGTGCCGATACCGTGTATCTGTGTAGCGTATTACTTGAAAAAGGCCCGAGCCATTATGCCGAGCTGTTACAACAACTGCGCCTGTGGCTGGAAGAAAATGAGTATGAATCAGTCACCCAGATGCAGGGTAGCGTCAGCCAGCAGTGCGCCATCGACCCGGCGACCCTGGAACACCATAATTACTTTGATGTCATCAAGAGCTACAAAAAGTAAAAAACCTCATAAATACCTTAATCAATGTGTTATAATTGCCTAATATTTAAAGAGAAATAAAGCTTGGTTAGTCTCTTGGTTTTGGACTAAGCTCTATATATAGTTCAGGACAAACAAGATATGCGTCGTATCCTCATCACCAATGCCAAAGGCGGCTGTGGCAAGAGTACACTTGCTACCAATCTCGCCAGTGTCTATGCCACGAAAGGTTACTGCACCGCGCTATTCGATCACGACGAACAACGTTCTAGTATGCGCTGGTTACGCCAACGCGAAGCAACTGAGCTGCCAATAATTCATGGTGTCGATGCCTCGCGCAACCGAGTTCAGAACGTGACCCGCAGCTGGCAACTACGTGTGCCCGACAACACCGAACGCGTCATTATCGACACACCGGCAGGACTGAAAGGTAGTGAGCTGATACAACAACTAACCGGTGTTGACGATATTCTTATACCGGTTGTGCCCTCACCGATTGATATCCATGCGACAGCCGATTTTATTCGTGACTTGTTGCTGATAGGAAAAGTACGCGAGCGTCATATCCGCCTGGGAATAATTGCTAACCGTGTACGTGCAAACACACTTTCTTTCCGTTCCTTGGAGCGGTTCCTGAAAAGCCTTGATATTCCTGTCGTCGCAAGACTACGTGATACACAAAATTACACGCACGCCGCAGAACAAGGTAGCGGTGTACATGAAATCAAGTCATCCAGTAAAAAACTCGACATACCGCACTGGCAAGCCCTCACTGACTGGCTCGAAGCAGAGGCCAGTTTCGCGGAACAACAAAAACACGCCTGATCCATCGACCGTTCAAAAAAAAGGGGCAAGCCATAAGGCTTGCCCCTTTAATATCAAATAGAGACCAGTTTAGATCGCTACGATATTTTCAGCTTGAGGACCTTTAGGACCCTGAGTGACTGAAAACTCGACTTGCTGACCTTCTGCAAGCGTCTTGAAGCCAGAACTAGTGATTGCACTATAATGTGCGAAAACGTCTGGACCTTCTTTCTGCTCGATAAAACCAAAACCTTTCGATTCATTGAACCATTTTACGGTTCCTGTTGTTGTATTAGACATAATAATATCCTGAATTTTAAATATAAAAGTGCCTTGTATAGGCGTGTATAGCAAAAAAATGAGACTGGAACTTAAAAACTGCAGGACGAGGTGTTATGAATAAAACAACGAAATGTAGGATGTAAATAAAAGACTTGTTTCTAGCTGACGAACATTGTACATAAATTAACCTGTCATGTCCATCTATACACTAAATAACAAAAGCTTACAGCCAAAGCCTCTAAGCCCATCTCTACGCCGTAGAACAAGCTGGCGGCATATGAATGATTAGGTTATGCCTTAATCATTCATCCTCTGGTACGCCTTGCCAGAGCATTTCATAACCCACTTCATACGTTTCATCACAAAAGTTCGCTAGCTCTGAGAAATGCTTATTAAAGAGCTCATCGGCATGAGACTTTTCATGCTGATCGAATGAATTCCAGTAAGTAATAATGACCAGGTCACCCATGCTTTGTTTTATGCGTTTGTTATCACTTTCATCATTTGCAAGCGTGCCTTCCTTTGACACAAAACCGGCATTCTTATAGACCTGGCCGCCAATAAAGCCACCGTGATCATCACCGTAATTATTTTTAACGACATTACACATTTCGCCGAGAACCAGTTCGACATCACTAATGGTGACGCCTTCTTTAAGATCAACGACGTTAAATAGCATGACACAACCGAAAGGAATGTTAATAGCGTGGAACATATTGATACACCTTATGCGTTTTTTGAATTTATATATTAAAACAATACTGAGGAAAAAGGATCAATGAATAATCGATATTATTCATAACTACATTTATCACTGACATATCATAGGGGCTTTAGATAGATTACCTATGCATCTAAATAATCGCAAAAACACACTACAGCAAAAACTAATTACGTTTCTTTGCAGCGGCTCGCAAGGCGGCCGAATAAGCGAGGTTCGCCCAGGTGTTCATTTCATCACTGTCTTCAAGGGCTTCCTCAGGTGCCTGGTAATATGACATTTTAACTTCCTTGCCTTTCTTGTCATAGGTAAATGGCTTTAGCCCTATATCGCTAAAAGCCTTTTCTGTTTCACTATCCACTTTTAAATAAAGTGTACTATCTGCAACCAGGCCAAACATTAAACCTTCCAGGAAAATACCATGACCACCGAACATGCGTTTTGAGCTAACCGGCCCAATGGTTTGCATAAGCTCAACCACGTAAGAGACAAACTCTTTTTCAGCATTAGACGCTGGCATCATGTTTACTTATTAAATGATTGCATAGTTAAGGTCAGAAGCCTTCCAGCACAATCTTGCCACGAGAAGAGCCACTTTCAATCCGTGCGTGTACTGCTCGCAGGGTCGCCGCATCAATCTTGCCGGCAACTTCGGTAAGCGTAGAGCGAATATGCCCTGCATCAACCAGTGCAGATACTTCGTTCAACAGCTTGCCCTGCTCTGCCATATCCGCTGTACCAAACAGTGAGCGAGTAAACATAAATTCCCAATGCAGTGACACGGCTTTAGGTTTTAAAAGTTTAATATTGAGCTCAGCAGGATCATCAATCAGGCCAAAACGCCCCTGCGGTGCAATCAATTCGACAATATCTGCAAAATGCTGCCCCGTCTGCGTGGTAGAGAACACAAAACCCGGCGCACCTAGCCCGAGTGCTTCAACCTGAGGTGCCAGTGGTTGACGATGATCGATGACATGATGCGCCCCGCAGTCACGCACCCAGTCCTGCGTTTCAGAACGCGAGGCCGTGGCAATCACGGTCAGGTCGGTTAGGCTGCGCAAAAGCTGTATGGTGATTGAACCCACCCCACCTGCACCACCGATCACCAGGATAGTATTACCACCCTGAGGCGTCGGTCGTTTAACATCGAGCCGGTCAAACAACATTTCCCATGCCGTGATGGTTGTCAGTGGCATTGCGGCGGCTTCTGCATCACTCAGGCTAGAAGGTTTGCGGCCAACGATACGTTCATCAACAAGATGATATTCACTGTTGGTGCCGGGTCTCGAAATAGAACCTGCATAGAAAACCGCATCACCGGGTTTGAAATATTCCACCTCAGGGCCAATTGCCTCTACAACACCAACGGCATCAAAGCCAAGCACTCGCCAGTCTTCGCCTTCGGGCGCAACAGCAGAGCGTAACTTTGTATCAACGGGGTTAACCGACACGGCAGAGATCTTAACCAGCAAATCATTGCCGTCAGCAACAGGGATATCAAGGCTGATATCCTGCAGCGCATCCTCGCGATCAATAGAACCTGGTGCACTATAGGCAACGGCTTTCATCATGGGTCACTGTTCCTTTGTAGACATCGTGCTCAATCAGGTTTAACGGCTAACTTACCACTACCCAGCAGCGCCACAGCAAGGCCGCCAAACAAGTAAAAGGCCTGTAACTCAATTGCCCATCCACCGTGTTTACCTAAACTAAAGATATCTGCTGAGTGCGCTAAGCCAATGGCAAACAACATGTTAACGACGATCAACCAACCGCCGATTCGGGTACAGAAACCGGTTATTAACATCAAAGGTGCAAGAATTTCGCCTATGAAGACACCGTAGGCAATAAACGAAGGCATGCCAACGTTGGCAAGGTTACCGCCGATAAAATCAATGGAACCTGGATTCATGACCTTGGCTACGCCGTGAAACAGCATGAGTACGCCAACCGTTAAGCGCAATGATAATTTACCTAGTGAATTCGACATGGTGCCTCCATTGATTGGATTGATTAGTGGGCCGGTCACTGCCTAAGCAGTAGTGTTAATAACAGAACAGAGACTAAACTGGCAATAGCTGTTCTCATTATATTGAATCTATTCCAACGTGATTCAAAGACATTGCGTGCCATGGTGATATCACTATCATTCATGTTATCGACATTTAATGTTTGTAATTTATTATTCAGCGGTAAATGTATGGTAACCGTGGTTGCTTGAACACCAACAATGTACGCAAGCACGGCTAAACTTAAAATGTATAAATCCACCCCTTGCAACGCACTAAACCCATAAAAGGCTAAAACAACTGTAGCAATAACCGAACCTACCCAGACCAGCATAAATAGTGGCTGATTATTTTGGATAACACGATCGGTAACCTGAAAAGCGCTAATAAACTCCCTGTCGCCTAAGTTTTTTAGACCTGGCATTACCACAACCGCATACGCAAATAGAAAACCTGCCACCAGGGAACATAAAAAAGCAGATAAGATCAATGCTGTATGAAATATATCCATTACCTATATTCCTCTTCAGAATGACTGCTAGAACCTAACGGTTATGCCAAGGGGCTTTAGCACGACCGCGATCTTAGGCGATTTGTTATGTATTGTAATAGAAATATTCAAATAATAGCGTGTACAAAATAAGGGGGATTAAAAAAGCGAGAAACGTAATAAATGATTTATATGACCGCTGCCTTCCTTTGTACTTAACAAGATAATAGGGAATAAATATTACGCCTGCGAGTATAACGCCAAGCTTCAATCCAGCGGATGGTTTGATGCCCAGTTCCCTGGCATCAGATATGAACCATGCAAACATAAGAAATAACAATGTTATTGTCGATACTAATGCATATGCCCCATAAAACGATTTCTCTGAAAGCAAATAGTCAAAGGGAGTCATTAGAAATGACAGCCCCCATAGAACAAGCATGTATATGGTGCTTTGCCGCATGTGCGCCCTTTATTAACCAATACCCCACGTTAACCTAATGGCGTTGGTCTCTTGTACCTATTTCTGATTTCAATCGAGTGACCAGAACCCGCCAGGGTTCAGGAAATACTTAACGAAACCCAAAGGGGTTCTAAGTGCTGAACCCATTGGTCCTAACTGCTGCCCCTATTGATACGGTTAATTTTCAAATACGATATATAACAATAAATTAGACCGATAATGCATGCCGCATTCAGCACTAAAAGCTCTATCGGTTTCCACCATGCACCTGTCGTAGCTTCGATAACATCAGATATACCAAATACAAAAAAGAAAAGACTAGCTAAAATCATCACCCTTTTATAGATTCTATAGCTTTTATTAAACAGTGCCATTCCAAAAATGACCACTGCGATGACAAACCATAATACTGCTTCGATATGATTAAACGTGGTCATTTTTATTGAAACCTGCAGTAAAATTTAGTTACTGCCCCATTGGTTTTTTATTCCTCTTTTTCAATCGAGTGACCAAAGCCCGCCAGGGCTCAGGAAATACTTAATGAAACCCGAAGGGGTTCTAAGTGCTGACCCCATTGGTCGCTGGTATCTATTCTCTATTTAGATTATTTAAGTAGTATATTGTATGCACACCTATTGCCGTACCTATTGGGAATAAAGCTAATGCAATTATTCCACTATAACCATAAAGAACAATATTAGTGAATTTGCTTTTTATTTTAAGACAAACAAGCGGTATTACACCAATTATTGCCGGTATTCCAAAACAAACCAATAAAACAGTACTGCAAGTGAACTCTGCATTTTCACTTGAGTCAGCACATGCGACGAATGCTTGTGAAATAACAAAGATCAAAAAACCTCCCGCAAGCAGAAGAAACAGGTTTATAGTATGCAAGATATAAGCAATCTTTCTGTGCTTATTAATATCCACTTATTCTCCAATTGTTCATAACGGTTGAGCTAATCAAGAGGTTTGCCCCCTTTCTGATCCTTAATTTCAATCGAGTGACCAGAACACGCCAGGGTTCAGGAAATACTTAACGAAACCCGAAGGGGTTCTAAGTGCTGACCCCATTGGTCACCCCTGCTTCCCCTGTTTCAATCGAGTCTGACCCCATTGTTCCCATTGTTCCTTATTTAATTAAGTGCAAAACACCAAATGTGACTGCAATTATAGTTGTTACTATAAACCTCCAATGGTTAAGCCAAAATACCTTTAGAACTTTGTAAATATCTTTGTGTGTAATGCGCATTCCCCCTTTCGGGCATTTTGGACTTGAGTACATAACACCGAAAGTGTCGTTCTTAGTGAGTTCTAGCTCTGTAAATAGATCAACCACCCATTTTCTAAATGGGAACACTAGTGAAAATATTTTATTTCTCCAGCTCCTTTTAAGCAGTTCATAATCTATTGCTTTTATAATCGCTTGATGCGTAGTCAAACTAGGCACGTTATTAAAAGCGATATGCTGCTTGTTTTCTTTTTGATGCCTTTTTACCTGCTTACGAAACTGTTTCAGCTCGTTATTGCTAGCTTTTTTAAGAAGGTCTAAATAATGCCCAATATTCGTTACTTGAAACTTTTCAGTAATAAAACTTATGTCGAATATTGGTTCCATGTTCATTATTACCGCTAACGGTTGAGCTAATGGGCGCGCTTTAGCGCATCCCGTGCCTTGAGCAATTTGTTAGACCCCATAAAAATCAAACTTCTCTGTGATGCCATGGTGCTATACTAATAGTCTCGCTTTTGCCAGGTGTTATTTCTATAAGGCCTACTTCTGACATGCTTTGTACTCGCTCAAACATTTCTTGCCCAATTTCATTTAAACGCAACCCCATCAAATATTGAAAAAATTCACCCGAAAAGTCTTCACCAGAAACACTATCACCATTCTTTAGCGTAATAGATGGTGAATAGTATTCATCATCTTCATCCCAGTTCTCATATTCTTCATCTTCAAATGCATAAAACTCTATATATGGG
>Ga0316207_10004933_pt1 | contig 11308 bp, 13 predicted proteins | sample 6weekpyrite_MG_FD_204943 | JGI IMG/M metagenome (GOLD analysis project Ga0316207, IMG submission 204943) | Microbial mat bacterial communities from mineral coupon in-situ incubated in ocean water Damariscotta River, Maine, United States -... | ecosystem: Environmental > Aquatic > Marine >...
TTAATCAATCTTGGGCTTTACATAAAGTTCAGCCCAACCTACGGGGAAAACTACGCAGCCTCATCCAGCGCATCAGCATTTTCACCACCAAACGCTTCAAATAGCTGTTTAATGAAGAGCGATAACTCGAGCGTCATGATTGAAAAATCGACATCAAAGCGTGCTGCTGCATCATCTGCTCCCACATCATCGACCTGATCCTGAACGATCTCTAAAAAGCGCAGACGTTTGATCGAAAAGTTTTCATCCAGTACAAAGGTGATGCGATCACGCCAGTTAAGTGCGAGCTTGGAGACGAGCTTGCCCTCTTTGAGATGCAATTTAACCTCTGGGCTACCGAGGTCCAGTCGCTTACAACGCACCACGCTACCATCGATATCCGCCGCGCGCAGCTCACATTCATCTTCAACTCCAAACTCAGATGGGTGATTATTTTTAGTGAGCCACTCTGTCATCACAGCATACGGTGCTTCATTCGGAACGGGTGGTACCACTGGTAACGAGCCGAGGGTTTTACGCAGCAGTGCGGTAAACTCTTCTGCCTTTGAAGCAGAAGAAGTATCAACCATTAACAGCCCCTCTTTAGGGTCGATAAAGGCGAAGGTGTGCATGGTGCGGCTGAGTGCGCGTGGCAGCAATTCGGTCATCACATCATCACGAAGATTGTCGCGCTCTTTTTTACGCACCTTACGCGCCTGTGTCTCTTCGATCTTTTCAACACGTTCGTTCACATGGTCACGCACCACAGAAGCAGGCAGGATCTTCTCTTCTTTGGTGGCACAGATCATCAAAAATCCGTTGGCGGCGTGCACTAGCATTTCGCCCTTGCGCCCCATCGGCGAACCCCACCCCTGGCACATCTCTTCGTGTGGGCCGCAGAGGCGACTGGGCTTGGTCTGCAACGCTGCTTCAAGCGTTTCAGCAGTATATTCAAACGGTTTGGTAAAACGATAAAGCTGCAGGTTTTTGAACCACATAAGTCTTCAACAATTGAGTTAGCGCACAACGCGGAAAGAGGATTATAGCGACACTCCGAGGCGGGTGTCACTGCCTCTTTACGCTTGACTTTCTGTAACTCATTGATCGCTCGTAAAGCAATCGATAATCGCCAGCAAGCGGCTTCAATTCTCGACGATCCCTGTTAATCCCTGGTTAATCCAGGATGAACAAATAGCGTCCGCAGGGTATGATAACGACTTCAGGAATCTGCTAAATAGAGCCACGAGATGAACAAAAAAACGGCCGTACTCAATTACATCATGCGCAGACAACGCAACCGCAGGATCAAAATTGGCCTCGTGGCGATTGCCATTGCCGGGCTAATGGGCTGGGCACTAACCTATTCTCAACAGCAGGCCTTTTCACTCACCCCCGCAGCACCCGGGGTGACACAGGAAAGTACCACCACAAGTAACGGCGTAAAAACAACTGAGCAGTAAAAGTTTTACCGACTGCCTCAAGATGAGGACTGCTGCAACAGCATCTCAATCATCTCAAAGGCATCCTCACTCGCCCAGTCGATCACGCCGACGATGCGCCCTGATATCTTACCATCACGCCCAATCAGGTAACTCATCGGTAATCCGACTACATCGTAGCGGTTACGCACCGCGCCATCGGCATCCAGTAATATCGGATACTCATAGCCGTACTGCTCGATAAACGGCGCAACATTATCGCGCCCGCGCCGGTCTCCCGCGACCGCCAGTATTTCAAATCCATCTGCATGGTAGCGCTGCCATAACGTCTGCATGGCGGGCATCTCTTCGCGGCAGGGTGAACACCAGGTCGCCCAGAAATTGAGTAACACTACTTTGCCATGATAATCAGCAAGCGAAGATTGCGAGGCATCGCTCAACAGTTCGAGTGAAAAGGCAGGTGCAGCAATGCGCGTCTTCGGTTGCTCAACCGCTAATAGTTTAAACGGGTCGGCACTCACACTACTCGCAAAGATAAGCGCGATACAGGCCAGTGTTTGTACGATGCGATTAACGTCCATATTCACTCAGGTACAACAGGATTAATTGGCGCTGTGCCTTGTTGAGCGGTGCAATGTCTCGCTCACGCATGCGCTGTTCCATCAACGCAACATAATGAGGCCAGTCATCTGCACTGTGCCGTGCCGGGTGTGGCACCGCATGGCACTCACCACATTTATCAGCAAATAACAGCGCCGCTTCCGACTGCGGTGCGGGAATCGGCGTGCTATTGCTAGCACAGCCCGCAAGCATCATCACCGAGACAGCCGCAGCAAGCGCCTGCTTAGTGACGCATTTTATTTCACGCGCGCTCATCATTAAAAGCCGAGGGAACCCTCTTTACCCTTAGGCTTTTTAAAACGAATACTATTTTTGGTTGGCAGTTCACGGTACCAGGTCAGCATCACACGCGACTCTTCTTCAAGTTGCAGCCCATTCAGATTTTGATGCACTGGAACACCAATATTGATGTCGATAATATTAAGCGGCGCTGGCTGCCACTGCAGGCCAATCGTTGCCAGTACCTTTTGACCACCGTAGTTATTGGTGTCGTATAACGGGGTCGTGAAAGGAGAACTCGCCACCCCTTGTGTTGCATGGCCCGACGCACCGGACAGAACCGAATCCATCTGACCATCAATCTTATCTTTGTGTTCGATATTCAACTGCAACTGCGCCAGCAGATTACTGCGGAACTGATACATGCCGTAGAGATCAACACGCGCTTCATCACCCAGGCGGTAGTCGCGGTCGTTATCATGAAGTCGCGCGGTGTACATGGCGTTCACGCCCCACCAGTAAGGGGATGCAGAGCCCTGATAGAGAATGCCGATGGTGGGGTCATAGGTGCCTGAACCCAATTGCATACCGTAAGGCAGTAGTTCGCTTTGACGCATCGCTATCGGGTGATTGCTATTGGTCTCATCGATGGAGCCTGTTGGCAGACTCAGGCCAAAAAAGAATGATGCCTGTTTTGATGGAATCAATGGGTCATCGGCATAGAGACGATACTTGCCCATTAACATGGTATCCGCTACACCCGAAGATTCCATTGTAAAACCAGGGACACCCGTATTCATCGTCATCATGTCACTGAATTGCATCTCCATACTGTTGTCTTTGTGCATCAACATCACCCCACCAAAGAGACGATCACTAAAGCTGTAACCCATGGTGAAATTCAGCATGCGCATATCCATCGAGGTTGGCACCGCCATGAACTTTCCAGGCATCATCATAGCACTAACTGAATTGCCATCACGTGCGAGACCATCCATCCCCATCGTCATCGCACTGAACTTGAAACGAAATTCGTGGGTCTCTGGAATGCCCCCACCAGGGATGTTCATCGGCATATTGCCGCCACATTTACCGCAACATAGCCCAACAAACGCGTTAGCCATAGGTGCCCACGCAACGATAGAAAACAGTAATAACCCTTGAACCAACTGACGATACATCGGAAATCCCTACTTAATTTGCAAGGAAATAATACTAACAGATACAAGCCACATCGAGGGTGTGACAAAATGTCACACCACCACTTAACCCTATGTTTTATAAAAACAAATTAAACCAACGACAACAAAGAGAAATCTTTCCCGCAGAGGCTGTGGTGCTTCAACAGCGGCCTGATATCAGACCACACGGGCTAGCGAGCACCAATAAAGCAGCTCTTTCTTGCTATCGCATCTTTCAATATGAGAACATTACTCGTTGATAATTAATCTCACGATTCACAAGGCCTCGAATGGCTCTGCAAGGATAATATAAGTATATGAAAACTGTAGATGTTCTAGTCATTAAACTGCTGCAACTGATCGTCACCACCTTTTTCCTGTTTGTGCTGTCACTGTGGTACGGCTCAATTTTGCTGGCACCACTTGCCGCATGGTACAACCTAAGCGCATTTCTTGGCGGCGGTATTTTTGCCACGCTGGTTGCGAGCGGCCTAACCCTCGGACTTGGCTACTATATCGCCAAACTGCCTGGACTGGTTGACACCATGATCAAACCCGGTGTTGAGATGTACAAGCTAGCGCTCTCAACTGTTTGTGGCATTGGGCGCGTGGCCAATACCATCAACCCTAAAGCAGAAGCAGAAGCAGAAGCACCAGCAACTGACAAACCTGCCAACGCTGAAGCTAAGTAAATCACCATAAAAAAGCCCCTGAGATATTACTGTCTCAGGGGCTTTGTTACATCTATAACAGCAACTTACACGCGACTGCTTAACAACTATCGAAACGGATGTCGCAGCACCATGGTTTCATCGCGATCAGGCCCTGTTGAAATCACATCGACCGGTACCTCGACCACCTCTTCAATGCGCTTCAGGTAAGCCACCGCATTAGCAGGCAGGTCTTCATAGCGTTTCACACCAAAAGTGCTGTCACTCCAACCCGGCATTTCAACATAAACAGGTTCACAGTTAGCGAAGGCCTCGGCACCATCAGGTGGCACCAGCTTCTCAACACCATCATATTTATAACCGACACAGATGCGAATGGTATCCAGTCCATCAAGCACATCCAGCTTGGTGATACAGAGCCCAGAAACACTATTGATCTGCGCAGCACGGCGTAGTGCAACGGCATCGAACCAGCCACAACGACGCGCACGACCAGTGGTTGAACCAAACTCGTGCCCACGTTCTGCCAGGTGGCCGCCGATTTCATCATCCAGCTCGGTCGGGAATGGCCCAGAGCCAACGCGCGTGGTGTATGCCTTGGTGATCCCTAACACATAATCAAAACCCAACACCCCCATGCCACTGCCGGTAGAAGCACCACCAGCGGTAGTATTCGATGAGGTTACAAACGGGTAGGTACCGTGGTCTATATCAAGCAGCGTACCCTGCGCACCTTCAAACATAATGCTCTTACCCTGCTTCTGATATTGCGAGATCAGCTCAGGCACATCGGCAATCAATGGCTCAAGGATCTCCTGCATCCCCATCGCCTCATCGAGCACCTTTTGAAAATCAACCGGCTCAACTTTGTAATAGTTTTGCAGCATAAAGTTATGGTAATCGAGCACTTCACCCAGCTTGGCTGCAAAACGTTCACGATGAAATAGATCACCCAAACGCAGGCCACGACGTGAAACCTTATCCTCATAAGCCGGGCCAATACCACGGCCAGTGGTACCAATCGCCTGTTTACCGCGTGCAATTTCACGCGCCTGATCCAGTGCAATGTGATACGGCAAAATCAATGGACAAGCAGCGCTGATCTTAAGGCGCTCACGTACAGGGACACCACGCGCTTCCAGCATATTAATCTCTGTGAGCAACGCTTCAGGTGAAACCACTACCCCGTTACCGATCAGGCACTGCACGCCGTCACGCAGAATACCTGACGGAATCAGGTGCAAGACGGTCTTTTCACCATCAATCACCAATGTGTGACCTGCATTGTGCCCGCCCTGAAAACGAACAACCGCTGCAACCTCTTCGGTCAGCAGATCAACAATCTTGCCCTTGCCTTCGTCACCCCATTGAGTGCCGATAATAACTACATTTTTGCCCATGATTTTCTCTTACAACGAATTAACAATTCTGCATAAAAAAAGCGCCATACACTGCGCTTCTCCCACCAATCTGTCGGCTATGGCTTATTCTAGATCGACTACCTGCCATTGACCACTAATCTCAACAATTTTACGATCACAGCCTGTCTCACTCACATCATCCTGCTGCCCTGGCAAAAATTCAATCACGCGCTCACCTTCGTCGCGCAAATTAGCAATGAATGTCTGTAACCCAGCGCGTTGTTCGCTGTTAGCACACGGATATGCGATGATTGCACTCGGTCTGGAAATCGCGGCATCACGCAGTAACATCAATGTTTTGAGATCTGAACTAAAGCCAGTCGCCGGACGTGAACGCCCAAAGACACTACCAATGTCATCGTAACGGCCACCACGCGCTACTTCCTGCCCATGCCCCGGTACAAATGCCGCGAATACAACACCAGTCTGGTAGCGGTAACCACGCAATTCCGCCAGGTCAAAATGGAGCGAGATGTCACCCATGCGCTGACACGCAAAATCGGCAATCTGCTGCAATTTATCGATCGCTGCTATGACTTCATCACCCGCAGACTTCAGCACAGTGCGTGCCTCATCCAGCACCTCGGCACCGCCATTCAGGTCAACCAGCGCCAGTAACATCGTACGTGCATCCGCATCATTACAGACATCCGCCAGCAACTCTTCAATTTCAGGCTTCGCCTTGCGCTGCAGGGCATCAAACAACAACGCCTCCTGCTCGGCCGTCAAGCCCGCATACTGTGCCAGCGTGCGGAAAATACCGACATGCCCCAAATCGATATGAATCTCATCCAGCCCCGCCAGACGCAAGGTCTCAACCATCAGGTGAATCACTTCAGCATCACTCTCAATACCAGCATGACCGTATAGTTCAGCGCCCACTTGCAATGGGCAACGCCCGCGTGAAAATCCATCCTGGCGAGTATGCAATACGGCATCAAGGTAACAGAGGCGCGTCGGCCCCTCTCGATTAAGACGATGTGCATCGATACGCGCGACTTGCGGCGTCATATCCGCGTGCACACCCAGCAGCCGACCGCTCTTTTGGTCGATTAGTTTGAAGGTTTCAAGCTCCAGTTCGGTACCGGTACCGACGAGCAGTGATTCAAGATACTCCACCATCGGCGGGATCACATATTCGTAGCCCCAGCTACTGTATAGATCCAGCAGTGAGCGACGTAACCGTTCCAGACGTTCGGCCTGAGGCGGTAAAAATTCATCAATCCCCTCGGGGAGTAACCAGCTATTTTTTTCGTTCGACACGTTATTAACCATCAGTCGCTCTTCAAGCGCCTCTTTTTTCAATCAGGTTTCAATTAGTTAAGGAAGAATGCCGCTGCAAAGACAGACAAACTGCATGCACGATTATAGCGCACCCAGCCAGCGGAAACTATTATCGAATCAGATAAAGCATCAAGACCCCAAGTAACATCGAAATTAACCCACCTATTCGTAGCGTGCGATCACTCAGGCTCGCCATTGTCAGCAGGGATTCGCGCAGCCCTTTAGGACTAATAAAGGGCATAATGCCCTCAATCACCAGCAATAATGCCAGCGCAATACCCAGTTCTTGCCACATGATGGTTTAAGCGTTCCGGAAAAGGAGTCAACTCTAAGAAGGGAAATCACCCGACGAGCTAGCCGCCGGGTGATCTAATCGCTTACTGCCCGCCAGCAGAGCTCTTGAAGTATTTAAAGAAATCGTTACCCGGCTCTAACACCACGACATCGTTTTTATCTTTAAATGAATCACGATAGGCGTTCAGACTACGATAGAACGAGTAGAACTCACTGTCTTGCGTAAAGGCCTCGGCATAAATAGCCGCGGCTTCACCATCACCTTCACCACGTAATTCCTCAGCGTCACGGAATGCATCGGCAATGATAATTGTACGTTGACGATCCGCATCCGCGCGAATCCGCTCAGCGGCCTCAGCACCTTTCGAACGCAGGTCTTTCGCGACACGTGCACGCTCTGCTTCCATACGCTGGAAGACCGAGGTACTAACATCCTGTGAAAGATCGATACGTTTGATGCGCACATCAACCACGCTAATGCCAAACTCTTTCGCCTGCTCAGCCGCGTTTTCGGTAAGAATCGTCATGATCTCAGCACGCTCGCCCGACACCACTTCCTGAATGGTGCGCTTACCAAACTCACCACGCAGACCATCTCGAATAATCTGGGAGAGACGCAGATTAGCCTGACGCTCATCACCACCCATCGCGGTGTAATAGACGCCCACGTCATCGATCTGCCATTTAACAAACGAATCAACAATCACGTTCTTCTTTTCAGAGGTAAGGTAACGTTCTGGATCTGAATCCAGCGTTACAATACGCGCATCGAATTTGCGTACGTTATTCACCAATGGAAACTTAAAGTAGAGACCGGGATCAAAATCTGTTTTAACGATCTCACCTAAACGAAACTTAATCGCACGTTCACGTTCATCGACCTTAAAAACGCAAAACGACCCCACCAATACGGTGATCATCAGCGCAACAACCACTGTCATTAGTTTACCCTGATCCATTATCGTGTCTCCCTGCTACGCAGTGTTGCTCGCGAGCGAACATCATCTGCCATGCGCTCTCGGGCTCTGTTTTCTACTTCTTGACGTGCTGCATCAACGGCTTGTGATGATTGCGGTAACAACGGTGCAGCCGCCGCTGACTGGCCCATCATACGATCAAGCGGAAGATAGAGCAGGTTGCCGCTCCCTTCAACATCGATCATCACTTTACTGCTGTTATTTAGCACGGTTTCCATTGCATCCAGATAGAGTCGTTCGCGTGTCACAACAGGCGCCTTCTGATACTCGGCTAGAACCTGCAGGAAGCGACTCGTCTGACCTTGTGCCTCGGCAACGACTTTAGATTTGTACGCAGTCGCCTCTTCATTCATACGTGCACCCGCACCACGCGCTTTCGGAATGATGTCATTCGCATAGGCTTCCGCTTCATTCTTCAAACGCTGCTCATCTTCTCGCGCCTTAACCGCATCACTGAATGCCGCCTGCACCTGTTCAGGTGGCTGGGCATCCTGCATGTTCACGCTGGTCACTTGCAGGCCTGAACCGTAACGATCCAGAATATCCTGAATCAAAATTTCGGCACTCTGAACCATGTCACTACGACCTTCGGTCAGAACGAAATCCATTTTACTTTTACCAACGATTTCACGCACCGCACTTTCTGTCGCTTCACGCAGTGTTTCATCAGGTGAGCGCAAGTTAAACAGATAGTCCTGAGCATTTTTAATTCGATATTGAACCGCGAAGTTAACATCAACGATGTTTTCATCCTGAGTCAACATCAGCGCCTCATTGAGTACGCTACGCTTCGAGGTATCACCAGCGCCAGAACGATAACCAATTTCTACATTTCGAATCTGCGATACATCGACAATCTCGACAGAATCAATCGGAGAAGGGATGTGCCAATGTGGCCCCGGCTGCGTGGTTTCGCTATATTGACCAAAACGCAATTCAACACCACGCGTACCTTCGTCAACAATGTAGATACCGGTAAGGCCCCACAGGAATAGCGCGCCGCCGAGTACCACACCAATCCCTATCTTTCCGCCGGAAGCACCTGAAGAAGGACCCTGGCCTTCGCCATCTCCGCCTTTACCACCTTTTTTGCCGCCGAAGATGCTAGTCACCTGATCCTGAAACTTCTTTACCACTTCATCAAGATCGGGAGGTCCCTGGTCATTCTTCTTGCCACCACCACCCCATGGATCATTATCCTTGGAGCCACCCGGTTCATTCCAAGCCATTATTTTTCCCCATCCACTTTGGTTTCATTTGAGTTCTTATTCAGCATGTTTCAAGATTCTATGGGTAACACTAAATCCTCGCAAGGACTTATGCACTTCCGGTCAACTTTACATCCATTTTCGATGCGATGGAACAACCTTCCTGCTTTTCAAGAAAAGCCACCAGTTCTGGTGTGGCCATAATCGTAATACGATAGCCGCCATCATCAAACGACTCACCCTCTTCAATCACCACATCCCATTCATATAACTGCGCCCGTAAACGCCCAGCATCTGGCTCAAGCAACAGTTCCTGACGAATCAAGCCATCATCAATACGTTGCGACTCACTATCAAATGATGGCGCAAAGCTCACGCCCTCTTCCGAGTCACCTTCATGAGAAGACTTCGACTCAAGAAAATGCTGCGTAAGCGCCTGCAGCAATAATTCAACACCCTCGCCCGATTGCGCAGAAAGCCATACACGACAAGGCCGACCATCTTTATCATAATCAATTCTGGGTTCAACACTTTCGACTTGATCGATTTTGTTGTAAACCTCTATTTGTGGAATATCACCAGCACCAATCTCTTTTAAGACACGATTAACCTGATCCATATAAGCATGGCGCTCATCATCATGCGCATCAATCACATGCAGCAATAAGTTAGCCTCAACTGTCTCCTCTAATGTCGCGCGAAATGCCGCAACCAGATCATGTGGCAGGTGCCGAATAAAACCCACCGTATCAGCCAGGATCACCTGTCCCGCAGCGGGCAATTCGATACGACGCAAGGTAGGGTCAAGTGTGGCAAAAAGCTGATCAGCCGCATAAACCTCGGCACCGGTCAGGTTATTAAAGAGCGTCGATTTGCCAGCATTGGTATAACCGACCAGCGACACCGTCACAACCGCCGCCTTGCGACGTGTCTGACGACGTAGCTCGCGCTGTTTACGCACTTTATCCAGTCGTTTATTGAGTTTTTTAATGCGCGCACCAATCAATCGACGATCAGTCTCGAGCTGTGTTTCACCCGGCCCACGCAGACCGATACCACCCTTCTGCCGTTCCAGATGGGTCCAGCCGCGTACCAGACGCGTCGAGAGGTGCTTAAGTTGCGCCAGCTCTACCTGCAACTTCCCTTCAAAGGAACTCGCACGCATCGCAAAGATATCGAGGATCAAACCGGAGCGATCCACCACCCGGCACTTCAATAGCGCCTCAAGATTTCGCTCCTGTGTCGGAGAAAGCTGATGATTAAAAAGTACCAGCTCGGTCTCTTCCGCCACCACCAGCGCTCTAATCTCTTCCGCTTTGCCAGAACCGACGAAATATTTGGGGTCAGGTGTCTTACGCCGCCCAGTCACAATCGAGCCTACCTCGACATCGACTGAGGCCGCCAAATCACAAAACTCATCTAAACTTTCCTGCGCATCACGCGCACTCAGCTCCAGGTGAACCAAAATCGCTCGGGTACCGCCTTTCGGGCGGTCAAACATATCATCTACCAATCAATCGCACCCAACCCTGCTAAAGCCCGCAAGCACGCAATCTCATTCATCCGAAGCAGTTTCTTCAGACAGCGATGCCTTAATATTACGCGCGGGTACTACCGTCGAAATCGCATGTTTGTAAACCATTTGGCTAACCGAGTTTTTCAACAATACGACAAATTGATCAAATGATTCAACCTGACCTTGTAGCTTGATTCCATTGACTAAATAGATTGAAACAGGAATGCGCTCCTTGCGCAAAGCATTCAAAAAAGGGTCTTGTAAGGATTGCCCTTTGGCCATTATTATTCTCCTTATATCCTACAGATGGACGGATTTTCAGCTCTCCTGCAAACGCTTGCTCTACACAGAACAAAGTGAAATCCTTCTCGATTTATATTTATTGTAGCAAGCGGCCAAAACACATGCATCACCGCTCATTCGTAGATAGTGCCTCTCGATAGATATTTCAAGGTCATATTCATAACATTTTTATCACTACCGTCAACCCATTTTTCA
>Ga0316207_10004934_pt1 | contig 11307 bp, 12 predicted proteins | sample 6weekpyrite_MG_FD_204943 | JGI IMG/M metagenome (GOLD analysis project Ga0316207, IMG submission 204943) | Microbial mat bacterial communities from mineral coupon in-situ incubated in ocean water Damariscotta River, Maine, United States -... | ecosystem: Environmental > Aquatic > Marine >...
TTAGAGCCCTTAATGGCGCATGATAAAGCCTTTTATGAAGAACTTCAGGGATATGTAAAAGAGCATCATACGGATTTTCCTGTTTTAGGAGAGGTTGATGGAATGGAAGCGAAAGAGTTTTATGCCTTTTTACTCCATTTAGAAGAGGACGCTAAAGAGCATATCTCCGTTTTTAATTCACCTATAACACAGCAGTTAGATCAGATGCGACTCTCTCTGATGCGGGCTAGAGACTCTTTTTCTTATGCCGATAATGAGTACAAGTTTCTCTCTTCAAGCTTTCCTGTTAACATTGTGGCAAAAATGCTTGAACAAGAAAAATTATCCGGAAAAATCCAGTAAGAGGGTTTAAAGCTTGTCTTCTCAATTTTTTAACGCGCACAAGATACTTTGGATAACATTTTTGTTGGAATGAAGTGAAACTTATCCTATAGTTTAAATTAATTATAAATTTTTTAGTTTATTAGTGTTAGGATGAACTCTAACGATGAACGTTGTACAATAGTGAACTTGACGGGGTTTCATAAAACTCCCATTTTAAGAACCCTAAAGATACGAGAGGTGTAGTATGAAGGCCCTTATTGCAAGTCTGTTTTTTTTCTCTTTGACCTTATGTGCTCAAGACAGACCAGCAGATAAACACCTTTTTGTTGTCAGTGGTGTGATTGTGAACAGTCAAAGTACGAAAAAAGTCAATAATTTTGTTCAAATGATAGAAAACAAAACGGGATACCCCTTGAGACCTTTTTATGTAGACAGTTACACACGCCTCTCTCAAACGCTTAGAGAACATCCCGGTGCACTTGCGTGGACATGCGGGGCGCCTTATGTCGAAGACAGCCTTAAGGACCAGCAACAGCTTATAGCTGTCCCTCTGTTTAAGGGGCTTCCGACCTACAATAGTTTTATTGTAACGCGTGTAGATACGGGTAAGAGTGAACTAAAGGATTTTAAAAATAAGGTCTTTAGCTATTCTGATCCACGTTCAAACTCAGGTTATTTGGCGCCGGCCATACATCTAAAAAACCAAGGGGTGAATATAGAAGATTTTTTTAGGCTTAAGCTTTATGCCAAAACGCATGAAAGAAGCATTGAATCCATTTACAGAGGGATGGCTGATGTTGGCGCTATTGATGAATATGTTTGGATACATTACACAAAAACAAGACCAAAGATATTAGATAAACTACATGTAATTGAGAAAATTGGTCCTTTTCCCTTTACCCCAATTGTTGCAGGAAAGGGAGTTGACAAGAAGATAATTAAAAAAATACAGACGGCTTTGACACAGATGGATGACACGGAGTTAAAGCGTTTTAAAAATGATTTTTATTTGGATGGATTCGTGGTGAAGCGAGAGAGTTTTTATCAACCGATTAAAGATATGCTTAGTAGAATCAAAAGATAAATAATAAGGGAAATATTTAATGCTCAAATGGGTACTGAAATCATTTAGACGACAAATTGTATTGCTTTTATTGGTGCTTTCGCTAAGTATTAGTATCGCTGTTTTATTTAAGTATTATTATAATGAAAAAGAGCAATTTAAAAATATCTTGGATGTTCAGGTCTCCCAGTTGATACATAGTTTTTCTCTGTCAACAAAGTCAGATGTCTTGTATAACAACTATTTTGAGCTCTCTGATAATATTATAGATCTGTACGAGTACAGTCAAAAGAAAAACCTTCTGGAAGGTTCAATTTACACCTTGAAAGAGGTCTGTGTTGTAGATAAAGCGGGGTATGTATTAGGCCATTCTAATCCTCAGGCACATCCATTAAAAACCCTGTATAAGCATCCTCTTTTGAAGTTAAACACAATGAGAGAGATGGACAAGGTCAATATGCTTTGGAACAGGGAACAGACGAACCTCTCTGTTGGAGCTCCGATCTATTATGATGCGGAGTTGGTCGGTTTTTTATTTATGGAAGTCGATACGACATACTTAAGTGAAAAAGAGAAGGCCTTAATGCAGGGGATATTGATTGTTTTTATGGTTTTGGTTCCTTTGATCTTGGTGGTGTCGATCTTTTTTACAATCTGGTTGCAACGGCCTTTGGTTGAGATATTGAAAGAACTGGATATCTTAGGTGAGGGTAAAATAGAGTTTAAATTTTTAGAAAAAAGATATGATGAATTTTTTATTTTGGGAAAGGCGATTAAAAAAGCAGACAGACGTTTGGCTGAGCAAAAAAAGGATCTCATCAAGGATCAGAAAGTCCTGGAAACGATGGTGGAGGAAAGAACCTTAGAAGTTCAGCAAAAGGCAGATGAACTTGAAAATACACTAGAAGAACTTAGACAGTCTCAAGAGCAACTTATTCAAAGTGAAAAGATGTCAGCCTTGGGTAGCCTGGTAGCCGGAGTCGCGCATGAGATCAACACACCTGTTGGGACAAGTTTAACAGGGATCACGTATATTGAAAGTGAGACAAAAAAGCTGATAACAAGTGTAGAAGAGGAGAAGATGAGTAAATCTATGTTGATGGAATACCTTGAAATGGTTTTCAAGATGTCAGCATCTTTACATTTAAGTCTTCAAAAAGCTGCAGAACTGGTACGCTCGTTCAAGCAGGTCGCGGTAGATCAAAACACGGAAGAGAAAAGAACTTTTATCTTAAATAGTTATTTTGATGATGTTATTCTAAGCCTTCATAGCTCCTTGAGAGATAAAGATGTCGAGGTAGTCAACAATATCGATAAAGAGATAAGGCTCAACTCCTATCCGGGTTCTTTTTCTCAGGTCTTGACAAACTTTATTATGAATTCTTTGTTGCATGCCTTTGATAAAAATACAAAAGGTAAGATCACTTTAAATGGCTGGATAAAAGATGATACGCTGAATCTGACCTATGAGGATAATGGGAAGGGAATGGACGAAGAGGATTTAAAGAAAATATTTGATCCTTTTTTCACAACAAAACTGGGTAATGGCGGAAGTGGACTAGGTCTGAACATCACCTATAATCTTATTACGCATAAACTCAATGGAGATATTAGCTGCGAGAGTAAGCCAGAAGAAGGGATGAAGATGATAATTTCTATTCCAATGGATGAGGTTAAAGCCTGATCAAAGGGGAAACCAGAGTTATAAGCTTAGTGCAATAAGAGTAAAATATCATTGATAAAGAGAGGATGAAGTTCTTAGAAGTGATTTTTAGACAATTCCTTTCAAACCGCTTTAATTCTAACATGCTAAAATCCCGAATAATAAAATATAGACTTTAAACCCTTAATGGATAAACAAGTTTAATTAGGAAAACATACAATGAGTAAAGAATTTATCTATAACGAAATGATGGCACATATCCCTGTGTGTTCACATAAGGCGCCTAAGAGCTTACTACTAATTAGTAATGCACCAGAAGGCATTCAAACAGAATTAGCACGTCACCTTGGTCTAAATGTGACTGTAGGTGGATTAGACAGTATTGCTAATGGTGAAGATGCTAGTTATGATATCGTTCTAATCGATTCAGATTCAGCGATTTCACGTGCAACCTATGCACACTTAAACCGTATTGTAAAAGAAGATGGTTTGATTTCTGCACTTAACAGCTCTCTTGATGATGAAGCAACAACGAAAGAACAGTTAAACTCTATCGGTGAGTATTTCAAAGTAGTCATGCCGTATAAGGCTGAAGACAAGACAATGATTCTTGCTTCTAAAGAGTATCACCCAACTGCAGATGTCATCTTGCATCGCACGGATCTTATTGATGGTCTTTCATATTATAACTGTGACATTCATATTTCAGCGTTTGCTATGCCAAACTATATTCGTTCAACTTACAGAGGCATCATTAAAAATTAATGAAGCCATATGAGTATGCGATAGCACTGACAGGCGGTATTGCCACTGGCAAAAGTACCGTTGCCAGCCTAATGAAATTACATGGTATCGCTGTGATAGATGCAGATGCTATTGCTCATGAACTTTTAGATATTCATCATGATAAGATTGCGCAGATGTTTGGTGAAGAGTTTGTCCGAAAAGGACGTGTTCTTCGTACAAATCTTGGTAAGGTGATCTTTTCTGATGAGAAGAAGAAGAAAGAGTTAGAAGCTTTTATTCACCCCCTAATCCGTATTGAGATTGAAAAGCGTGCAGCTGAGTATGATTCAAGAGAATTTCCTTATTTAATTGATATCCCTCTGTTCTTTGAAAATTGTGCCTATGACATTAAAGATAGTGTAGTGGTCTATACACCTCCTGCCGTACAGTTGGAACGTTATAAAAAACGTAATGAGCTAACGGAAGAAGAAGCGATGGTTCGTATTAATTCGCAAATGGGAATAGATGAGAAAAAAGAACGTGCGACATGGATTATTGATAACAGCACAACATTAAAGCACTTACAAGCTGAGTGTGAGGCTTTTGTGGATAGAATTAAAAAAGAGACAAATTATTATGAGAGGTATAAATAATGAGACAGGTTGCAAAATATTCGGCAAGCGGAAATGATTTTGTTATTTTTCATACCTTTGTTAAAGAAGACTTCTCTGATTTAGCCAAAGAACTGTGTCATCGTCAAGAAGGTGTTGGAGCAGATGGTCTTATCGTATTAATCCCTCATGAGACTCTTGATTTTGAGTGGTGTTTTTATAATGCAGACGGAAGTTCGGCTGAGATGTGTGGAAATGGTACACGAGCCTGTGCGCATTATGCAGTAGAGAATAAGCTGGCATCTAATCGAATGCGGTTTCTAACCTTGGCAGGTGAAATTACCTGTTATGTCGACGAAGAACGTGTAAAGAGTGATCTGACACCGCCGAAGATCCTTGATGATAAGATCATCGAGAATGGAAAAAAATGGTGGTTGATGGATACGGGAGTCCCCCATTTGGTGACCTTTGAAGCAGATATTGAAAACTTTGATATACTAGAAGCAAGAGAACTTCGCCATAAGTATAACTGTAATGTCAACATTGCCTCAGTAGAAGGTGACCATATACGGGTACGTACTTATGAGCGCGGGGTAGAAGATGAGACCTTAGCCTGTGGTACAGGAATGGCAGCATGTTTTTATAAGGCGTATTTAGAGAGAAAAACTAAAGAGCAGAGTTTGGTCAAGCCGACAAGCGGAGAAGAACTTTTCTTAGGTTTAGAAGATGGTATAATAACTTTTACCGGAGATGTTAAAAAAGTTTTTGTGACACAGATATAATGAGAGTACCTTTCTTAAAGAAGAAGGGGCTCTCGGAGATGCTATTTTATAATTTTTGAGTTAAGTCAGGAGAATTATTGTATAGGTATATATTAATTACATTTTTTTTATTATCGGGGTTGTACGCTCTTGACTCGGGGTTTGGCAAAGAGTATTATAAAATAAAGAATTCTAAGATAAAAAAGACAAGCTTTGTCAACACTCTTCTTCCCAAGATAAAAAAAGCGGAAAAAGAGATACTCTCAGACCGTGAATTTATAGAAAACTTTTTTCACACATTCCTCTTTACCTACAGTTTTAAGACTCGCTATGATATGGTGAGATTTATTAAAATATCGAAAAAATACCGCATTAAAGAGATCTACAATAAACATGAATATCTTAAAAAAATAGACCTGATCCCTGTCTCTTTGGTTCTTGCTCAATCAGCTGTAGAAAGCGCGTGGGGAGATAGCCGTTTTGCACGGGAGGGAAATAATCTTTTTGGAGAATGGACCTGGGGTAAAAAGGGCATTATCCCTGAAGGACGCGATGAAAATGCGACCCATAAGCTTCGTATATTCAATAGCTTGGATGAGTCCATCTCGCGCTATATGCTGAACCTTAACCGGCATTACTTGTATGATGAATTTCGTTCTTTACGTGCGTATAAGCGATCTTCCGGAGAACCTTTTACGGGCTTAGAAGCTGCGACTACGATGACAAACTATTCACAAATGAGAGAAGTGTATAACCGTCTTATTGCTAAGGTTATCAAGGGGAATAATTTTATGGAGTATGAGACCTCAAAAAAGGTTCTATCGATACAATAAGAGCCTTTTGAAGGTTTAATTACTTCTTATCAATTGCGTCTTTTGCACCCTTGATAGCACCGTCAAGGACAGAGCGTGCGACTCCCCATGCATGAACACCCATCTTTTTTGCTTCTTGAGCTTTTTTGGATTGGAGCATATGTGAACTCTTTTGCATGGCTTCTTTTGCAAAGACGGAGAGCTTGTCTCCTAAAATCTCTAAAGTCTCTTTGGAGATAAGGGTGAGCTCTTCCATGTCATATCGGATATCTGAAAGAATATTTTCCAATTCAGCTTTGATGTTTGGGGAACTTTGTGTAGCTAATGTTTCAATAGTCTGAAGGAAAAGAGTATCGGTATGGTGAAGCTCATTATATAAGGACTGAGGATCTTCGATGAGGACAATCTTCGCCTCATCCGGTGTAAATAAAAATTTCTGTTTGAAACGGTCAAGGGCACGGATCAGACCCATTCGCATTCCTTTGATCGTTCCTTCTAAAATGACATCAGCAGAGTTGGGGGTCGCTTCGGCAACATTTATCGCTGTCTTTAAAATGGTAGAGATGATATGGCGGATACGTATGGCTGAGAGGATACCTTCATTAAGAGTTTGAAGGGTGATCTCTTTCGCCAACTCTTCAAGAGTCTCTTCAATGTTTGTGCCCTTTTCCAAGGTAGTAATAATAGCGGACTCAACCATCTCTTCAAGAAGATTCAAAAGGTCCATGGATTGCATCTCAAGGCTATGCAGTCTTGAAATAGTGTTAGAGTCTGCTCCTTTGCCTATAAGCAGTTCCTCTAGAAAAGAGAAAAGTTGATGTTTATGGCTTTGAAGTTCATGACTTTTCTTATCGAGTTGACGTTCGATACGCTCTTTTTGTAAAAGTAGATCCTCAAGTTCTGAGCTTAGACTTTGGGTTGCTTGTGCAATGACACAGGAACTTAAAGTCTTAAGTTCACTGGCATTGATATGCTCAATATCAACATTCCACTCTTTTTCAAGGTGATCTACAACATTATCAAGCTCTTTTTTTTGTGCAGTTTCACTCAGGCCTTCTAGTTTGGTACATTTATCTAATAAGTCACGTTCTAGTTTATTATTATTCATACTCTGTCCTTTTTAGTGCAAGTGCTGACATCCTCGCAGTTATAATACCCTATATTATGGATGGTATTCAAAGCTAAAACGAGGTACTCCTCTATCTTATAAGACCATTTTTATTTTCTGATGAGCCTTAAGTGCTTCATAGATAAAGTTTCTATCTTCTTCATTTTGCACTAAAAGTTCTAAATTCATGCTGACATATTTTCCTGACTTACTGTTATTAGAGTATTTAAGAGTATGTATTCTCTCTGATATAACGTCTAAAACAGCTTCTTTTGTATGATCTTCATGCTGGGTAATAACTTTGTAACTCCAGTTACAAGGGTACTCAAGTTCAAGTTTCTTATCAAGTTCGTTTATATTCACCACTTTTGCCTCCTTCTTTAGACTCAAGTTGTACATTAGAGATGATCATGCTCTTATCGATAGCCTTGACCATATCGTAAATGGTTAAAAGACCAATACTGGTTCCTGTCAATGCTTCCATTTCAACACCTGTCTGTCCTGTAAGTTTTGCTGTGACGTAGAGTTTAAAACCAGGAAGTTCAGGTAACTCCTCTACATCGCAGTTAATACCTGAAAGATTAAGAGGATGACACATAGGTATAAGTTCACTGGTCTTTTTTACACCCATAATGGCAGCGATAACAGCCGTCTGAATTACCGGCCCTTTTTTTGTTTTTTGTGTGACAATAGCATCATAAGCCTCTTTACTCATACTTATTTTTCCACTGGCTACTGCAACGCGTGTTGTCTGGTTTTTCTCAGAAACATCAACCATCTTCGGTCGATCATTTTCATCTAAATGGGTTAAATTCATTGATATCCTAAATTTTGTAAATATTTAATACTAAATTATAGCATTAGTATACTCATAAAAGAATATAGGACTAAATTTTAACCATTAAATGACCTTTATTTATTCAATATTGATTTATAATTGGAAATGCAAAACTTAGTAAAAATATATAATCAAAATAAAACTTTAGTCCTTCCTTTTATCCGTTCATCGCTTAAACAACTTGATCTGAGTCTTGATATATTAGAGATGGAAGAAACCCTTTATCAGACTTTTCCCTCATTAGAGTTGATTTATACTGCAAATAATGATTGTATACAGGATTCAGCAAATATTTTTCGTAATAAAAAAGAGAGTGTTGGCCTTAACCAGAGCCGAAAATATTTACTTAAGGAACACGATGTTGAGTTTTATGTTGATGAACCTTACATCTCAGTTGCAACAAACCATTTGTGTATAACGGTCGTGTATAAGACAGCATCAGGCTATCTCTTTTTAGATTTTCGAGTACGGTATCTATTAGAACGTTTTGAACTTATTGAGACTAAAAAAGGGATGAACCTTGTCAATAAACTAGCCTATGCAAGTATTGGCGGTGGGCTTCTTTTCTTTGGGATTTTTTTGGTCTTATACGGATTTTACGATTTTGGAAGCTATGTCTTTGGAGTGAGAACCCTTAGTCTGGAAACAGTGTTTAAACCTATAATTGCTCTTACCTTAGGGCTAGCTGTATATGACCTAGGTAAAACAATTTTAGATGAAGAGGTCTTACCCAATACACATAACAGGAGTGAAGGGTTTAATGCGAAGACCTTATTGAAATTTTCAGTTTCTATTATTATTGCCTTGCTGATAGAGTCTCTCTTAGTTGTCTTTAAGATCTCACTTTTGGACTATAAAGACCTGCCTTATGCGGCTATGCTAATAGGCGCGGTCTCTATTCTTATCCTTGTATTTGCACTGTTTATCTATCTGACAAAAAAGAGTGAATAGTTTTTAACTTGTTTATTGCGAAGAAAAATGTTATATTAGCTTATAGTATAGTCATTTTGGAAGAGCATATGAAAAATTTTTTAACATGGTTTGAAGACAGAGAGCTAGAGAAGACTGTCTATAAAATGATATTGCGTGGGGTCATTGTTGTTGCTCTTCTTATGGCTTGTATCGACTATTTTTTTTACGCTAAAGAACTGGCTTTTTTAGAGCTACTTTTTGCCCTGGTGAGTCTCTTTCTTTTACGATACGCTCTTTCATACAGAATTGGATATACCCTCTCTAGCCGGATTTTTATTGTATTTATGTCATTGCCAATCTATTGGAACTTGTTGTTTAATGAAAGTGCTATAGAGAGTACTATTCTTTTTATCTTTCTCCCTATTTTGAGTATTATTTTACGACCCTTGAAAGAAGTGATCTTTTTTGCGACATTTTTTGGGGGAACATTTTTGTATATCAGTTTTTCAGGTATAGGTATGGCACAATTTACCTTGATGGAACTTTTTAAATTAATAAGTATGCAGGGCTTGATCAGCTTTTTTGTTGTCATCTATGTACAGACGAATAAAAACTATCAAGAGATTATTGCTGCTCAGGGTGTAGAACTAAAAAATACCAATACAAAACTTGAAAAATTGTACAAAGAAAAAGAGATAGAAGCTTCGACTGATACCCTGACAGGACTGAGTAACCGCAGTGCAATGATGAGCAGGCTGAGATATCTGTATGCACGCTATAAAAGACAAAAAGAGATTTTTTCATTGATTATATTTGATGTGGACCATTTTAAAAGTGTAAATGATAATTTTGGTCATCAAAAGGGAGATGAGATCTTGAAAGAGGTAGCGCAGATTACTTTGGAGGGGATTCGTGAAATTGATATGGCTTCACGTTATGGAGGAGAAGAGTTTGTTGTTTTACTTCCCCAGACTAATGCAGATGCAGCCTTTGCAATTGCCGAAAGAATTCGTTTGGATATGCAAGAAAAGATCAGAATAGAAGAAGAGAGTATAACGGCATCTTTCGGACTGGTCGAGATGGAAGAAAACAGGAGTATAGACGAGTTGATTAAAAGAGCAGATGAAGCTCTTTACGAAGCAAAACGCTCCGGTCGCAATAGAGTCGTTCGTGCTTAATCTATTGCTGCAGGATCGGTAATATAACCCGTTACAGCAGAAGCCGCGGCAACAGCTGAGTTAGCCAGATAGATACCTGAACTTCTTGCTCCCATACGTCCTACGAAGTTACGGTTTGTCGTAGCAATAGCTACTTCATCGTCTCCAAGAATTCCCATGTATCCACCTAGACAGGCGCCACAAGTCGGATTCGATACAACAGCACCGGCATCGATCAGGATGTCAAGATAACCTGCTTTTTCAGCCTGCTTGAGAATCTTTTGTGTTGCCGGGGTAACGATAAGACGTGTACGACGTGCGACACGCTTACCTTTTAGGATTTTAGCCGCCATTTCAAGATCAGATAGACGACCGTTAGTACATGAACCGATAAAGACTTGATCGACAGCAATCTTATCTGCGACGGCAGTGCTTAAAGGTTTACCGTTTGAAGGAAGTGAAGGATAAGCGATGACAGGCTCAAGTTTATTGACATCGATCTCGATTACTCTCACATATTTAGCATCATCGTCAGAATAGTGAAGTTTAGGTTCACGTGCCAAATCCTTATCTGCAAGGAAGGCCTTAGTGATGTCATCAACGGCGATAATACCATTTTTTGCACCTGCTTCAATTGCCATATTACATAATGAAAAACGGCCATCCATATCAAGGTTTTCGATTGTATCGCCTGTAAATTCTAAGGCTTGGTAAAGCGCGCCATCAACACCAATCTGTCGAATGACTTCAAGAATAAGATCTTTTCCGTATACATTCGGTTGAAGCTTACCTGTAAATATAACCTTGATAGACTCAGGGACTTTGAACCAGTTCCCCCCTGTAATCATTCCAAAGGCAAGGTCAGTTGAACCCATACCCGTTGAGAAAGCACCTAGGGCACCATGTGTACAGGTATGTGAGTCTGCACCGATGATAACATCACCCGGACCGACAAGACCTTTTTCGGGAAGAAGCGCATGTTCAATTCCCATATCTTTTTCATCAAAATAGTTTTTTAGGTCATGCTTGTAAGCAAATTCACGGCTGATCTTAGCCTGATTTGCCGAGGCAATATCTTTTGCGGGAATAAAGTGATCAAGTACAAGTGCAAACCCATCAGGATTTGCCAAAGACTCAGCACCAGATTCTTCAAATGCTTTGATTGAGATAGGTGTTGTAATATCGTTTCCGATAATCATATCAATTTTTGATCGTACAATCTCACCTGCATAGACTTTTTTGCCTACATGCTCAGAAAATATTTTTTCAGTTATGGTCTGTCCCATAATTTACCTTTCTGGCGCTAAACGCCGATGTTCCCGCTACTAAAGT
>Ga0316207_10004936_pt1 | contig 11301 bp, 12 predicted proteins | sample 6weekpyrite_MG_FD_204943 | JGI IMG/M metagenome (GOLD analysis project Ga0316207, IMG submission 204943) | Microbial mat bacterial communities from mineral coupon in-situ incubated in ocean water Damariscotta River, Maine, United States -... | ecosystem: Environmental > Aquatic > Marine >...
GTATTCCAGTGCGTTGTTACTTCTGTTTCTTTACCTGTGTCTTTATCAACAACATTGTATGTAATGTCGTTGAATGTACCGGTAGTGAACGATTTACCTACAGGCCATGCCGGGTAAATAATCCAGTAAATGATACAAATTACTACTGTGAAGTAGAAAGACCATACCCACCAGCGTGGTACTGGGTTGGTTAACTCTTCAATACCGTCCCAAGCGTGACCGGTAGATGGAGCACCACCTGATTTTTGATTCGAATTACTCATCTTTTTTCACCGTTGTCGAACTCTTTTGTTCGTCTTCGTCATCATCCAGAAAAGGGATATTTTTATAGGATTCGAGGCGTTTACCGCGCTCCTTACCAGTGAAAACAAATACCAGCAAAATAACAAAACCAATAAAAAATATTAGCAGCGCAAGAATCTTGCTATTGCGCATGTCACCTAACCAGTTAAATATTTCACCTATCAAATCCATACCCTTCCTGACTGCCGCGTATTTGTTTTATAAACACGCGGCTCGATTAATTATCTGAACTGTACGAAATGACCTTCGTCATACTGGCTGAAATCAACCAGCGTACCCAGCATTTGCAGGTAAGCAACCATTGCTTCCATCTCAGTAATACGATTAGGAATACCATCATAGTTACCGGTTTGTGCCTGCTTGATCAGGTTTTCCTGAGCTTTCTGGATATCCAGCATCTCAGCTACCTCAGCACCAAACTCTTTAACATTCGCTTCATATTCAGCTTTGCTTTCAGAATAAGGCACGCCAACTTTTTTCAGTGCACGCATACGGTCTGCGATGTCACTGTAGTCCAGATCATTTTTCAATAACCATGGGTAGTTAGGCATAATCGACTCAGGTACAACTGAACGCGGTGCATTTAAGTGAACCACCTGCCATTCATTGGAGTACTTACCACCGACACGCGCCAGATCGGGTCCGGTACGTTTTGATCCCCACTGGAACGGGTGATCGTACTTAGACTCTGCAGCCAGTGAGTAGTGACCATAACGCAGTTGCTCGTCACGGAATGGACGAATCATCTGTGAATGACACAGGTAACAACCTTCACGCTGGTACAGGTCACGACCACGTAATTCAAGCGGCGTATATGGACGTACGCCATCTACTTTCTCGATAGTGTCGTTAATGTGGAACAGCGGAACAATTTCAACCAGACCACCAATACTGATCACAACCATTGTGAACAGCATCAGCAGACCGAGATTTTTTTCGATTTTATCGTGCTTCATGAGTCAGTCTCCTAAGCAGCAGCTGCAGCAGCTTTAGCAGCTTCACGCTTGCCCTGCTTTGCAGTCATGTAAAGGTTATAAGCCATGATTGCAGCACCTGTTACGAACAGAGCACCACCAATCGCACGAGTAATGTAAGGACCGTGTAAGTAGCTTACTGACTCAACGAATGTATACGCTAAGTTACCGTAGCTATCGAATGCACGCAGGATTAAGCCTTGGCCAATACCTGAAGTCCACATTGCAGTGATGTATAAAACAATACCGATAGTTGCTAACCAGAAGTGAACAAAGATCAGTTTTTCGCTGTACATCTTAGTGTTATAAAGCTTAGGTACCATGTGGTAGAAAGAACCAAATGAAACCATTGCAACCCAGCCTAATGCACCTGAATGTACGTGACCGATCGTCCAGTCAGTGTAATGCGATAAGGCATTAACAGATTTCAGTGCCATCATTGGACCTTCAAACGTCGACATACCGTAGAAAGACAATGAAACGATTAAGAATCGCATGATCGGGTCAGTACGCAGTTTGTCCCAGGCACCTGACATGGTCATGATACCGTTGATCATACCGCCCCAAGAAGGCATTAACAGAATGATCGAGAACGTTGCTGCTAAAGTAGAAGTCCAGTCTGGTAAAGCTGTCCAGTGCAGGTGATGACCACCAACCCACATGTATAAGAACACTAATGCCCAGAAGTGGATAACAGACAGACGATATGAATAAACCGGACGGCCAGCCTGCTTCGGTACGAAGTAGTACATCATACCCAGGAACGCCGCTGTTAAGAAAAAGCCCACGGCATTATGACCATACCACCACTGCGTCATTGCATCTTGCACACCTGAGAACAGGCTGTAAGACTTCATACCCAACATATCAACCGGCACCGCCAGGTTGTTGAATACGTGCAGCAATGCCGTTGCCAGGATAAAGGCAATGTAGAACCAGTTAGCAACATAAATGTGTGGCTGTGAACGCTTACGAATTGTCATCACATAGACATACAGGTAAATAACCCATGTTACTGTGATCAGTAAGTCGATTGGCCATTCAAATTCAGCGTACTCACGTGCCTGAGTATAACCAGCCATGTAAGAGATAACGCCCAGAGCAACAGAAATCTGCCAGCCCCAGAATGTGAAATTAGCCATTCCGTCACCGTGCAGGCGAACCTGACAGGTACGTTGAACAACGTAATATGAAGTTGCAAATAATGCACTACCACCAAAACCGAAGATAACTAACGTCGTATGCACCGGACGCAAGCGACCGAATGTAATGTACTGGTTATCGAAGTTCAGGATTGGAAAAGCAAGTTCGGATGCGGCATAAAAGCCGACGAACATGCCCAACACACCCCAAACCATTGCCATAGCGGCAAACTTTTTGATGATGTCGTAATTGTATTCTGCTTTAGCAGCCATACTATGCGCCATGTTTCTACCTCAGCGGGCTCAAAAGGAATTTGATAATCACCCCCCAACTTAGCCAGTCAATCAACAAAGCAAGGGGCACAAATTTTGAAGGTGCGAATACTACAGCATTTGCTAATGTTTTAAAATACTCATACGCACAGAAATCTTACAGATTGAGCAGAATAAATAGCTCAATTTTGACGAATATCAACAAGATTGGGAAAGAAACCGATAGTAGGGCGCAATTTTTAACAATTTAGAAGAACTTAATAACCTGAAAAAAACACAGGGTATCTAGTCCTCAGCGATCCAGGCCTGACCATAAACAATTTCATAGCTGGCTGGCAGCACATCATTGGCACGATATTGCTCATAGGCTTGCGCCACAGCCGACAAGGTTTTAGCGGTCATCAAACCCTTGCGACGCCCACCCGACGGGGTGTTTGCACCAATGGCTTTTAAATCACGCATCAGGTCGGTCACCTTTGAGTAGGTCAACGTCAGCATTTCACGGTCCATGACCGGATCGGCATAAGCGCACCGTTGCAGCGCATCACCCACATCGTGCATATCAATAAACTGATTAACATGGCCATCTCCATCAACCTGCGACCAGCTATTGCGTAATTCCATTAAGGTATCGGGGCCAAATGTTGCAAACATCAGTACACCGCCGGGCTTTAATACTCGCTTGAACTCACGAAATGTACGCTCTAAGTCGCCGCTCCACTGCAGCATCAGGCTGGACACAATCATATCAACACTGTCATCAGCGATCGGCAGGTGATCGGCGTCGGCACAAATCAATTCTGCACGGCGCAGCCACGAGCCCTGCTTTGCTACTTGTTTAAGCATGGCGGGTGCCAGATCAACGGCAGTAATGCGGGCTTTTTTATAGCGTTTCATTAACTGAGCCACACCAAAACCGGTGCCGGCACCCACATCTAAAATCGACTCGGGCACCATTTTGACCGGATCGAGGTGCTCCAGCATGCGCAAACAGACTTCACGCTGCAGCACCGCGGCATCATCATAGGTTAAGGCCGCTTTATCAAAAGCGCGTCGAACCCAGTTTTTATTGATAATGGATGAACTGTTAATCATTGATGAAATTTAGAAACCGCTGCATTACGTCTTCAGTGTGGGAGACAAAGGGCAAATGTGCCGAGCCGCCTATGATATGTGATTTAACACCGGCTTGAACACTTAAATAATCATTTAATTGTGCTGGCACCAGACTGTCGGTTTCACCCAGCAGCCATAATTGTTGTTTTTCCAGATCACTAACCATTGCTCTCAGGTCAGTTGTTTTTAATACCTCAAGCCCTGCTGTCAGGGCCGTGGAAGTCGGCAAGCCCTGCCCCACAATCGCTGCACGCAGTGTACGCAATACTTCACGAGAATCGGCCAGACCACGCACCTGCAAGCTTAAAAATCGCTGCAATGTCTTTTCTGTATTTTCTTGCAGATTATCGGCAAACTGATCAAACACCGCGTCTTCCACTGCCGCTTGCCAGTCTTCTCGAATCACAAAGCACGGATTACTGGCCATCAATACCAGCTTTTTAACTTTATCGGGTTGTTGCTTTGCCAACGCCAATACCGGCAAAGCCCCTAATGACCAGCCAACCCAGATAGCCGATTCTTTAATGTTGTCATCAGTCTGTGTTGATAGGTGATCTACCAGATCCTGCAAACTTTCAAAACCCTGCTGACTAAACTGCCCATGGCCCGGCAAATCAATACAAACCGGCTCAATGTAGTCAGGCAGCTGCTGAATAAAGCCATCCCAGACCGCACTGTTCATACCCCAGCCATGCACGAATATACACTGCATCTTGCTGGCATCATGGTGTATGCTATCGCCACTATTTTTAGAATTTGAATCAGATTTAAGGTTTTTCATGGACTCATTTATTGCACTAGGTATTACCGACCCCAAAGCCTGGGGATTAATTTTTGCCGCTTATATTATCGGCTCTATCTCAAGCGCAGTGATCACCTGTAAATTAATGGGCCTTGAAGATCCTCGCCTGAGCGGCTCTAAAAACCCCGGTGCCACCAACGTATTACGCAATGCTGGCAAAACGGCCGCCATCATCACCTTATTAGGCGACATGTTCAAGGGCGTTCTGCCAGTTTTAATCGCGGTCTATTTAAGTGTCGATTATAACGTATTAGCCGCAGTGGCTTTTGCTGCGTTTATCGGCCATTTATACCCGGTATTTTTAAAATTCAAAGGCGGTAAAGGTGTCGCCACAGCGCTGGGCGTTTATCTGGCACTGGACTGGAGAATAGGTTTATCAATCATTGGCATCTGGTTACTGATGACGGCTATTTTCAGAACCTCATCATTATCCGCACTGGTCGCTATTTTCTGCTCACCGTTTTTAGTCTGGCAAATCAGCGGTGCGGAACCGGTGCTTTTGATGTCGGTTATTTTAGGCGCAATGTTATTCTGGCGTCACCGCAGCAATATTCAGAATTTAATTTCTGGTGCGGAAGAAAGAATCGGTGAGAAAAAATAAAACATTTCAGTCATCATGAATTCAAGCCTTCAAACAAATCCTTTTTTTCATTAATGGCCTGACTGATGTAATCACGAAACGCCAGCACTCTGGCTGTGCGTTTTAAATCCGGGTGCAACAACACCCAGAGCCCCAGATTATGAGCAGGATCCGGCTCAGAAAAACGTTCAAGCAATGGATCGTTATCCCCCATAAAACAAGGCAGGATTGAAATCCCAACCCCTTCCCTGACTGCTGAATGCGTTAGCTGGGTATCATCACTGTAAACGTGATGTGAATGCCCGGTACTGAGCTGTTTGGTCCAGCTTTTATGGAAATCGCAACAATCAACACCGATCCATTTTGGCTGCACACCCTGCTTCCGCACTTTTTGTAAATAACGTTTACTACCGTAAATACATGAAGCCACCGTAACGATACGCTTACCAATTAAAGTATCTGTCGGTGTATTGGTTAAACGGATAGCAACATCAGCCTCACGCTGAGACAAGCTGGCATCGATATTAGAAACAATAATATGTAATTCTATCTGCGGCCATTTCTCATTGAACGCTGCGAACATCGGCATTAATACCGTTGATGCCATATTGTTCAAAGCCGCGACTTTAAGTGGCCCAACATACTGGGCATCTTTGCCAAGCAGCGCCCCATCCACTGCCAGCACTTCACGTTCAATTCGACCGGCCGCTTCCATGACATTTTGGCCGGCCTGAGTCAGTTCGTAGCGCCCGGTTTTTCGTTCAATCAAACGACTACCAAGCTTCTCTTCAAACTGTCTCATCCGTCGTGAAACCGTTGAATGCTGAACACCCAGCTGTTTTGCCGCACCACTGATTGAACCGGTACGAGCAACCGCCAGAAACAGCCTTAAATCATCCCAATCCATAAATCCCTCCATGATGGCATGCTTGTGCATTTTTGCACATCAGCTTTCATATTTTAGCTAATTGTAAGCATAAATAAACCGGACTAGATTACATAAACACTGATCATTAACAGAAGGAATTATGAAATGACCCAATTAGCCATCGTACAAAAAGCCCCTGTCTTTCTGGATAAACAAAAAACCATCGAATTAGCTATCGACTGTATTGAAGAGGCTGCAGCCAATAATGCAGAGCTAGTCGTATTTTCCGAAGCTTTTATACCGGGTTATCCGGCCTGGATCTGGCGACTGCGACCGGGTGGTGACTGGGGGTTATCAGAAGAATTACATCAACGTTTATTACGCAATGCTATTAATGTTGATAGCGATGACCTTCAACCGCTATTTAAAGCCGCGAAAAAACACCATGTCACTATCGTTTGCGGCATAGAAGAGCGCGATAACAAACTCAGCCAGACCACACTTTACAATACGATCATCACAATCGGCCCCGACGGAACGTTACTCAACAAACACCGTAAACTAATGCCAACCAATCCCGAAAGAATGGTCTGGGGTTTCGGCGATGCGTCCGGCTTAAAAGTAGTCGACACAGACGCCGGAAAAATCGGCAGTTTATTATGCTGGGAAAATTATATGCCACTGGCACGTTACGCACTTTATGCCCAGGGTGTCGAAATCTATATCGCACCGACTTACGATAGTGGTGACGGCTGGATCGGTAGCCTGCAACATATCGCACGCGAAGGTTGCTGCTGGGTTATCGGTTGTGGCTGCATTATGAAAGGCAGCGACATACCCGATGACTTCCCCGAAAAAGATTCACTCTACCCCGACACTAACGAATGGATAAATCCCGGTGACTCGGTTGTCATCGCTCCCGGTGGTGACATTATGGCAGGCCCCATGCATAAAGAATCTGGCATTCTCTATCATGAACTTGATTTAGAAAAAGTCAGCAACGCAAAACGAGCACTCGATGTTACCGGACATTACTCACGTCCCGATATTTTTCAGCTACACGTTAATACTCAGGCACAATCCCCCTGTCTATTTGAAGACAGCAAGACTCAGTAGTCATTTCAATTATGACGCTAAAAAATACAGGAGCAATACGATGAATAATGAAAACCTGCATCAAGGCAGTTGTTTTTGTGGCGACGTAAAATTTACCGTAACCGGGCAACCAGAAGCCATGGCTTATTGCCATTGCGAATCATGCAGACAATGGTCTGCCGGGCCAGCCAGCGCTTTTACTTTATGGAAACCAGCGACACTAAAAATCACAGAAGGGCTGGACAACATGGCAGGTTTTGACAAAAACCCGCTCAGTGGTGACACAACAGTGGTGAGTAATCGCGTCTGGTGTAAAACCTGTGGCGGACATTTGTATACAGACCACCCAACCATGGGCCTGATTGATATACCGGCAGCGGTGATAAGAGAATTCACCTTCACGCCTGCTTTCCATGTTCACTATCAGGAAAGCGCACTCAAAATAAAAGATGGTTTACCTAAATTTAAAGATCTGCCAACAGAAGCTGGTGGCACAGGGCAAACAATAGCAGAATAAATAAACACCGATTTGCTATTTACAGTTTGCAGCAATCTTTTTCTGCAAATTAGCGATCACTTTATCTCTGACTGAAGACGGTAAAACAATCCGGTTACCGTCTTTATCAAGGTCATATACATAAGAAGATTGTTGATAACTTTTCAGACTATCCCTCGCACGTAAACACTGCTTATTCAGTTTCGCTTTTTTCTTTTTAGCTTTAGCCGCCTGGTCTTTTTTCTGTTGACGGTCTTCATCAATCGCATCTAACAATTTTTTACGTTTATCCGCTCGTCGATTCGACAATGGCTCGACAGAATTATTATTCTGATCAACATCCATAACCTGTTTACTGTTTTTATTTTGCAATGGCGGTTTATCGTCATAATGTACCTGACCGTTTTCATCCACCCATTTGAAGATTTCAGCCTGAGCACCAGCCGACACAAAAAATAAAAACATTAACACCAAACGTAAGCAATTCTTCATTCCCATCATCCAACCTGACTAAAATTTATTAATATAAGAAAAACGCAACTCACCATCTAAATCACCACTATGACTCCTGCTGTCTTTATATATCACATAATTCACCAGCCAGACACTCTGTTCACCCTTACTATCTGTCTCACCGGCATTAATTCGTGCACCCAGCGTAAGATACATTAAATCCGTATCAACATTCCCTTTCTGGTCAGCACCACTACCGGTGTTATCAACGACTTCATAATCGATATCATAATCAACATAATACGCTCCCCAATACGGCATGATATTTTTAGAATATTGATAGCCCTGTAAATAACCAAACATCACGCCACTGAGCTCTGCCCGGTATTCATATTCATAAGTCTCACTTGAAGAACCAAACAGAGTAAAAAAATCATCTAGAAAACAGAGAAAATCAAAGAAACCACAATCATCCTCTTGCAGTAAAGCGCCGCCATGCCCGGTTGATGCTGACGATATACTTCCAATAAGAAAAGAATGTGTTAACAGAGACTCTTTAGCAGACATACTGTATTTAAGAGAGGAATAAGAACTATCACCTCGGGTATTAATTTCAAATTCAAAACCGCCACCAAGACCGATCATAAAACCCAAAACCAGATCATGATCCGCACGGGTATCGATAAACTGCTCGACACCTGTAACAGGCGCAAGTTGTAACTGAAAGTTATCACCGCCTTCTTCATAATCTACAATAAAGGCTTTTTTAAACTTCCCCAATGATTCGGGAGCATATTGAGTATTGAATGGTAAATAGATATTAAAAGGATCAGCCAGAACTGGCGTGGAAACTAACAACAAAACAAACAATATTTTTTTCATATTCCCTCATGATTTTATAATTATTTTTTGAAAAAATCACACATCCATATTAGATAGATAACTCGATCTTTTCAATCAAGCCTGACTCTATTACTTTTTCTTACTTTTTAACCATCCGTCAAGCATAGGGTATGGTTCACCCAATGATTTAGCTATTTTTAATTTTTTTCGAGATTCATCATATTTTTTTTGTTGATAGAGAGCAAATGCCCACTGCCTCCATGCCTTACCATACTCAGGATCAAGGACTGTACTTTCTTTAAATTTGATTATTGCGAGATTGTATAAATTGCTACTTTCTAATTTATCCTTATGATTTTTAGCAGCATACGATAACGAAGCTCCATAATCAGCAAGTAATGAAACTTTTTGATAGTCATCATTTACTAGACTTAATGATGTTTTAAAATATTCAATTGATTTTTCAAAATCACCAAACATCATCATTACACGACCAAACCCCCAATATGATTGGTAATTATTAGGATTAAGCAACCATGACTGATTATAACGCCTCATAGCGAAGTCATAATTTCGTTCGCTAAAATACTTATCTCCTTGTAAGGCCCACATTGAACTGGCCTTATTTAAGTCACCTAATTTATTTTTAACCTTATTAATAAATTCCTTATCGGCTTTAATACCTATATCTGCCCTGACAATATCAGGCTGGCCATACATAGGTATATTGTCGACTCTTAATCCCTTTGTACAAGAGAGAAAACCCAAAGATGTTATAAATAATACTATTAACTTTTTCATTTTTTACATTTGGCTAACTAGTATTTAGAAGTCATAGTACCTTTTTGGGTACTACATATTTAGGAACAAGATACTATCTCTTATATTATCTCAATGTAACATAATCCGAATAAACCGCTAAATATTAAATTTGTATTTCTTTTAACCTTTGAGCGACAAAGACATGAGGTAAAGACAAGAATTTAAAATCAAAAGCATCGGTTCGCGCACCGATAGGCGTGTTACCTTTCTTGCTCGCCCAAGAAACGTAACCCAAAGAAGGCGCCCCAGCTCACAAGCCTTCATCAAAAAGCGATGAAGGTTCCCTCATTACTCCTAATTTCTGTGGCTGCTGCGGAACTCGCATAGAAAGCATGCTCAGACATCCTCGCAGAAAGACCCACAGAAATCACTCGTGCTTCGGCTTGTTCAGATGGGGAGGGCAAATCAAAACAATAAAGAAGAATCAAAAGCTAAAGGAAAAGATCTGTTTAGATTTTGACTTACTGGGCCCCCTTGACTGAGCTGAAGAAGGAGTTAAAAACAGGGAGTTTTCTGCGAGGATGTCTGAGCGCCTTTTGCGAGTTCCGCAGCAGCCCTGTTTTTGATGAGTGATGAGGGTAGCCTGTGCTTTTTACAGGCCGAAGGATCGGGGCGTATTTCTTTTGGTTCGTTTTCTTTGTACGAGCAAAGAAAATGAACTCGCCTTCCGGTGCGATGACCGGAGGTTTTGACTTTGATTTACATTTTTTACCTTTAATACTGCTGGGGTTCGCACCTCACCCCAACCTACATACTTTTCTGTCGCCTACATGGAAGTAGGCGAGGAGCGTGAGCAGGACGCGTAAGCTTAGCTGTAGACAGAGAAGTGACTTGCTGTCGGTCAACCACCGATGCCTTTGACTTTGATCTTTAAAAGCCGGGAAGGGATTCCCGACCTACTTATAATACGAATACCTGGGAATCATACTTTTGATTTAATTTTCCCCTCACTCTCTCCCCTAGGAGAGGGAATAAATGCAAACCTACAAAGCCGATAACTCTTCCATTGGCCATCTCGCTCTTACATTAATCGCCAACTCCTCCGTCTGCTCAGCCATCAACCGCAAACAACCCGCATACGCAATCATCGCCCCATTATCCGTACAAAACTCAACCCGCGGATAAAATAATTTTCCGCCTTCTTTCTCAGCCATCGCAGACAACTCTCTTCTTAGTCTTTGATTCGCACCCACACCGCCCGCAATAACCAACGTCTTAATACCTGTTTCGCGAATCGCTCGGCGTGACTTAATCATCAAGGTATCCACCACCGCCTCTTCAAATGCCAGTGCAATATCCGCTTTAGCCTGATCACTACCATCAGACTTTTGCATGGTATTTAAGGCGAAGGTTTTCAGGCCGCTGAAGCTGAATTCCAAACCAGGGCGATCAATCATCGGCCGAGGGAATTTATAAACACCCGCCACTCCTTTTTCTGCCAACTTAGCCAGTATCGGTCCACCGGGATAACCTAAGTCCAGCATTTTGGCGGTCTTATCAAAGGCCTCACCAGCCGCATCATCTAAACTTTCAC
>Ga0316207_10004937_pt1 | contig 11300 bp, 7 predicted proteins | sample 6weekpyrite_MG_FD_204943 | JGI IMG/M metagenome (GOLD analysis project Ga0316207, IMG submission 204943) | Microbial mat bacterial communities from mineral coupon in-situ incubated in ocean water Damariscotta River, Maine, United States -... | ecosystem: Environmental > Aquatic > Marine >...
TGATCGCCAGATGGGGTATATTCAGTGTGTAATTCAAATTGTCGTGACATGCTTGCTATTCGTGGCCTTTAGTCCAGCTATCCAGTATATTACAGCCGGTTAAAATTCGCGCCGTCTATGTAATAATAGGCATATTAATTCAGGAATGAGTCGTTTTGGATATTAAACTTTCACAACGCGTTCAACGTGTAAAACCATCCCCGACCCTTGCAGTCGATGCCCAGGCCAAGGCACTTCGTGCTGCTGGTGAAGATATTATTAATCTTGGTGCGGGTGAACCCGACTTTGATACACCTCAGCACATCAAAGACGCTGCTGTTCAAGCGATTGCGGCTGGTCAGACCAAATACCCGCCTGTTGATGGTACTGCAGGCCTAAAACAGGCTGTCATTAACAAATTTAAGCAGGATAACGGGCTGGATTATGCTCTTGAGCAGATTTTGGTCTCTGCCGGGGGTAAACAAAGCTTTTACAACCTTGCTCAAGCACTGCTAGATGAAGGCGATGAAGTCATTATTCCTGCCCCTTACTGGGTTTCTTACCCCGATATGGTGCTGTTGGCCGATGGCAAGCCGGTTATTGTCAGTGCCGGCATTGAACAAGGCTTTAAACTGCTACCAGAACAACTTGAGGCAGCGATTACCGACAAAACACGCCTTTTGGTGCTTAACAGCCCTTCTAATCCAACCGGTGTTTCCTATCGCCGTGCTGAACTCGAGGCATTAGCCGAAGTGTTGCTTCGCCATCCTCATGTATTGGTTGCGACCGATGACATGTACGAACATATCCTCTGGACGGATGAGCCCTTCTGCAATATTGCCACTGTCTGCCCACAGCTCTATGACCGCATCATCGTGCTAAACGGTGTCTCAAAAGCGTATTCCATGACAGGCTGGCGCATTGGTTATGCCGCTGGTCCTGCCGACCTCATCAAAGCAATGAAAAAGGTGCAATCACAAAGCACCTCCGGTGCCTGCTCAATTGCTCAGGCCGCCGCTCAAGCCGCCCTTGAAGGTGACCAACAATGCGTCGCAGATATGATGCATGCCTTTAAAGAACGCCACGACTGGTTACTTGATGCGTTAAATGCCTTGCCTGGTGTTACGTGCCTTCCCTCTGATGGCACTTTTTACGCCTTTCCCAACATGCGTGAAGCGATGCAAACACTTAATTGTGACGATGATATTGCCTTTACCGAGCTATTACTCAGTAAGGCCAAGGTCGCGTTGGTGCCCGGTTCTGCGTTCGGTGCACCCGGCCATATGCGCCTATCCTACGCAACCAGCATAGAAATGCTCGAATCGGCCATCAGCCGGATAAGTGAATTGCTTAGGCAAAAATAAGCCTCATCCTACAAACAAACGCTTGTAGACGTCGTATCATTGAGTTAGTCCAAGGATTGGACACTTCAAATGGAACGGGAGAGGATATGGATATCCACACTTATCGTTGCCAGCGAGGCTTTACATTACTGGAACTTGTTACTGGCCTTAGTATTACCGCTATTCTCACAGTTACCGGTGTACCTGCCTTTTCTGAGCTAGTGCAACGAAATCGACTTAGCAGTGAAATCAACACCTTCATCACCCACTTGCACTATGTGCGCAGCGAAGCCGTTAAACGCGGTGTAAGAGTCGTTATGTGCCGAAGTGCAGACGAGACACGCTGCAGCCGCACTCAGGGCTGGCAAGAGGGCTGGATTGTTTTTACCGACAACAACGCCAACCGTAAATACGATGGCGATGATCAGCTTCTTTATAGCCGCCAGGCTCAGCAAAATGGTATTACGATCACGTCGGGAAGACGACGCACAATTACCTACCAAAACACCGGCCAGTCTCCCGGCAGCAACGGCACCTATGTATTTTGTAATCCCCGCTACCCCGAGCATGCCAAAGCGGTGATTATCTCGAATAGTGGCAGACCGCGATTGTCGGACGTTCGTCCGGATGGTAGTGAGTTGGAGTGTGGTACTAGCTAAAAGAGTGCAAAAAGAAAAAAGGTGCCCCAAATCAACATGGCAGCACCTTTTCAGTTATTTGGCTCCTCGGGACGGGCTCGAACCGCCGACCTAGTGATTAACAGTCAGGCACATATATAAAGGGTTCCAATAACTTATTTTAATGAGTTGCAAAGGTGTTCCATTTTTTAGTATCAAGCTCCATGGTTTAGCGATTAAAAGTAAATATCACACTATCAACCTCAGCAAACCCACAAGCAGTACCGCCTGTTGTTTTAATGTTTAAATTCTTTCCTGCAGTAAACAAAGTAAGCAACATAGCCTGTATAAGATTGTATCCATTATGTGACATCGGAACAGCAAACCAAGGGCTGGCAGCCACTATAGGATCAGCTTCAGATACGCCATCCATCTGAAAAAAAAGACAGGGCCTGCTACTATCGGGACTGAAGACAGTTAGCACTTGATGGTTATTATGTGCTCCACACCAAGCGATAGAAGAAAACATTAATCCTGCAAATAACCAAAAAACTTTCCTCATTCTTATATCGCTCCTATAACGTAAATTTAATATTTCAAGTGTTCTGCCCCCTTGATTTGAGTAAACAGTGCTCTGACCTCATTTATTACTAATACATAGTAATATATCTAATTCTTGGCTGGAGACCACATCCACTCGTTTCACCAGGTATATAATAAATAGTCGTATCCCTGTTCGCGAGTAAAGCCGCCATAACAATAGCCGCCACATTATCATCTGTAGCCGCACTGCCGCTGGCACCTACATCATCAATCCGGAAGTGTTTTAGTACCCCGGTTTCATTATCCTTATGAGCAACAGTTCGGCATTTTGAGGACACGTGGCCTTGAGTATAAATAATCTTACCTTTTCCCGTAGTGTCTGCGTGAGCATAGGTATGTACCAGAACAAGTAACATCATATAAATAATTTTTTTCATTATCATTCCCTTTTAATTATAAAAAATTTCACTTCAACCCTATTTATTACTTTGTTCTTCGAATATTAGAGAAAACTGTGCTAAAACTGTGCTCTGACCCCAATTATTAAAAGACGATTAGTGATTTATATAGAACAACTGAAACTATATTAGCGAAAACTGTGCTCTGCCCCCACTTACTGATTCCATCTTTCAAGTGTTCTGACCCCTTGACCGACCCCTTGACCTTGACTGTTGACTTGACTTACCTTGACTTACCTTGACTTACCTTGACTTACCTTAATTTCCTAAAAATCATTCTATTTTCCAAGCAGCAATGTATTAATAATCGTCATTAGCGCCGCCTCGTTAACCATTGGATTTGTGCCATTACTAATTTCAACGTCGTCATTTATTTCGTCATTATCAGTGTCTTTCAAAAGATTCGATGTACCATATATATACAGTTCATTCCCATCACTAATCCCGTCACCATCAGTATCAATTGTTTCAAGTTGTAGATTACCACTCGATATCGTAACGAGCTGTACGGCACTTCCAGTGTTACCCGCTAAATCAGTGGCACTCCATGTAACGATAGTAGTACCGAGCTGAAACACTGACGGCGCATCATTTACAACAGGTAAAGCATCACCAGCAATATTTTCGGCAGTAGCAATACCTAACGATACGATTGTAGGGTAACCCGTTGCGATTAGAATAATATCTGGTGGTTGTGACACAATGGGTGCGGCAACATCACGTTCACTAATACTTAGGAACACTGTCGCACTGGCAATACTATACAAGCCAGTCGAATCCTTAGCACTATACGTGAAAGTGTCTGAGCCAATATAATTAGCTACTGCAGTATAAGTAAGTACACCTGCATCCATTTCAGTCTGAGAAACATTTTGCCCGATTGTTACAGCATTACCATTAAGCAATAGTGTGCCATTAAGCGGTAACGAATCAATACGATAAGCAACAATTGAATCGCCCGTATCCACATCTGTACCATTAAGATCTGTAATTATTTCAGTATTGATATTATCAACAGCTATATGTGCTGGAGTAGCTACTGGCGCATCGGGTTTAGCGCCACCTCGTTTATAAATATACAATCTTGAATACTTATATCCTGGCTCACTCTCCTCCCAGTTGGTTGAAGATGACATGTAGGCGATAGTAGAGCCATCGCCACTGATTGCGGGACTAAAGTTATTAGCATTCCCTTGAATCCCCGCAAGGTTCCTGGAGATCAATGTTGTTTTATCTAATAACCTATCGTATAGGAAAATATTAAAGAGACCGTAATAACCTGCTGTAGATAAATCGTCCTCAACTAAGTTGTTAGCCGTCGACTGAAAAACAAAATACCGACCAGTAGAGCTAACACTAGAACCTCCAAGACCATTAAAACCCAAAATACTACGCCCATTAGATTGCTGCCCATCAACTATCGCCGAAATACGCTTGTGTTCCCCTGTAACAACATCATAATACGCTATATCGTGATAATTATTTGTATCTTCAGGAAAGACCTCTCCCAATTGATCCCGGTAGGAATAAAAAACAACATTGCCTGATTGGCTAATACTCGAATCGACAGCAGGAAAATTAATAATTTCAGATGTAGTTCGATCATATAATACTGTACCAACATTATTAACCTGAGCCAGTACCTTTGTGCATTCTGAACTCACGCCCCTAATGTTTGAGGAGTTACCATTGAAATTAAGATCAAGAGGTAAAAACTCAATATTATTTTCTGTTAAATTATATAGATAAGGATTGGTATAAGGGTAAGTTTCATTTAGATATGCATCTGATGTTAACGTGACACCAATTTTTAAATTGTTAAAAACTATTTCTTGTGTGTCGTAACAGTAAGCAAATCCTGATGCCTTTTCTATAGTGCTACCATCCGACACTGGCGTAAGTCTTTGCCACTCTCCCGAATCAAAGTCCCGTGAAACTATCATGCTGGTACCATCAGTATGATACGACGTATATCTTACCTGTTGACCGCTATTGCTTATTTTATGCTCGAGATAAGCATTTGTTTCGTAAGCCCCCACAGGGAAGCTTGAAAAATCATTCTCAGAAATCAATTCATCTTTCAAGAAATCATATCTATATAGATTGAATTTACCATTCACGTCAGCAGAGGAATGCATTGAAAAACTCATATAATTACCATCATCGCTCAATGTGGGTCTCGCATTCCACGGATTACAGCGCCTAATGTCATCTGCACATGGTGTTCCTACTGATTTTTCAATCAAGAAGCTTTTCAGTGTCGCTGGTGATATTGTGAGTTTCCACTCGCCATCATCAGGCCCAACACCAATAGCATCTGTAATTTTTGTGGTGACGGTTAAATTTTGATCCCAATCACCGACTGGTGTAAACGTAACATTTGCTAAAGCCTGATTCACTTCATCCATTGTTCCACTAAATGACCATAAACCTGTATTTGAATCATACGTTGCGCCATCATTGGTAGATAACTCTCCCGCTTCAGTCGTCTGCACAGTCAGCTCTGCTGTAATAATTCTACCCACTACATTATCGGCGACTTGGATAACTGGGAGTGATTGGGCGCCACCATCTTCTTCTATCATTGTCGACGAATTCAAGTTATTAGCTGTCAATAAAGAATCTGAATTCTCAATCGTAACGACAGCTAAATTCGATTGCCCAAGAGATGAACCGTTCGTAGGGTTGAAGATTTGCACCTGAAATGTTTCATTATCATCAAGAACTGAATCACCCAGTATCTGAATCGTAATTGTTTTGGTTATTTCGTTGCTCTTAAATTCAAGTACTCCGCTTGCTGCAACAAAATCACTGCCACCTATCGCACTGCCATCTATCGTAGCGAAGTTAAGTGTTGCATTACTGCGATCACCATCAATCCTGTTAACTCTTAATGTTATTTGTCCATCACTTTCTTTGACGGGGACAGCAGGTTGAACAAGTTCAAACTGCCCCGCTTCCGTATCGTTAATAACCAGATTTGCTGTCCCTATGCTACCAATAACGGCTCCACCCGTCGGGCTGGATAGCAATATTGAGAATATCTCCTTTCCTTCTACAATCGTGTCATCAATAATCGAAATAGAAATCGATTTACTAACCTCTCCATCTGCAAAAGACAATGTGCCCGAAGTGGCAACATAATCACTACTGGAAACTGAAGTACCATCTAAAGTGGCATAATTTACAGCATAGCTTCCAGAAGCATTGCTTCTAACAACATCCACATCAATGGTTGCGCCACTTTCATCAATAGCGTAAGTCGAAGATGCAAATTGAATTTCCATTGCGCTAACGTTGATTTGTGCAACGGCTGTTGCGGATAGACCATTCGCATCAAGAATGGTGTAAGTAAAGTTATAAACACCCGCACCTATCGCCGTTCCTTCTAGAGAACCAGAGGAAGTTAGCGTAATACCTGGTGGGAGTTCTCCTCCTATTACTGACCAAGCATATGGCGCCACACCACCTGAAACAGATAGTTGTTGCGAGTTAAACGTGTTGAATGGAAAAGAATATGAAAATGGAGATGTCGCGCCTAAAACAGCATTACCATTACTTGCTAGCAATGAGCGACTATCATGTGATTGAGGATTTGAACCAATAACTAACTCAATAGAATCCGGTATACCATCGCCGTCTTCATCATCATAATCTTTAGGTGGGAATGAGGCTAATATTTCCGCAGATACAAATGGATCAGAAGACCATGAACCACCAGCAGCTTGTTGCGCAAGTAAATAATCTACCGCGCCAATAGTTGCTGGATCAGTCGGCCTAGTCAGAGAAAGCACTTTATATACTAATGTTGTATCTAATACTCTACTTTCACCTTCATCACTAAATCCACCATCAGGGTTTAACTTATTATTAATTAACCACTCAACCCCCTCATCAATGCTTTGCTGAATAAAGCGTTGCTCACCATTTTGTGTAATGAAATTCAAACATAATCTAAAGTCTTCGCTTGTATTTTGTGATTGAAAAAGAATCAAATCCAGTAGAGCATACGAGGTAGGAAGAACATATGCTTTACCCGATGTCTTAACCGTATCGTCCCCCCTTAAGGATGGTGCCCAAGACCAACCACCAGCATCAGCATGAGGTGGAAGATATTGTTCACACATTTGTCCTTTACCATCCACATACCTTGCAAAAAGTTGTGGATCATTTTTATCTATCAAATGGTTTCGTAAAACAGTAAAGGCTAGTGACGTATCTGGTGAGCTAGCGCCATATCCAGCGTAAGCACCCCACGTTATGCCATCATCACTGATACCAACTAATCGATTAACATCACTATCAAGCTGAATACCAGTTGATTGCAAGGCATCTATTTTGCGCGCTAATGAATCTGTGCTAGATGGACTTGTATTAGCAAGATATGAAATGCCTCGAGCATAAGAAAAATTTCGAAGACCCGCATTTTCAAATGCTTTAATTGCAGATGAAGTACCGCGAACACTGCTGCCGCTTCCATTACCCCAACTTCCATCGCCGTTCTGATTTTGCAATAACCAGGCAAGTCCTTTATTGCGGGCATCATCGATTTGTTCAGGTGTGGCGGCAAAGGACGATGAACAAACGACAAGCATCAACACACCTGTTAACAGCTGTGTTAACCAGTCCTTATTACCGTTTTTATTCATTTTTCTTCCTTGCGTCATTTTGTTATCCATTAACAACTCAGAACGACTGAGGCTTCTTCTCAAAATCTATGCTCTTTCTATCCCCGCCATGAGTACATTTCATTATTTTTCTTGTTAACATCATTTCAATTTCATCCTGAAATCGATTCTTACCAATAACCGTGCACTGCTGTGTATTGTTTCTAATCAGCATCAAGTCATCTTTATCAACCGCGTTCTCAAATAAAGCACGATATCGTCGTTGACGCTGTTGCTTTGTGCTGCCAAGTTCTTCATATAATACATGGGGCGTAATAGTTCCTTTGTCATCCTTACCCAACGCATTCACGAAATAACTTGACCATTTATACTCATCAGGTCCATTAACCATCCCCGCTCTCACTGGGTTAAGTTCTATATACCGACTACATGTCAGCAAGTAGTGATCTGAATCAATAATCGCTGATTTATATCTTCCTTCCCAAAGCGTACCCGTTCGTTGATACACACCATTCACATAACGTACATACTTCCGGCCAATCGCTTGCATCATATTGGAAACACTCTTTTCTGTTTCCGGTGTTAACAACAAATGAATATGATTTGTCATTAACACATAGGTATGTATCGCGCAGCCATGTTGTTCTGCATATTCAAAAAGAATATCGAGATAACGTCGATAATCCTCATCAGCATAAAACGTTGCCTGCCGGTTATTACCACGTTGCACTACGTGCATCGCCTGCCCCGGTATCACAATCCTTGCTTGTCTTGCCATCTCACCCTCCTTGGTAAGATTTTTATTTCAAGTGTTCTGACCCCTTGATTCCAAGTGTTCTGACCCCTTGATTATTCTTGGTAAGATTTTTATTTTATTTCAAGTGTTCTGACCCCTTGATTCTTCTGACCCCTTGATTCCAATTTCAAGTGTTCTGACCCCTTGATTCCAGGGCTTCATTATAAGTATCTCAACCTTCTCCGAAGATTCCCGCTAATTTCAAGTGTTCTGACCCCTTGATTCTGCATCGACTGCCCTGGTATCACAATCCTTGCTTGTCTTGCCATCTCACCCTCCTTGGTAAGATTTTTATTTGCTTATAGAACCCCTTCGGGCTTCATTATAAGTATCGCAACCTTCTCCGAAGGTTCCCGCTAATTTCAAGTGTTCTGACCCCTTGATTAGATTTTTAATTAATCCATACATTCCTTCCAGGCAAAGAAACAAAAAAATCTTTTTGTAATAACACGTCAATCCCCGTTCTCAAATAACGAACCCGCAAGTCTTTAACCTCACCTACGTCCGCTTCATATCGTATAACGCTATACAACAATGCATCAACAGATCCCGCATACAGCGAAGGCATACCATGCTCACCTAAATCAACAGGCTCTATTTTCCTTGGATTGTTTATTTCAACGAAGTAATAACCATGGCTATCAAATTTAGAGCATAGCAGCTGACCTAATTGTGCTCGCCAAAGAACAGGTGAGCAATTTGGAATAGCCAAAGATGTAGTAACTCCCGTTCTTGCATCCACAAGCTGAACTGCTTTTTTATCTTTTCTAGCAAAAACAAACTCAAAATCAGAAACAAGAACATAAAAGTGTTTTCTTTCATCTTTATCGTGATCTATTAATAATTTTTTAGACACAACAGGATTATCAATATCAGAGATAAACAGGTCGCTTATTGGTTTCTTTTCTTTGAAAATGAATTTCCTAATCCCTGGAATATACAGTGGCTGCTGACCTTCTATCAGTGATTGAAAACCCCCATCCTTAATATCATAAATCTGAATAACGTAAGGCTTAGTCCCATTAGCCAGTAAAACTTTCCCTTCATCAATTTTTGACAAACTATCAGGAGCAGGACGAATTGCTCGTATTCCAGTTCTCTTGTCTACATCCACCAACATAGTATTATTAGTGGTTTTAAAATCAAAAATCTGCAACTTAGTATTATAAGTATATAATACTGATCCATTTATCGTATGGCCCACATCTGCATTGCAAGACATTAGTGATAACAACATCGCAAGATAAATAATAACAAACGAACTCTTATATAAGAACGCGGTCACATCAGTGCCCTCTCACTACTTCACAGAAATTCTGACAATTCCAACCATTTAACTCGTACAAGCTAGACGAAAAAAAATCGGGGTTGAACTGTGGAGTGCCATTATAGATATTCCCAGAAAATCTATAATCACTGAGAGATTCAAGAGTATTTGGACCAGTTCCGTATATATTAACAACATCTTGCATTATACCATCACTATTGAAACCCACATCATGCCAACCTGTAGCTGAGTCAAAATAAAAAACCTGTTCATGCACGTACTCGAAATTTACTATATCATCCCAGCCACCAACATTATCGTAAAGAATCCCTCCTAATGGTCGTCGCATAGTAAAGAAAATTTCGCTACTACCATCCCAACCAATATTCCTTAGTCGTGACTCCATTGCATTTATATTCGCAAAACGAGCCCTTTGATCATTTCGATCATAACCTGCAATATAGGTCGATATACCAGAGACAGTATCTGCTGCCGCCACATCAATTCGCTCACCAGTAAACACCGAAGCAGCAGATGAAGAATTACCAGCCCCCAACGTATAACTCCACGCCTGATACCCAAAATTCGTCCCATCCGCATTCTCACCCGAAACACTCAACCCACTCGGATCCCTAAAATTAACCGGATTATTCACTGCATAGGTATAACGATTTATGCCATCAATAAATCCTGCCGGATCTGCCTGCGTAAACCGACCAATACGCGGGTCGTAATAACGCGCACGGTAGTAAATTAAACCCGTTTCATCAGGTTCGCGTCCAGTGTAACCATAGAGTGGTACGTTGCCTGTTTTTTCTAAGGTGTTACCAAAGGCATCATATCGTGCACTACCACTTACATCACCGACCATATTCGTCATACCGACCACGCTATTGATACCATCTTGATGGTAGTACCCGGCTAGTCCATCAACGTCGCGACTGATCGGTGAATCACTACCGGCACCATGCGTATAAATCGCATTGGCGAGTGTCCAATCTGTGCCATATTCACCAACGATGTTATTACCTTCATATAAATAGTTAGTAGTAGCGGTGCCTACTTTCTTTTGCAAACGCCTATTACCTTGGTCATAAGCGTACCATTGGGTTTGCTTGCCAGACTGGCTTACCTGACTGACTCGGTTAAGTGCATCGTGACTGAGCAACGTAGTAACTCCGCCTTCAAACTTCTGATTCATATTGCCGTTGTCATCATAGTTAAAGCTGGCAATAACAGAACCGTCGGTGGTGTCTTGACGAATTTCCTTTAACTGCTGTGCGGCATCATGCAAGTAAACTTCAGTGCCTGTTGCCGTAGTACGTGATTCACGGTTGTTGTAGATGTCATAACCATAGCTTTCTATCGGTGTTGCCGTGCCATTGTCTTGCACTTCCGTGAGGCGATTCAACTCATCGTAAAGATATTTATAATTCTTGGTGTTGTTATTAATAGTTTCAGTGAGGTTCTCGCGCTGGCCAATCGCATCATAGCTATAATCATGGCGCGATATCTCGTTACCATTAGCCGTGTTCAAGACATTAGCAAGGGTGTTATCAGCGTTATAACTTAGTTGCATATCGACGCCATTCGGTAACCATTTTTCAGTAAGGCGACCACCAGCATCATAAACGTAAGTAACCAGATCGCCATTCGGTGCCCAGATACC
>Ga0316207_10004938_pt1 | contig 11298 bp, 6 predicted proteins | sample 6weekpyrite_MG_FD_204943 | JGI IMG/M metagenome (GOLD analysis project Ga0316207, IMG submission 204943) | Microbial mat bacterial communities from mineral coupon in-situ incubated in ocean water Damariscotta River, Maine, United States -... | ecosystem: Environmental > Aquatic > Marine >...
ACTGGTTACCGATCTGGGAGTAATAGTAAAGAATAATGCGGATTCGTCTCATGATGTTTTTGTTCAATCTATTGCAGATGGTAAGCCTGTAGCAGGAGCAAGCGTAGAATTACTGGGTAAGAATGGTGTCGCAGTATATAAGAGTAAAACAGACGCCAGGGGACATGTGGCTTTCCCTTCAACTAATAAGTTATACAGGGAGAGGGCGCCAACGGTATATGTAGTTAAAACAGAACAGGATATTTCGTTTATTCCATATGATCGTAGTTCTCGACAAATTAATCTCTCCAGATTTGATATCGGTGGCGTAAGCTCAGGGCGGAATGATGCTGAATCATTAAATGCATTTTTGTTTTCCGATAGAGGTATATATCGACCAGGAGAGACTATTAATATTGGCGCTATAGTTAAAAGGTTTGATCTGTCAAATGTAGAAAATATTCCGTTAGAGATTGTAATAAGAGATCCCAGGAATAAGGAGATTAAAGTCGAGAAATTTACTTTATCCGAAAAAGGCTTTGATGATTTTAATTATCGTACAGAAGTAACTTCAGATACTGGTAATTATTCAGTGTCACTTCATTTGGTGCGTGACAATAAGTATCGAGGTAAAATAATAGGTGGAACTAACTTTAAAGTAGAAGAGTTTCAGGCAGATACTTTAAAGATTCAAAGCAGGCTAATTGATGTTGTTGAAAAAGGCTGGAATACGCAGGATAAAATAAAATCATCCGTTACATTAAAAAATTTATTTGGTCTACCAGCGCAAGACAGAAAACTAACAGGAAGGGTGATTATAAAACCTTATAGTTTTTATTTTGATAAATATAAAGACTACAAATTTACAGATCACTATTTTGATAAAAAAGAAAAGCCACTGAGTTTAGATAAATACCTGGGTGAAAAGCGTACTAATGCTGATGGACTGGCAGAATTTGAAATAGATTTACAAAAATTTAGGGCGGGTACCTATACCTTGCAGTTTATCACTGAGGGTTTTGATCAGGCAGGCGGTCGGAGTGTCGTGGCTTCAAATTCGGCTTTAATCTCTCCGCTGGACATGATTGTCGGTTATAAGTCGGATGGAGTGCTGGATTATATAAATGCAGATAGTGATAGAAGTATAAATTTTATAGCAGTCAATAAATTGCTTAAAAAACAGGAAAGTAAAGGGTTGCGCTTAAAGCTGATAAATATCCAGCAGGTATCAACATTGGTAAAGCAAAATAACGGAACTTTCAAGTATCAAACAATTGAGAAAGAAGAAGAGGTATCTGTAAAGGATATAAGCATAGAAAAGTCGGGCTATGATTATAAGATAGATACATCAACTGCGGGCGATTTTGCTGTTGAGATTATTGATGATAAAAGCAGACGTTTAACCAGGTTGAAGTACAGTGTAGTTGGTTTTGAAAATCTCGCAGGTAGGATAGATAAACGTGCAGAACTGTCTGTTAAGTTAAATAAAAACGATTACTATCCTGGCGATAAAATTGAAATGAACATTAAAGCTCCATATTCAGGAGCAGGTTTAATTACGATTGAAACAGACAGGGTTCATGAGTTTAAGTGGTTTAAAACCAGTGCGCAAAGTACCGTGCAGACGATTAAGCTTCCAGAAAGCCTGGAGGGCGGTGGTTATGTAAATGTGGCTTTTGTTCGAGATATAAGTTCAAATGAAATATATTCTAGCCCGTTGAGCTATGCAGTCGCGCCGTTTTCTATAGATAAAAGTAAACGTAGGATCAATATCACTTTAGAAACCAGAGAAATTGTCAGGCCTGGCAAGCCAATGGCGATAAATTTCAAAACCTCGAAACCCTCGAGGATTGCAATCTTTGCAGTTGATGAAGGCGTTTTACAGGTAGCAAAATATAAAACACCCGATCCACTTTCACACTACTTAAAGAAGCGTTCACTAGATGTAGAGACTTTGCAGATACTGGATTTGATTTTACCTGACTTTGATCTGGTGAAAGAATTATCGGCAAGTGGTGGAGGCATTAGTGCCCGTGAAAAAGCATTGGCTAAAAACCTGAATCCCTTTAGACGTAAAACAGATAAACCAGCTGTTTTCTGGTCGGGCATTTATGAGGCGAATGATGAAAATAAACAAGTCGTTTTTGATATTCCCAATACGTTTGCAGGTGAATTACGAGTTATGGCGGTAGCGGTAGGAGATGAGTCGGTTGGGGCAACCAGTGCTTCATCAATTGTTAGAGGACCATTCGTTATTTCACCAAATTTATTAACCCAGGCAGCACCGGGTGATGAATTTCAGGTAACAGTAGGTGTAGCTAATAGTATTAAAGGCTCAGGTAAAAATGCCATTGTTAATTTATCCATTTTTTCTTCAAAACATTTACAGATTTTAGGTAAAAAATCTACAACATTAGTTATTGATGAAGGTAGTGAAGGAAAGTATACATTTAAAGTTAAGGCGACTTCCAATCTTGGTGCCGCTGAAATTAAATTTGTAGTGAGCCATAAGAAGGAAGAGTCCATACGTACAACGAGTTTAAGTGTAAGACCGGCAACAAACTATTACACTACATTAAATAGTGGTGTTAGTGATGATGGTATGTTTGAGCTTGATTTGCCACGTAGTTTGCATGCTGATTTGGCGAAGCAGAAAATAGCGGCCTCAACTAGCCCGTTAGTGATTGTAGATGGGCTGGTTTCTTATCTGGATAAATATCCGCATGGTTGTACTGAGCAGATAGTGAGTAAGGTGTTTCCATTGGTGGGGCTGCTTACACACCCGGCTTATGCACCCCACCTACCTGATGTTAAATCGCAGTTCGCTTATCTTATAGATAAACTAAGGGAGCGACAGTTGGCTGATGGTGGTTTTGTGTTTTGGACAGGACAACAATATTCTGCAGGTTATCCAACGATTTATGTATTGCATTTTTTATTAGAGTCAAGTGAGCTTGGCTATCCGGTGCCGAAAGATATGTTGCAACGTGGAAAGGACTATTTAAATGCATATGTAGCGCAATCAACGAGTACACTTAATGCTGCAAGAAATCGAGCAAATGCAATTTATCTGCTAGCACGGATGGGTGAAGTTACAACAAATTATCTGGTTGACCTGGAAGAAGAGCTTAAAAGTAATCATAAGGAAGTCTGGAGGCAGGATATAGTGTCATCGTATATGGCAGCTACATATCATTTGCTACAAAAAGAGGGAGAAGCAAGTCGCTTAATATCAGGTTATCAGCTTAATTCCAGAAATCATGCTGAGACAGATGATTTCCATTCATTATTAGCCGTTGATGCACAATATGTGTTCCTGCTATCAAAACACTTTAAGGAAAAGGCCGAAAATTTAAATAGAAATAATATACTTAAGCTAACGGAAGAAATATATAAAGGAAAATACAATACGATTTCCTCAGCTTATACAATTCTGGCGTTAGGTGCTTACAGCCAGTTAGTTTTAAACGATAGCTATAATGAGAAAATTGAATTTGAATCTGTTGATGCAGGCAATATAAAACAGAAACTGGAGTCTGTGTTAAAGCCGTTTATGCAGGCATCATACTCAACAGAAACCAGAAAATTAAATATAACCGCTGGAAATTCACTTTTTTACATTAATTCACAGTCGGGCTTTAATAATAGCCTGCCTGAAAAGCCTGTAACCGAAGGTCTGGAAGTGTATCGAGATTTTCTTGATGAAAAAGGTAATGTTGTAACCACATTAGAGCAGGGTAAGGAAGTGACTGTTAGATTAAAAATTAGAGCACTTAATGATAAACGCTTAAATAATATTGCGGTGATTGATTTGTTACCAGGTGGGTTTGAAGTGATTAGGAGTTCAGTTTCCAGAAAAGCCTATAATTGGCGAGCAGATTATATTGATATCAGGGAAGACAGGGTGGTTTATTACGGAGATTTTGATAATACGCTGAGAGAATTAACCTACAGAGCAAAACTTACCTCTGCAGGAGAGTTTACGATACCCCCATCTTATGCTGAATCCATGTATGATCGTTCTATTCGGGCCATATCAAAAGCGGGGAAATTTAGCGTTATATCTTCACAATGAAAAAAATTATAGCTGTAATTATTTTCCTTTTTGCAGCTATGGCACTGGTGTATGGCTTATGTCCGCGACCTGATATAAATACTTTCATTCCTTATTCAAATGCTTATTTTGATAATAGTGAAAATTTATTAAGACTCACGCTGGCAGAAGATGAACGATATCGTTTGCCTGAAAGCCTGAATAATATATCTGCAGAATTAATTGAAGCAAGCCTCCTTTATGAAGACCAGAATTTCTATAACCACATCGGCGTAGATTTTAAGGCACTGTTGCGAGCATTCTGGGTAACTTATATAACTAAAGAGCGACGTGTTGGAGCTTCAACTATTACCATGCAGGTTGCCAGGATGTATTGGGATTTACCGTCGAAAACTATTACTGGTAAGATTGTACAAATTTTAAGGGCCTTGCAGCTAACACGGCATTATTCCCGGCAGGAAATACTTGAAGTGTATTTTAATCTTGCGCCCTATGGCAGAAATATAGAGGGTATAGCAGCTGCTAGTTTGATATATTTTAATAAAAAGCCCGGGCAGCTAAGTTTGCCTGAGGCTTTAACACTTGCTGTAATTCCACAAAATCCAAATAAACGAAATCCAACAACGAAAAATGGTTATGGAAATATTCTTGTTGCAAGGGCCAGTTTGTTTAAACGTTGGCTTGAGTATCATCCTGAGGATATTCATAAATCAAAATATCTTGAATTAGCATTAAAAATAAGGCCGCCTGAAAAATTACCGTTTAAAGCTCCTCATTTTACCCAGTATATTGCGGCTAAAAAATCTGTTTGGCAGAATGGTTATATTGATACTAGCCTGAATATAGTCAAACAGATAAAAATTGAGCAGTTAGTAAAAAATTATACGGCTTTAAAGTCAGCCAATGGTATCAATAATGTGTCTGTACTATTGTTGAATTATGAAACCATGATGATTGAGGCTATGGTGGGATCGGCTGACTTTTTTAATAATAAACTTCAGGGTCAGGTTAACGGTGTTGCAGCTAAAAGGTCACCAGGGTCAACATTGAAACCTTTTGTTTATGCAATGGCCCTGGATGAAGGTCTAATACATCCCCATACATTGCTGAAAGATTCACCGACGAAATTTGCGGGTTTCACCCCTGAGAATTATGATAAACAATTTTTAGGCCCGATATCAGCGAAACAGGCATTGATCCGAAGTCGTAATGTTCCTGCAGTCAAATTGCAATCTAAACTGAAGCAGAAAAGTTTTTACCAGTTTCTAAAAACAGCAGGCATAAACGGACTTAAGGATGAGGAACATTACGGGCTTTCCCTTGCGTTAGGTGGTGGAGAAGTCACAATGTTGGAGTTAGCGAAACTCTATGCAGCCCTGGCTAACAACGGTGAGTTAAAATCATTGTTGTCCTATGCAGCAGAGGTAAGGGAAAAACCAAAGCGTATTTTGAGCCTGGAAAGTAGTTTTCTGATACTAGATATTCTAAAAGACAACCCCCCACCAAATGAACTTGGGCTGGATGTGGACAATGCCCTGGAGAATGAAGTTGCGTGGAAAACGGGTACTTCATGGGCATTTCGTGATGCATGGGCGATTGGGGTATCAGGACCATATGTTGCTTTGGTATGGGTGGGTAACTTTGATGGCAAGGGCAATGCCGCTTTTATTGGACGATCAGCGGCTGGGCCATTATTATTTTCTATTTTTAAATCGATCAATCCTGATACTGGCTGGACAGTAAGTAATACGATTGGGACTAGAAATTTAAATATTAAGAAACTTCCGGTCTGTTCAACTACAGGTGATTTATATGAAAAGAATTGCCCAACATCAATTGATTCATGGTTTATTCCCGGTGTTTCACCCATTAAAGTTTCAAATGTTTACCGATCTATACCCATTGATATAAAAACGGGGCTACGTGCCTGTCGTCATCAAGTGGGTGTAACTGAGTATAAAGTGTTTGAATTCTGGCCTTCAGATTTTTTACATATTTTTTATAAGGCTGGTATTTCATTAAAAACGCCTCCGCAGTATACAGGGGGTTGTGAGCTTGGCCAGAGAAGTGCGTCAGGCCAGGATCCGGTTATAACATCTCCACAAAATTTACTTGAATATGTGATTACTATGAATTCGGATAGTAGTCGTCAAATTCCTCTTAAGGCGGTAGTTGATCCTGATGTAACAAAACTATACTGGTTTATTGACAGAACCTATGTGGGTGATGCATCCAATGGCGAAACGCTACTCTGGAATGCGAAACCGGGTAAATTTAGGGTGAGGGTGGTTGATGATTTGGGTAGGGGGGCGAGTAAGTCAATTGTTGTTAATTCTGTTTCAAGGATGTGATGTGGTTTCGCCTGTTGGAGTTTTCGCAAGCCACTGAAGCAAGTGGCTTGCGAATATAACCCAATACTAAAAAGCATAAAATAAAGTCCCAAAAAACCTCAACCTTATAAGACAAGTAAGATTATATTAAACTAACAATTAACAATCACACCTTAATCAGAAAGCCGACGCAACTCTGTATCAGACCATCTCAATCGATCACTAAGCTCTCTCCCAAGCCCCATTACGAGTTTAATTGCCGCCTGAGGGTTTTTGGTTTTTAAAGTCTCGAAACCATATTCATCCAGCATCAATAATTCAGTGTCTTTAATGGCTTTTGCATCAGCGGTTCTTGGGCCAGGTTTTAGAAAAACAATTTCTCCAAAAAATGCACCGGGCCCAAACTTGGCGAGTCGTTTATAGTGTGATTTTCCATAAGGTAAAAGAATGTCGATTTCCCCTTCTATTACAACAAATAGTTCAGTTGCAATATCATTTATTTTGAACAGTGTTTCACCGGATTTTAAAGATACAGGTCTCATATTTGATCGTAAAATATTGAGTGTATCCGTATCAAGCCCTTGGCATAGATCGCTATCGGCCAGGTCAATTTTCGTAGACGTTTTTAATTTTTCACCTAAAGATTCGAGAAGTTTATTCTCTGCATATTCAATCGCCTCATCTGCATCAATAAATGTACGCACAGGGTAATTTCCAATGTGATGCGGGCTTATCCGTCTAAGTGTTTTTGCAACCTTCTTGTTTAGTCCTTTGCCTTTTCTTACATTAGTAAAAATTAGTTCACCATTAACTTTATGTAAGTGGTCAGCCATTTGCTGAAGCATTTTAACCGCAGTTAAATCCACCTGTTGAACTCGAGCCATATCAAGGATAATTTGTACCGGTTGATGTAAATCAGAATTGAACTCTTCGAACAGTTTATCTACGGTGCCAAAAAATAAATTACCCTTTAGTTCATAGATTAAAACTTTTTCGGCGTGATTTTTTAATAAGTCTCGATGCCGCTGGTTACGACTGCGTAATGACGGGTGCTGTGCAATTGTGGAACGGCGATGAACAACGGGTGAAAGAATTTGAGCGCGCACAAATTGAAAGGTAGCGAGAACCAGGCCAATACCAACCGCGATCATTAAGTCATAAAAAACCGTGACCCCGGTAACAAGTAAAGCGGTCATTGCATCCATTCTATTACGTGGGTTTTTTAACCACAGTAATATATCTCTTTCCAGCATACCCATAATAGCGACGTGTAAAACAATGCCTGCCAGGACACTAATAGGTAAAAGTGCGGCAATGGGACCTAGCAATACAATAATTAAAACAAATATAAATGCGCTGAAAACAGCGGTCCATTTACGGCCACCAGATTTAATCGCGACAATGGTTGCGCCCGTTGTGCCAGCACCCGCTATACCCCCAAACAGTGAAGCTAGCATCTGCCCGAAACCCTGTCCAATGAGTTCACGTTTTGCATTGTGGCGCTCTGTGGTGGCCACATCTGCAACAGCGGACGTGAGTAAACTGTCCAGTGACGATAATACTGCTAGAGCCAGGCTAATAGGTAAGATAATTAACCAGGGAATATTGTCAACTGAAGAGGGAATAATGACTTGTATGCTACTGATACCGGGTAAGCTTCCAACAAGCCAGTCAGCTGGGTAATCGGGCACCATAAGCGTATTGATTAAGTGAAACGCCAGGGTGCCGGTAAATAGACCGGATACGGTGCCAGGGATAGCAGGTAAAAATTTAGGTAAAACAGTCATGGCTATAAAGGTGATCAGGGCCGTTAACGATGGGATCCACAGGGTTTCATGTAAGATTAAATTTACTGTCTGTAAATTTATCGACATTAAATCCAGCATAACAATCTGTGAATTAATCATTAAAATCGCTGAGCCAGTCATAAAGCCTGCAACCACCGGATAGGGAATAAATTTAATTAACCGGCCACCATTTGAGAGGCCTATCAGGATTTGTAGGAAGCCACTTAGGAGCAGCATTAATGCAATATTAATAAACAGGTCTGCACCAGAATAGCCGCGGGCACTAAGGCTGGCTAAAGCACCTGCAACCAGGACCATAGTTGGGCCGGTGGGTGAGCTAACCATGGCGGTGGTGCCCCGACTTATGCCAGAGAAAAAGCATAGGGAAATTGCGGTAATAATGCCTGCCATGGCGCCGGTTGCGGGTGTTTGGCTAAAGGGAGCCCAAAGCGCAATGCCAAATGCAGTAGCCTGTGGTAGCATCACGGCAGTGGCTGAGAGCCCACCCCAGATGTCACCCCTGGAAGGGTATTTGGACAAGGATTAAGATCCTGTTTTTATTGTGTTATTGGTTTAAGTATAGCCCTAAGCTAAAAAGCGAATATTTTCAGGTGCGGCTTTCCGTTTAAACTTACGCTAACTCTATTCCTTTTCTTCATCCTTTCTGGTCGTCATGCCATGTAATTTAACCACATTTGTTTTCGGTGTATCGCCTTTGTACATGGGGCGATGTAGACTGGGTTTCCCCAGGGCTTCTGACAGTTCCTTTTCTCGGGCGGCAATAAGTATAAAGCTCTGTCGAATATCTTCCATAGTTGCCTCACTTAGAGGCTGTTTCATACCCGGATCCGGGGTGATTTCACGAACTACGCTTGAGATGACCTTGCGCAGGGCGACTAATACATCGAGTTCTTTTTTTATATCGCTTTCCATAAAGTTACCATATGACCTGTGGATGAAAATACAGGCTTGATTATACCTGCTTAAGAAGAGTAATTTACCCTTATATTAGTATTTGATATAATACCTGACAAATTTACTGAGTTATTGTGAGTCTATATGCCATATTACGTATACAAAGTAGAGTCAGCTGAGCTGGCGATGTTAAAGCAGCTTGAGTTACTTAAAACCTTTGAAAAATTTAAAGAGGCAAAAAATTTCGCTCGTGATATTCGCGCCGAGAAGGATCAGGCAAAACAGCCTGGGTCTGGTGTCGCTGAGATAAAGGTAATGTTTGCTGATAACCAGCTGGCTGCAGAGGAAATGCTCATGGAAAAACGTGACAAGCCAATCGTTATGGAGCATGAGAAGTAATAGTAGTCATGGATGAAGATAGTTATCGCCAGGTATATGGGCGAATAAATACCGCTCCCTGTGCATTTGAGAAGGGCATACTGTCTTTAAAGTGCAAATGTGCTTATCAGCATATGTTTCGTCTGGCCGACAGGCATGGTGTGGGCTGCACTGATTCGGTAATGCAGCTTAACTGCAAATCATTTCTCGATCACCTGCGCCAGCAAACCCGGTTTATATTTAAAATTAATATTGATGGCCCATTGCCCCATAATAAGGAAATTAAAGTCCAGAATGGGGGTATGCTGGGGATGCAGGCATTACTCTTTAAGGATAAGTCGACGGAGTCTGTGGATGATATCGCTGAGATAATGAGTGGAGCTATAGAAGAGTATGGTGCGATTGAAGCCGTGCCTTATAACCTGATTATGCCCAGCGTTAATAACTTTAAAACCCGGCCTAAACGACAGCGGCCCAAAAAAACATAAATACCGGACTTTGTTAGCTTGTCACAGATATTGACGTTTGCCTTTCTAAGAAAATAAGACGCATAACCGGTAGGGTAACCAATAAGAATACTCTATTCAATATACGTCATAAATCACTACAGTATCCTTAAAAAAATGAGTTCATGTTTAAGCCGCACTGTAGTGTGATTGACGATTATTCTACCCTGTTCGAGACATGGGTTGGGGGTATCTGCCGCCATATAATCATAGGGCACACCGTAAAACCCTCCCTGGTGGCTCGACACCCGCGTCCATGCGGGTGACGGTCTTAGGCAGATACCCCAACTCATGTCTCTAGTGGTTAATGGGACTGCAGTGGTCGTAAATATACCTACGTCGGCTCGCATCCGCTTTCCTGCGGCTGACGGTCTTGAATAAAGAGGTTTCTTTTCATCTGTTTTGGTATAGTGAAGAAGGGCCGGTCTATGCTCCGGAAAATTAAATATTGAAATAAAAGATGAGGTAATCATGCGTCGAGCAAGAACCGTAGAAGAGTATGTGGCATGGTTAAAAGATGCATTATATGAAGTGGAAGATATGCGGGCATCGATTGAATATGATGAAGAGGGCATGGGGGCGACCAAACCTTATGTAGAAGAGATTGAGTCTAGCCTGAAAGATGTATTTAAGTTGATGGAGTCGGGGGATTATTGCTGGAATACAGGGGACTTACGTTATATTCCAGTTATACGAGACCTGGACGAAAGTGTGATACCGTTTCGACAGTTATTGATTCGCATTAACGAAACCCATAAAGACGGCCTAGAGGTCGACGAAGAGCAGGATTAAATATGACAGACCATAAGGATAGTCCATGGAAGACCCTGAGCACCCAGCCGGTTTATAACAATGACTGGATAAAAGTTGAAGAACACCAGGTGATTAATCCCGGAGGGTCGAATGGGATTTATGGCAAGGTTAGTTTTAAAAATCAGGCGGTTGGTATAATCCCACTTGATGATCATGGAAATACCTGGCTGGTTGGACAATTTCGTTACACCTTAAATGAATGGTCATGGGAAATTCCCATGGGTGGCTCACCTAAAAAAGAAGATAAGATAAAAACCGCGCAGCGAGAGCTGGAAGAAGAAACCGGTTTAAAAGCGGCCAAAATAACACAGCTCTTGCATCTGCACCCTTCTAATTCAATTACCGATGAACAGGGCTATGTTTATCTGGCAACAGAATTGAGTGAAGGAATGCAGCAACTGGAAGAAACGGAAAAAGGTATACAGGTTAAAAAATTAGCCTTTGATGATGCGCTAATAATGGCCCAGAATGGTGAAATTACTGATGCTATAAGTGTTGCAGGAATCCTTTATTTAGCCCTGAATCGTAGTCAGTAC
>Ga0316207_10004939_pt1 | contig 11298 bp, 4 predicted proteins | sample 6weekpyrite_MG_FD_204943 | JGI IMG/M metagenome (GOLD analysis project Ga0316207, IMG submission 204943) | Microbial mat bacterial communities from mineral coupon in-situ incubated in ocean water Damariscotta River, Maine, United States -... | ecosystem: Environmental > Aquatic > Marine >...
GCCTAATAATAGATATTTCACTTTAGTTGAATTAAGCAAATTGGGTATTCTAGCTGCAAGTCTGGCAATAATACATATCGTTATATTTTCTCCTATTATCCTAAGCAACTCAGAAAGCAGCTTTTATATCATTACTGCATTGATCTACCCAATAGTATATATATCCGCTTTTTTATTTGGCTTTCTGCTCTATTGGCAGTGTGATGACCCCAATCGACGAAAAACTTTAAGACTTATTCTTGCAAGTCTAGCAACACATGCCATTGTAGTGAGCATATATTCTTACTCGTTGCTAGGAAAGTCTTATGCCGTAGGAAATTATATTGACGTTCTTTGGCTTATTGCATTCTTTCTTATGTTTAGCGCTGCTACCAATGCGGCAAAGACAAAAACAAAAATAAGTGAACTAACTATTAGCTCTCACGGGTTTGGGTTGGATTCTATTTTACTTGTTCCCATAAGCTTAGTTTCTCTATTAGTTACTGCCTATCTATTCAATTTTTCTCTTAGTGCAGACCACACTAATTTTGTAGCTATCGGGTTCGTGATTCTCATAGGTTTCTATTCTTTGAAAGAAATCGTAGAAAATATTCATCGCAAAAAACTCATTAAGGAAATAAGCGCATCTGAAGAACAATTTAGAGATATCTCTTCAAGCATCCCTGGAATTGTTTTCCAATTACACATGACATCAGATAACACAATTTCATTACCTTATATCAGCCCTCGTGTGGGAGAATTGTTACCATTAAATCTAAATAATTTAATGAAATCACCAGAGAGCATGCTTGAACTGGTCCATCCAGAGGAAGAACAACTGTTAAAATCTAGCTTTTTCGAATCCAAAAACAAAATCCAACCATGGTTTTGGGAAGGAAGAATAAAAGGAAAAAACAGCTCTTGGCTATGGCTTAAAGGCGTTGCAATTCCTAAATCTAATATTAACAGTGAAATAATATGGAACGGAATTTTACTAGACAATACAGAAAAACGTGAAATAGAGAATGAATTACTAAAGTCTCATCATGAATTAGAAAATCGAGTTACTGAAAGAACTCGAGAATTACAAATTGCAAAAGAGCACGCTGTTCAAGCTAATCTTGCCAAGTCCCAATTTCTGTCACACATGAGTCATGAGTTACGTACACCATTGAATGCCATTATTGGTTTTAGTCAAATACTAAAGCTAGATAACCCTGATAAAGAGGCGCTTAGTTCAATTGATGAAATTGATAAAGCCGGAAAGCATTTATTATCTCTAATTAACGACATCCTTGATCTCGCAAAAATTGAATCGGGTAAATTAGACATACAAATTGAAGTTTTAGACCTTTCAAAAACAATTGATGACTGTATTACGCTTATTTCATCAGATGCCAAAAACAAAAAAATAGAGCTCGTTAATAAAATAAATCAGGATGAGCCGTTGATTGTCAAAGGAAATGAGTTAAGACTAAAGGAAGTATTATTAAACCTTATATCAAACGCTATAAAATACAATAAAAAATACGGCACTGTTTACATAAAAAGCACCATTTTAGATGGACATATTTCGATTGAAATTACAGACACTGGTCACGGCATATCTTTAGAAAAACAAGGAAAATTATTCTCTCCTTTTGAAAGATTGGGCTACGAATCGAGCAACATCGAAGGGACAGGCATAGGATTAGTGATTAGCAAGAAATTAATCGAATCAATGGGCGGTTCAATTGGTTTCGAATCAAATACTAATAAAGGAAGTACTTTCTGGATAAGTTTACCAATAGCGAATAATAATGTAGTAATAAAGAAACAACGTGAAGATACCGAACCCCAAAAACGACATAGTACACACAGTAAAACAATACTTTACATAGAAGACAATGTTTCCAACATAAAATTAGTTAAAGCGATATTAGAAAAACGTGAGAACCTAGAATTGTTAATTGCTCAAGATGCAGAACTAGGAATTCATTTAGCTAAAAGCCATCTACCTGATTTAATCCTAATGGACATTAACTTACCAGGTATCGATGGCTATGAAGCGTTGAGCATTTTAAAAAGCAAAAAAGAAACTGCACAAATTCCAGTTGTTGCGATTACGGCAAAAGCGATGTTAAAAGATATAAATAATGGACTCAGCAAAGGATTTGATCAATACCTAACCAAGCCATTTAATATTAATGATTTCTTATCAACGATTAACAGTAAACTATCTTGAAATGCAGAATTGACCTAAACGTTCACATTATAGCTTATCAAAACTACAATTTTTTTAACTTCACTTATCCAACAAAAATCAATCGTTATTAGAGTAAAATAATAATGGGAAAATTCTATCCTTATGAGTTTTTTCGTTTTAATGTTATTCCAAATAGAAGTTACTAAACTTGGGACAACATTAAAACATGATGACTAAGTTCTCTATAGATTAGTTCGTTAACTACTGGTTACACCAGTCATGAGATGTGTCAGCACTACCTAGCGACGAATTATCAAAGTTACCACCAGCAATACCATCGCTAGCGCTAGCTACACCACCGCTTCCACCCAGTGTGCTGATTATCATGTTAACACTTCCCACACAAAAACCGCCACCAAAGGTACCAGCACTACCACCGCCACCACCATTGTCTACACCACCACTTTGCCCATAACCGTGACCACTACCACCGTTAACAGAGATTGTAGGCGTTCCAGATGATATGGTATCCAACGCGAGAAAAACTGCACCACCAGCACCACCGCCAAAATGACCATCGGAGTTTTGATTTGGCTCATTAGCATTTGCTGACACAGTAAAATCACCACTGGTATTTGCGGCAAATATTATAACTATACCACCGCCATCTGTTCCGTCATCGGCATTCGAATCCGCTGTACCTGCTCCACCGCCACCGCCATGAAATAAACAGTCTGAACCAAGGGTACCTGAGCTTGCACATGTATTTGCTAACCCACCTGCCGTACCATCACCGCTAACGCCACCTGCTGCTGCATTGCCACCGCCACCACCACCTAGTGGATTGCTTGGGTTTCCTGCTGCGCTACCACCTGAACCTGTACCGTTTGTTCCATCACCTGAACCTGGAGTACCTGTTATAAATACATTATAACCAGTCCCCCCCGAATAGCCTGCAGCATTCGCACTAAATGTTACATCACCTGTAGCTGTCAACGTTTCACTAACCTTAATCGCTAATATGCCGCTGTGGTTGTTTCCCAACGGGGAAGGCGTCACAGTAATACCGGAACCACTATCGGAGACCGTTAAGTTTTTATAGTTTGCCACTTCCTGAATATGCAAACTACAAAAGGCTGTATTAGCATTGCTCGCAACATCAGTTTCTGCAAGTGCTGAATTAGTGATGGTATCTGAGTTTCCTGAAGTAATATCTCTATCAAGAACTACAGTCAAAGCTGAATTGTCAGAAGATACAACCCTTGCGAACCCCCAATTTCCTTTGTTGAGCCCACCTCCGCAAGCAGTGTCACTTGATGCCGCGCTCACATGCCACAACAGCTCATCGCCTGCAGCAAACCCATAGTCTAATGAACCACCTGACCCGGAGTCTTTTAAGGTTAGTGTTTTCCCCGTACTTGTATCTATGTTTGTTACTAACGCTGAATATAAAGTATCAAGTTCAATATTGGATGTTATAGTGACATCACCCAATGCACCATTGCCAAAACTAGATTCGACAAAAGTAAAACCTTCAATTACTGTCGAACTGGTGGTAGCTGAAGTTCCCATAGTTGAGAATTCAGTAGTATTTGTAATCACGATATCAACTGCTCCCACAGTTGTACCGCCTGGTGTTGTACAAGTCATTGAGGTCGCACTAGTAACAGCATAGTTAGAACAAGCAAGACCATTGAAAGTAATAGATGTAGTGCTGGCGTCTACAAAATTGCTGCCTGTGAAAGTTACTGTATCTCCACCTGCGAAGCTTCCGGAAATAGGTGAAAGACTGGTTATTTGTGGTGCTGCTACCGCCGATGTACCGTTTAATGCTACAGATGCCGTCTCAAGTGTTGATCCACTATAGTATTCAAGCGTAATCTCACTTATATGCTCGCCACTTGTAGTCGGCGCAAACTCCAATTCAACTGTGCATGAAGCATTGGATACTAACTCTGTACCGCATGTGCCATTCGTGCCAGGGTATATACCGCCAACAAAACTATAAGGTGCGCTAGGTGCCCCTGTAGATAATATGTCTAGCTCCATTGCAGTTCCAGTTCCTTGGTTGCTAATGGTTATTGTCGCTGATGCCGTAGAACCGACTTCTATCTCGTCAAATTCTGTTGGGGAACCTGAGCTCGTCAAATTACTACAACACTGATAAGAAGTGCGTGGATCGGCATTTCCATCATCACTATTTTCTTCATGATTACATGCACTTAGTGCTAAAATCATTATAGAAACACAAAGTATTAACAGTTTATGGGCTACCATTCCTTTGACCTCTCAACAATAGTTAACTACAACAGGTGTTAAATTCAGTAATTAGTTGATACTAACTCGCTGCTTCAATTTGAAGCTGGAATGCACCTACGCAACATTCGCGCCGTATGATTAGAGTTAAATTGCTGCATGTAAATGGCATTCAAGATATACTATTAAAGAATTGCCAATGTTACTTACATCTGCTCCCATTCCTTTGAAGCATCATCATACCTGCTTACTTGCTTCTGTCATTTATCAGATGTTTGTCATTAAGAATCCGATAATACGGCATAAAAGATAGACTTTGTGTTGAATTGGACATTTCTTTAATGCTATTTACTGCTTCAAAGGTAACGTAAAGAAAAAAGAAGCGCCTTCGTCAGCATTTTTTTCAACCCACGTCTTACCATTGTGTGATTTAATAATTTCACGATTCATAGCCAATCCTAAACCTGTTCCACCGGCTCCGGTTGTAGATTTACTACTTTGTGTAAATGGATTAAATATTGTTGTTGTTTCATCATCTGGCACTCCAATCCCCTGATCAGCAATACAAAATTCAATCACCTCTGAATCTACCTCCAGCTTTCTCTTTAAACTAATGGTTATTGCTGTATTTGATGGGCTATATTTTATGGCATTGTCCAAATAGTTTTTAACCGCGCTATCTATTTTTTGCACATCAAGACTTAATAAAATCATTGGTTCATCAGTGTCTAATCTTGCAACAATTGATTTTTCTAGTAATTTTTCTTCAAAATGCTTAATTGAGTTTTGTATGATATTAATTAAGTCGTGATCTGATAAGTTTAAAGATTTGCTGTTATTTTCTAGCTTTGTATAATCTAATAGGTTTTCTAACAATTCTTTCAAGCGGTTTCCGCTTACGGTAGTATTCTGTAGATGTTTTTCAACTTTTTCTAAATTAGGTGTTTCTTTTCTTAAATTCTTCAAACTCATATTAACGAACGAAAGAATAGCATGCATCGGCGTTCTTAGTTCATGAGATACATTCGCAAGAAACTCTGACTTTTCTTTGTTTGCTCTTTCTGCCGCAATTTTGGCATTTTTTAAGATATCCATTTTTTTTCTTTCTGTTATATCTCTTACGACACAATTTAATAGTTTTTCGCCGGATATTTCCATTTCATTTAAAACAAGTTCCACCGGAAAATGTTGAGAATTTTTATGAATAGCAGTGAGCTGAACTATATCCCCTAATTTCTTGCTATCCCAATATATTTTTTCTATAAACTCTGACTCATCATTACTATCTCTAATACTAATCAGTGAGATAATATTAGTGCCAATCACCTCCTCTGCTGTAAGGCCAAACATTTCTTCTACTGCAGGATTTGTATTTAAAATTATGCCATTTTTATCGAGCGATAGAACAACATCTGATATAGTGTCTATGAGGGTGTGGTATTGCTCTTCACTTTCTTTTATCTTTCGATCGGCTTCTTTTTGCGAAGAAATGTCTCTTGCAATAATTAAGAAAGAATTTTGATTTTCTACTATCACTTTTTTTCCAGAAAACAAACCGCACTTAGAATTTCTTTGACTATCATAAAACATCATTTCTATAAAAAAGTCAGATTCAATTAGTCCTTTTATTAATTCTTCTCTTTGATTAGCCGTTTGAAATATACCTAGCTCTACCGAAGTTTTCCCTATCATATCCTCAGGTTTATAGCCAAAAACATTAAAACAAGCAGGATTGGCTTTAATAATTTTGCCATTTTCCATGTGAGTAACAACGACGGCATCTGGAATCGCTTTGAACAGATTCATCCAGCCTGCTTGTGAGTTCTCGTCTAATATTATGTTACTTTTATTTTTCATGTGATAATTGACAATAAAAACCGATTTTCAAATTAACAATCATAGGCTATAACCAACTACTACCAAAACCAGCTTTACGTGTAGAAGAACTTATATATTTTATAGGGTTAGTATTTTTTCGATTAGCCATATATTTATTACGTCTAAATCGTTAATTTATTGAGATTTTTTGCCTGATAATTCGGGCAAAAGCATGGAAACGGGCACTATTTTTTGTAAATATTACTCATCTGAATAGTTCATACTACTATCATTTGATTCATTCTAAATTTTAAGCTGCAAAACCTATCCAGTTTGTTAGAGCAAATTATATTTCAGTCCTGCCGTCCATCAAGCTTATACTGAATTTGATCACACACATATCGTGCAAAAGGAAAACTGCAGGTGAATGCGGGAGAGACGGCATTTAATATATGCATTGATTTGTTATCCCCCTCGATAACAAAGTCCATTTCTAACTTACGATGATGAATATCAACTAATTGGGCACGAATGCCTGGTCTCCCCCATTTCTTAAAATTTTCGATTTTGATATTCGTAGCAAGTTCCGAGGCAAGTGTTACCATGTATTGACGAGAATATTTTCGCATTTCATCTAAAGCGAGTTTTCTAAATCCAAATTTTGAAAACGCTAACAACCCTAACTCTCGGCCAATGATTTCTACAAACTCTGACAATTGAAAATTGGTCAGGCCACTATAATGTTCGCGCCAAAAGGCAGGAATAGCCGTTGGCCCAATTTTAACTTGCTTATCTGAGCCTAGCGTAAAATGAACACCTAGAAATGGATTTTGCATATCTGGAACGGGATATATATTTGTCTTAAACTTACCCACTGGCTCATCAGAATAAAGATATAAGCCTTTAAAGGGTAAGATTCGGTACTGCTGTGAAAAACCAAAATCTCTGGCTACTTTATCCGCATATAAACCCGCAGCATTTACAACATACCCAGCTTGATAATCATCGTTATTTGATAGAATATCATTGCCCTTTTGACTTAAATAGCAAACATTGTAGTGAAAATTTATGCCTTCATCTCGAGCATCTGATTCCAAACGTTGAACTACTTGTAATGGATTAACGGAAGATGTTGTTGGAGAAAAAAGTGCCCGTTGATGTGTGATAACCCTAGGTTCAATAAGGCGGGCTTCTTCAGCGGATATATCTTCGAGACTTACATTATTTAGTTTGGCTCGCTTGAGTAATTCGTCTAAGCCGAGCAATTCCTGTTCGTTTTTTGCGACAACTAATTTCCCGCAGCGATTTATAGGTATTTTCTTTTTTTCACAATACGCCGTTAACTCTCGATTCCCGTCTCGTGTAAATGCTGCTTTTAGGCTATCTGCCGTGTAATAAAACCCGGCGTGCAATACGCCGCTGTTACGACCGCTTGCATGAGTAGCACATTTTGATTCTTTATCTATGAGCGTAACGGTACTATCACAGTATCGCTTTTTTAATTCTCGGGCGATACTAATTCCAATTATGCCGCCACCAATAACTAAGAAATCTGTTTTATACATGCCTTTAAAAAAACCTTCTAATATGCAACTAATGCTACCACAAACATTCTAGAAACTAATGATCTTTTGTTTTTCATGGCTAAAACTAACAAATAGATAAAATTTAACTAAATAAATGAAATTTAATCTTGATTACTTCCATATCGGCTTCTACATTTCTAAAGTATCAAGGGATATTTTCTCTTGATACTTAGATCATTAAAATAACAATTAGAATATAACAATAAATATAATCAATGTGGGATAGATTCCAGGCGGGTGGAATGGGGGGGGAAAGCGTTTCAATTATCATTCCTCAGTTAGTAGTTCAAAAAATTTGCGTTTTTTCAAAGTATTATCGGCAGTCCTATTTTTTGCTAACAGTTAATTTCAGTTTTATACATATAAGTTTCAGTTAGGTTTTTACTGCCTTATTGGAATTTAGTTAATGTATTACTCAAGCCATCAATTAATCCATTCCTGCGACTTAAAGCAAAGCCACAGCGCGTAGTCTTTATTAACTTAGACGGATGCACATCATCGATTTAGATGAATTGCAAGGGATTAAACCATGACACAAAAACTTCAATTCTTTACTCATACAAATTCATGCATTTACAAGAACCTAAAAAAATTGATTGTTTCTTTAATATTATTGGGTTCCATTTTGATATTAGCTGCATGTGAACAGCTACCAGGTCAAGATACTAATGCCGTCTCTGCCACTTGGGATAAAAGAACGAATACCATGTCTGTTAAAGGCGCAACCCAACTCAGGAATACTACTGTACAAATACATGACGCTTCCGATGGAAAATTATTGGGATCAGCAACAATAAATGATGATGGCACTTGGGCTGCCAGCTCCACAATGCCTGCTTGCGAGATTCATGTGGAAATCAACTCTGTAGTTGTCATTGCAGATGTGACAAATGCGCCACAAGACTGCACAAGCAACTCAAGTCCTATCAGGAATCGAGCAATTAATCAAAGTGATATTCCTGCAAATGTATTATTGGTGAATAACCCTGAACCCCTGGCAGCGATTCAAAATGGAGTAATCCTTTCACCCACTGGCAATACTTCTATTAATGTCGGCCAGGTTGTGAATTTTGCTGGTGCAGTGATAGATAACAATAATTTAGGGCCTTACACTTATTTCTGGAATTTTGGTGGAGCAACGCCTAATTCGGGAATACAAAGGCCGGGCGCTGTGCAATTTGATATGCCTGGAACTTATTTTATTGAATTAGTGGTAACAAATGCCTTGGGTGTTTCTGATCCAACACCTGCAACTCGCACGATTGTTGTCTCAGATAGTAATACATTAGATGACCTGACACCCGTCGCTGAAATCAGTGCACCAACTACCACAAATGGAAGTATTGATATCAACGTTGGCGACAGTCTCACTTTTAATGGTTCTGCCACAGATAGTCTTGGCTCTTCGACTTTTCTTTTTGAATGGGATTTTTCTGGTGTTTTTCCATCTCAGTTTGGCTCGACAACCACTGCGATTCCATTTAATCGGGAAGGAAACTATCTTGTCAGTTTATATGCGACAAATACACAAGGTTTAAGAAGTGTAGACCCAGCCACTATTACTGTAAACGTTTTATCTAGTGGTATAAGCAATCAAGCACCTGCAGGTTCCATAACTGCGCCCACACAAGATGTTGCGATTAATGTGGGCGAAAGCCTAAGCTTCTCCGCTAGCGCACGCGACCCTGATAATAATAATCCTATTTTATATAGCTGGGACTTTAACGGTGCTAGAAGCAATATAATTTTGAGCGCTGAGAATCAAACCCCACCTATAGCTTTTAGTACACCAGGTATCTACAACATTACTATGACAGCAACAGATGCAAGGGGAATGGATGATCCAAATCCACCTGTACGAAAAATTACTGTTATGAATAATACACCTGCGACATCTGATATAGGCATTCTCTCAGATACCATTACTTCGCCTCCTTCTAGCGTCAATATAAGGCCTGGGGAATCAGTATTTTTTAGTGCCCAAGCGCCGGCCAATACAACATCGCCAGCTATATTTTTCTGGGATTTTGCTGGCGGTGCAGTTAACTCTAATCTTCAATCGCCAGGTGATGTAACCTTTTCTTCACCTGGACAGTTCCCAGTTACTTTATATATTGTAGACACAGCGGGTAATCTCATTGGAACCCCTGAAACCGTTTCAGTAACAGTTGCTGATCCCGCAAACATAAAAGCGAGAATACGTTCACCCAGAAACAATACAACTATCGCCGCAGGTGAGTTCGTAGAATTAACTGGGTCTATTTCAAATAGCAATAATGTTTCCAGTTTGACGTACGAATGGAAGATTAAAAGACGTGGTGACAACTCCCCCATATTTACTTCAAACCAAGAATCTCCAGGGGGCTACTTATTTACACAAGCCGGTGATTACACGATTTCATTTATTGCAAGAGGTCTTGATATTGTCACTGGTCAAACACTAAGAGATAGAGACCGAAATCAAATTACCGTTTCTAATTCAGCCACACCTCCGCCAGCAGGCACACCCGTCCCAGGAACATTAAATACGGGTATCTTGCTACCAGCAACTGATGTGGTAATTTTCGCTGGTGCAGAAGTAGATTTTGAAGCGAATCGTATTACTGGGACAAACATTAGTTATAACTGGGATTTTAATGGTGTGCGCTCACCAAGCACTCGGCGTAACCCGTCCCCCGTTCAATTTAATACACCAGGAACATATTTTGTCAGATTGCAAATTACCGGATCAAACAACGGTATTCCGATAAATATTTTTGAACAGCGTATTATAACAGTAATGCAACAAAACACTGCTTTTCCACCATCAAATCCAATTGCAAACAATAATGGTATTTCACTCCCTGTAACTGATGCCGTGATTAATGTCGGACAAGAAGTAGATTTTGAAGCCAATCGGGTTGCAGGAACAAACGTCGATTATCTCTGGAATTTTGGCGCCGCGCGCTCACCAAGTACTCGACGCAATCCATCACCGGTACAGTTTAATCAGCCGGGGACATATTTTGTTACATTGCAAGTGACAGGCAGTAATAATGGAATTCCAATTAACATCTTTGACCAACGAGTAATCACAGTTTTACAAAACGCAACACCTTTTCCCCCACCGGTTAATAGTCCAATTCCCCCAGGTGGTAATCCATTTATCAATGTATCAGGCATATTATTGCCTGCGAGTAATGTTGTGATTAATGTCGGTCAGGAAGTGGACTTTGAAGCGAATCGCATTAGTGGGTCCAATATAAATTATCAATGGGATTTTAGTGGAGCGCGTTCACCAAGTTCGCGACGTAATCCTTCACCCGTTCAATTTAATACGCCAGGTACTTTCTATATTAATTTACAGGTAACAGGCAGTAGCAACGGCATTCCTATCAACATTTTTGATCAGCGGGTTGTCACCGTGCTACAACAAGCGACACCATTTCCGCCAAGTAGCAGTCCTCTACCTCCTGGGTCCAATCCAATCGCGGG
>Ga0316207_10004940_pt1 | contig 11296 bp, 5 predicted proteins | sample 6weekpyrite_MG_FD_204943 | JGI IMG/M metagenome (GOLD analysis project Ga0316207, IMG submission 204943) | Microbial mat bacterial communities from mineral coupon in-situ incubated in ocean water Damariscotta River, Maine, United States -... | ecosystem: Environmental > Aquatic > Marine >...
TAGTTTACACGCCAATACCTACTGCGCACCGACAAATCGAGGTAAGTTGGAGAAATTGTGTCGGTACATTACGCGCCCAGCGTTAGCTAACGGGCGCGTAAAGGTAAATCACAATGGCAACGTGGTATTGAAACTCAAAAGCGCTTATCGAGATGGTACAACGCATTTGGTGATGACGCCATTGGAGTTTATGCAGAAACTCGCGGCGCTGATCCCTCGGCCACGATTGAATTTAACCCGCTATCATGGTGTGCTTGCACCCAATGCAAAACTACGTTCGCAGATAATTCCCCAACCACTCGAAGACAGTACTGATGGGGATGCTAAAAATACGGACGCGATGGCTTGCACAGGCATTCGCAAACACTATATGCCCTGGGCACGTTTACTCAAAAGGGTGTTTGGTATCGATATCGAAATTTGCCCCCATTGCCAGGGTAAACTCAAGATCGTTGCTGCAATTGAAGATCCCACGACCATCGTGAAAATTCTCAAACATTTAGGACTACCGACACGAGCGCCACCGAGAAAGCCAGCGCGGTATAGGGATATCTACGATTCAAGCTGATAAACAAGGAAAAAAGATGGGGTAAGAAATGTGCGAAATTGTTTTCACGTACTGTGGGAATAAATCTGCTCGGCCTAGCAATTTGAAAGGCTATTTTTTGATGTAAAACCCACCAAGTAAATCGATATTCAAACGCTTGTTTCGAATTTTATACGTTGATCTCAAGCGGAATATAAACAATTGCCTCTGTTTTACCATTTGAATACTTTTGAAATCTTGCTAATATATGCTTTAAATTTCCTATCCCCCAGTTAACATTGCTGTTAGCTTTGTTGGAGGTAACCTTGCTGACAATCCTAAATGTTTGAGAATTTTCGCGATGATGGCAGGATCTTCAATCGCAGCAAATATTTTCATTTGCTAGTACTCAAAGTTTAATATCTGATCCAAAGTATGACCGAAAGTTAATTCTGCGGTTTCCACGCGTTGATCATATGCAAGATTTCGTTGACGTTCACTGATTCCATTATTAGGCCGCTCGCTCGCTGTTGTATCGCAGATCAAGTGCATATGATGTGCTGACCATTGCCCTACGTTTATCCAGATATCCGGCCCGCAACAGGTATGCAATTTCGTTGGATTACGTTGTATTTGACCATGAGGATGAATAAATTCCAAACAAGGTAACGCACCGATCAAGGCAGCAATCAATCGACGACCAGAAACAATAGCTTCTTGGCTTAATCTTGGTCCAGAGGGTGTTTCAGCATTGCCATAGCGCCCTTCAAACTCAATATCTACCCCATGTCGTCCGGAAACGCTATTAAGCACATGCTCAGCATCATGCGTATAAATCACAACACCATTGGTGCGTACTACAAAATGGGCAATGATCACATCCAAACGATGAGCGCTCTCCACTCGGCTATCCATCGCTTCAACAGGCAAATCATCTGAGCAAAAAAAGTTGGTTTGATGTAAAACGACTGTGTCTATCAATCGCATACGCGCTGGTAAAGACGCCCGACGGACATCGAAACGGCCTGCGCGAAAACCACGACTTCGATCACTTAAAACTCTTGCGCTAGTACCTCGTGCGTAGATATTTCTACGATTTCGTGTTCTGTTTTCGTCCGCAGAGGCTATGCGGCGGTCTCTTAGGCCAGGTAGTACAATATCCATTTGTTCTTCCCTTGATTATTAAAAGACAGAAGTAAACCTAATAATTTAAATATCTTAATCTGTCAACGGTAATACTTCTATTATTGAGCTGTCACTAATTCCAAATTCAATTAAAATTTGGTTAACCAATGCAATCGAACGACTGGCATTATCCGTCTCTAAAAATATTGTCATAATCCCTTCGCCAGATTCCGCGCCGTTCACTTCTCCAGAACCAACTTCCTCTAATCGCTGCTCAAGTCTATTGCGAACTGATAGATCTTCTTTAGAAGGTATAGCTGAGTCAATTATAATATTTATTTCAATCTCTGAAGGACCATCTATGCTCTCTCCATTTTCATATGGTTTATTTTCTTCTAAATTCTTACCTTCATCAATATTTGACTTAAAACGAATAGATGATGGCAATGGAACACGAGATATCAGTTTTTTTTCAAAATATTTTGGATCATACATTTCATCCCAATAGGTAAAACCGTGATATGCGTTAAGAAATGACTCACCAATTCCACTTGTGTGCGATTTACCTTTTCCATCGGTAGGTATATTGTAGTTTGAAAAATCAGTAATTTTATTTGCCAATATAGGCCAAATTCCATCTTGTAGAGCATTGCTAGTTATCTCTAGTATTGTTAATGGATGCTTTAGGTCATCATCTAAGTTAATTAATAGATCTGTTGGTGTTTTTGTGCGATTAGCAAAAAATGCACAAAATGGCTCATCATCATTTTCATCTACAACATAACCTAAACCATAAGAACCATCTTCTAATGGAACTGCAAAAATATCACCTGTTCTATAACTAACTTTCTTTTTTTTCATGGTTTTGGAATATCTCCTGGGTAATTGTGGTCAGCCATTTCAAATCTTTTGTTTTCTAGCGCTCCTGGTCCATCACCACAACGAATCCAATCCTCTTCTACTTTTGACAACGCTTTGGGGTCATTGACACCGTCAATACCGTCTTCCAGTAATTCAAACTCATACTCCGCGTTGGGGTCTTTTGTTGTCTTTTTCAGTTTTCTATCATGCGCCTTTTTCCTTTTTTTAAACGCTTCTTTTGATTTAGATTTACCAACATATTTCTTTCCAGTTTTTGGGTTTGTACGTAGATAAACGACACCAGTTCCTGGAGTATTCTTACATGCTAGTCCAAAAGGGTCCGACCAAACCCAAACATTTGGTGCATATTGGTATGGATTAAGTCCTGCAACTAAACCAAGCGGATCCTGGCTAACAAAACTACCCAAATTAGGGTCATAAAAACGATATCGTGAATAACACAATTCAATTTCATCGTCATAATATTGACCACGCAATCGAATCGGATTCCTTAATTTATCGATTATTAGCGAATCAACACAACCATGGGCTTGATACGTTGCAGACCAAACAATTTCTCCATTAGTATCGCATATTTCATGAGGTAAGCCTATAACGTCATTTTGGTAATAGAAAATTGTCTTGTCAGCTTCAATAATTGCCAATGGCTCGAAAGAGCCTGGGTAAAAAATATACTCACGAAATCCATTATCTTCACTAGTCTCTGAAAGTAAAAAATTTCCATCCCAAATAAATTGAGTCAATACTCCATTAGTTTCTTTAAATATTCGACGTGCTTGGGGATCGTAACCCATGTTAGTGCTATTACCATTGCTATTCGCTTCTACTAAATAATTGTTACACCCCCATTTAAATGTCGTTCTCTTTTCTTCGTTGGAGTTACGTTCAATTAAATTTCCTAATTTATCAAAGTGATATATTGTTCCTTTATATTGCCCCAGCCTGTCGTTAGTTTTATTCTTAGTTTCAGGCACATCAACCGGTTGCAACAAATCCCCCGTCAAGGTTCTAAAAAACTTTTGAAGATTATTTTCCGGATTAAATTGCTCAACAATCCGTCCCATCGAATCGTATTGAAATGAAATTTCACCTTTATTTGAGTCATTCTTTTTAAGTAAATTGTTTGCAACATCGTATTGGTAATTACGACTTACCAGAGTCTGATCACCTACCTGTAGATTCTGATTGATCATATTACCAACGCTGTCGTACTGAAACTCTCGATTCACCTTATGCGAAAGTGATTCATGAACTACTAAGCCACGACAGTCACGTGCAATTCGAATTGGTTCTCCGTGGTTTATTTTGATCTCTATTGCATTTCCAATTTTATCGAACTTATAAATGACCTCATTTCCTTTCGGAGAAACTCGACGCACTCTATTACCTATCAAATCATATTCATTTAGAACACTAAAATCTCCCTGCTTTTCTACTAAAAGTTGGTTATTTGCATCAAAAATCCTTTCAATACGAATATTTTCGTTTTCTGTTGTAACTAAGTTGCTGTTTTCGTCATATTCAAATTTTTCTCGCATTCCATTAAAATATATCTTAGTAATAATCCTACCTAGCTGATCCAGTTCATAATCAGTTTTATGACCGAGTGAATCGATAGAACTTATTAAATTTCCTACAGCGTTTCGCAAATATGAGCGGCGGCTCCCCCAATAATCAACCTCGCCAATCACATTACCTAAAGGGTCATAAGAAATTTTGCAGATTTGTCCACACTCATTTTTTATCCTTATAAGATTTTCTTCAGTATCATATTGATATTGAACATAAGTTCCGTCTGCATTGAGGCGTTTAGATACTTGACCAATCCCGAAATAACATAGAGTTGTAACATGACCTGCTTCGTCACAATATTCAATTGGATTATCTTCTGCATCATACCTTGCACTAATTGACTGAGCATTAGGATCTGTACGTTCGATTAACCGTGCTTTTTTATCATAGAAATATCTTGTTACAGCGCCAATAGGATCTACAACAGCAATTACATTACCCAATATATCCGTTTTATATTGAGTAATGCTATTGAGTGCGTTAATTACTTTTACTGGATTTCCATACGAATCAAAAATAAAATCAGTTGAATTACCCAATGGATCAATAACTTGAACTAAGTCGCCACTATTGTTATAGAAATATTTTGTTACACCACCAACTGGTGTTTCTTGCCAACATAGCAGACCAAAAGAATCCCAATTTTGTTGCCATTCGTTGCCACGTGGATCAATCGATTTCAGAAGTTCATTATTTTCATTGTACACATTGAATATTGACAATCCATCAGGCCTAATTAGTTCAATTAAATTTCCGCACTTGTCATACGTAAACTCAATTTTATGCTGATCCGGATCAACCACAGCAGTGGTCCGCCCAGCGTCATCATATTCAAACTGTGTCATCCCATCCAATGGATCAATTTCACATATCGGCAATCCCGCTTCGTTTAATATTACGGTAGATACGTGCCCTAAAGAATCCGTAATACGTCGCTCATTGAGCTCATCAAAATATTCAAACTGATAATTATAAAGACCACCATCACCCCAAGAGTGAAATACCCGCCAATCGTTTTCCGGACCTTGCTCAAATTCATAATAAAAAGACAGCCCATTTCGATCCGTGTGTCGCACCATGTGGTGATGATCATATTCAAATGTATAAGGATTATCTAAAGCGTCATAAACTGCAACTAAATCGCCAGTTTGATCATATTCATATCGACAAAAAACATGACGCTTATCAACGTCAGGCACCCAAAGAGCAACTTCAATTATTCGATCATTCTCGCTGACGAGCTCTATACGGCGTCCGGCAGATTCATTGATAGCGGATAATCGATTACCACTGTATTCATATTGTAGATAATTACCACACAAGTCATAAATGCTGGATATAGCATATTCAGTATTACCAGCGGGATTGATTTGTTTCCTGGATTTCTGAAATCGATAAATTCTATCTTCTTTGGTTTGAACCGTGAATTCATCACCTTCATCCGATAATAAAGCACCATCCATTAATTCGAGTTCAGAAAATTCCTTACCTTGCTCCCTCGGCGCTTTTTCAAAAATTAATGGCCCCATGGACGGATGGATTAAAGAGACTGTGCCATCAGTTTGCTCTATTTCCAGTCGAATGTCAGCCGGTGTTTCCCAACCGTAACCACATAAACCTTGCTGTTTGTTATTTGATGAATAAGTCCGATTCCATTCAATGGGTATACGCCCGGGTAAAGTAAAATCCTGTTGCTCAACAGACACGGAGCCATTAAGAATATTTACTGGCTCTGCACGAAGTACTTTACATTTTAAAAAACCGGGGTTCATATTCTTAAACATCTTTTGCCGCATACGTTTAAACAAACCCGATTTTGCAAATTTACCCAGCGCTGAAAACGCACCTTTCATCGCCATACCCATGAGCGAAATCGTTGGCGCACCACCAACCACAACATTGGTTGGAATGGCAAGATTCACCGACGTGGGTAACACCATGGCTTTGGGGGAACCTTTTTTCTTGGGCCTCGGCGGGCTAATCATGCCGGCAATCTGACACCCGAGAACGGGCACTGCCACATAAGAAAATGGATCACCGTCAGCGACAACGGTAGAACTACCCATAAACAATTCATCATCTTTGTCTGGCAACTTTGGCGCAAATGGGAATCCCGGTGGAATGTGAATGGTGGTCGCACCTGTGCCTGCTGTCGCGCGTTTCATTCCACAAACAGTAACCGTAGCACCTAATATAGGCACATAATCAAATGGATCAAACACAATAGATGTATGAGGTGTTGGTAATGGCGCAGGTACACCGGGTGGGACAGTACACAAATGGACATCAACTCCCATTTGTGGATCACCATGTTTAGAGGCGGGCATCATGATTAATTTATCCTGCTAGCAGGCTGGCGATGAAGGAAATGCGACATCTATCGCTAACGGCCATTCTTCACCTAACAGATTTCTACCCTGTGAAAAATAACTTTGAAACGTTTCCGAACTTGACTCAATCAATACGTCAAGTCTTTGAGTCGCTAATAAATCGGCTTTATCTTTATCAGCTTCTAATTGATTTTTCACCGTATTTATTAAATCCGGATCTTTTTTTGATTCCAGTTTTGCGCCTTTTTCTTCGGCAGCCTTACGAGCTTTTTCCTGCTGTTGTTTTTGCTCCTGTTTGATATCTTCCATTTTTTTAACTTGTTCTGGCTCAATCACTCGCAAAAGATCTACCGCTGCCAACGGTAAAGTCGTTGTAGGCCTTTCATCAGGTTCCATTTTTTCACCCAATTGCAAGGTAAGAGAACCTCGTTCAATGGCAGCTTCTTTGTCAGGAACACGCGCATAACAATAACCAGCCATACGAAATCCCTCAATAGCAAGAATAAGGTTTGGTACTTCTTGTGCTACTATGGCTGCCTGGTCGTAACATTCTGCAGCTTGTTTATCATTCCCCGCCGCAAGATGAGCGCCTGCCTCACCAAACCAAGTTTGCAAAATCAGATCAAAACCCGCGGGATGTTCTTCTTTTTTTGCTTGTTTTGCCGCCTTCCTTGCCACTCGATACTCTCGAATTGCCTCTTTAAATTGCTTTTCTTTTAATAAGGCACCAGCAAACAACATATAAACAACCACTTCTTGATCTTTCCATTTCTGTTTTTTTGCGAAATTCAGTGAATCTTTGGCCTTCACTCGTATTTGTTTAAGCGAACCTTTTTCGATTAATGCAACTAACCCCAGTAAGATATTCCTGAACACTGCTGCTGGCCCAACTCCACCTTCCTGGGCAAAGGTTTCTTGTGCGATGGTTAAACCATCCATAGGCGGCTTATCGACAAATACGTACGGGTTTTTTGCATCAATTAAATGTGATAATTGCGGATGCTCCTTAGAGTCCATCACCATTAGTCTAAGGTTTTCCGGTATTTTTTGCGGTTTTATCGCAGTAAGTAACCAGTTACAGAATGATTCATTATTAGTAATACTTTGGGGCATAAAAGTGGCAACAATGTGCCCACTTATTTCGGTGTGCCGTTTAACAAATGAAATCATGCTGGCCATAAAACCAATGGCGGAATCGGGTAGCTGTTCTGGCTCGTATTCCCAGTCAGGTTTTATTCCCTGCTTTTCCAATTCTTCTTTGCTGGCCTCATATTGCCCTTTAAGTGATTCTTTTAATTCTGTGGAATATTGAATGGCATTCTCAAAAGGAGAATCAAAGATAATAAATAAATCACCAGTTGCAAACTCTGTGTCGTGCTTTTGTACTTCAAAAAAACATTCCACCATACGCCCGGCATTTTCATTAATCTGCCATACTAATAGGCGTTTAGATTCATCTTTACGAAAATTACTCCAATGGTTTCCTAATTGTAATAATCGCTTTTCAACGGGATTGTGTGCCATTTTTTATTATCCATTTAACGAAACTTTTGTTCCAGTCACTGCCACACCACTTGCATCGGCTACTGTTGTTGATCCACCTCCTGATAAGGTGGATTTTGGTGAATCTACTTTTGCTTCCGCAGGACTACTTACGGTTGCTTTGCCGTCTAATAATACTTTGTCTCCAGCAGAGCTTTCCACCAGAGCATTCCCGTCCAACAAGGTTTTTGCTCCGCCTGAAGCTTTCATTAGCGCGTTAGGGTCTAGTGTTAAACTTGCGCCCCCACCGGCAGTCAAAGTAATTTTTCCGGGCTCAAGAACAATTGAACTACCACCACAGGTTAATGTAATTTTGGATGGTGCTTGAATATTAACTTGATCAGTAGTATCTAATTTATAGCTACCGGTAACATTTACGATGCGATTTCCTGCTTCAACGGTTAAACTCGTATCGCCCTTTACGGTTGATGAAGAGGTACCAGCCTGCACCGAGTTTGTTTGATTCCCTGAAACCACCGTATTAGATTGATCATTTTGAACGGTGGTTGACATATCTTTTTGCGCATGAATGCTAATTGCTTCTTTATCCTTGCTATCATCCATGGTCATTTCATTAAAACCACCACCGCCAGGGGTACTATTGGACTTTAACCCACTCACCATGCCTGCTGATGGTAAATCTGTCGGTGGTTTATTATCATCATTGTATACACGTCCGGTGATGATTGGCCGATCTGGGTCACCATCCAAAAAGGAAACAATAACTTCTTCATCTATTCGAGGTATATCAACACCACCAAATCCTTTTCCTGCATGTACTTGTGAAACCCGTATCCAGCAAGAACTGTCTTCATTATGTTCGCCATATCTATCCCAGTGGAATTGCACTTTAACTCTTCCATATTCATCCGTATAAATTTCTTCGCCGGTTGGACCAACAATAATGGCTGTTTGGGGGCCTTGTACGTAAGGTTTTCGAGAAATTTGTGCTGGGCGATATGGGATGTCACTTGGAATACAGGTAAACCTGTTGTGATAGTCTCGCCCCCCCGCTTGACCTAATTCATAACTCGTTTCTTGTGCCGAGTGTGTAATATGCGTAATGACAAATTCGTTACCCATTTCTGATTCTATTTCGTGATGCGTCAATGTAAATTTTCCACCAGCGAGGAAACTTCGGTAACTACCGGATGAATTCACAATATTATGACTCGCTTCCTCTTCTTCAATACGAGTACGTGTTAATCCATCACCATCACCCCGCTTATCATACAAACCAGGATAATCAAACTGTTCAAAATTTCCGATACCGGGTAAATCTACTACCGTATCCACAGTAGTACTTATATCCGTTTTCGGCGTCTTGAAATTATAATCCGTCTGACTCCATTTACCGGGAATTAAGTTATATTCATGTATCCATTCTGTTAATTGATCATCCGACCGTCCACCATCGTAAAAATTTGCTTCATTTTCTTCGCAGTCCACATAGCTATTTACAGTATCGGCAATTATCATTGTATGTTTTCCACCTTCATGAGTAAAAAAGTAATAAATGCCTTCCTCTTCCATTAATCGAGTGATAAATTGAAAATCAGACTCACGATACTGTGCTGTATATTCTCTTTGATGATACGTACGTTGTGTACTAATCTTAAAGTCCGAATATCCACGCAATTGAAAAACTTCTTCAATTATGGCCTTTACATCTTTGTTTTGGAATATTCGACAATCATTATTGAGAGTTAGGAGATGAAACCAGGCGGACATTTCTGCATGATAGATGCGATAACCATTTGAGTGTACATGCCCTGCTACAAATCGGATAATAAAACCATTAAAAACTCTCGTAGATCCATTACTAAGCTCTATACTAACATCAACTGTTTTACCGACTATTTCATTCGCTTGAATATCGTGATTATCTGATAGCATTTCTAATCGAAAGTTAAACGGCTGGGAAATTGATTCAGAACCCGATATCGATCGCAGTAATAGAACATCTTCTCCCAACGTGGTTTCAATAGAGATGAATTTCCCTTCTTGTGTCAATCCTGACATTCAACTTCCCTTTTATTCCCTTAATAATTCCTTTTTTTACATACACACCGAAAATCTATTTAGTATATATTTTTGATTGCAACACAGATTACTAAAACAACACCTCATTAATGCGCAATTCTTTATTTATCGATTAATCAACAATATCATATATGAAAACTTAAAAGATATGAACTAGATCACTGTTTTGATTAAGGTGATGATGAAATGGTATCTACGTCAAAGCCGCTTGGTAAATATATCGTCACATTCCATTGATAATCACATTTTTACGAATAGATTAAGCTGTAAAAGTTTAGACTCGATATGGTAGTGAAAGGTAATCGAGCTTTACTTGATTTGACAATTCGAAGGTTAGACTTCTTCGTTCTTCGATTTTTTCCTGGTCAGGTTTGCACGATAAGGAGCCATTCGAAATTAGAATGCGATTTTCAGTTACGTAAAATACTTAAACCAAATTATCATGAAATCTAATCATGCGTTCACCGAAAGCTGACATTAATGGAAAACATTTGATGAGAATTTCTAGTCTTTCAAATTCCACAAAACTCCTTCGATGATCTCCAAAAAGCAGTCATTATGAAATTCAATTTTCTCGTTCAAATCAAGACCAAAAATCTAATTTCGGAAAGAAAAATCAAAACGCCATCGAGAACGCCTACAAATTACCCGCAGTAAATGACTGATTCCAAAACGTTTTTAGCTGTATAAAAAACAACCTTGCGAGCAATTAATATACTGTATATCCTTACAGTATAAATAATAACAACAAAAACAAGACCCATGGCCACAGGACTACCCAAAATAGGCCAGGCACCCGTTCATTACGAAAGACGCCAGCCTGAAAAAACCAACCTTTACCAACTGATTCAAAACAACATTGAAACGTTTTACGCACAAGTTGCAACGGAAACTGAATGTGGTTTACCGGCTTATGTCAAAAAAGAATTCGATGCCTTTCTTGATTGTGGCATATTAGCCAACGGCTTTTTACGGTTACGTTGTGGTGACTGCCAGCATGAAAAAATCGTGGCTTTTTCCTGCAAGAAACGCGGTTTCTGTCCCAGCTGCGGCGCTCGGCGCATGACGGAATCAGCGGCACATTTAGTGGACAACGTCATTCCTAAAGAGCCGGTAAGGCAATGGGTAATATCATTTCCGATTCCACTGCGAATATTATTTGCTGCGCAACCGCAATTGTTAACACCTGCTTTGAAAGTGATTCATCGTGCGATTTCCACATTTCTCATTAAACAAGCCAGGCTCAAAAAAAAGGAAGCCAGTACCGGTGCCGTCA
>Ga0316207_10004941_pt1 | contig 11296 bp, 8 predicted proteins | sample 6weekpyrite_MG_FD_204943 | JGI IMG/M metagenome (GOLD analysis project Ga0316207, IMG submission 204943) | Microbial mat bacterial communities from mineral coupon in-situ incubated in ocean water Damariscotta River, Maine, United States -... | ecosystem: Environmental > Aquatic > Marine >...
GGTTACAGGCACTCGTTCCGCTGGCTCTCCACTGTCAATTGCCGCGGAATATTGCAACACAGTTTGCGCCGCTTCCAGTTCATATTTTGCCACCTCTACATTAAAGTCTGCCGAGCGCTTACTGGCTGCACTGGTTTGCACTTCGGTTTTGGCAATATCAAATGCTTCACGTGATATCAAAGCCTGGTCAATTAATGGCTGTAAACGTTTTAATTCATTATTTGCAAGTTGCGCTGAGGCTGAGGCTGCTTTCGCCTGTTCCTGGGCAGCATGTAATGCAGATTTAGCCGCCGCCACCTGTGCCTGCGCTTGCGCTCGACTGCGTGGATCTAGCACCTGTGACTGCAATGGCGTTATACCGAGCAAGACCTGACCACGCTTTACACTATCCCCCACTTTGAGTTGTTGACGACAGGCCACACCATCCACTGAAGCCGATATAATATAGCGATCAATTACTCGAGTGCGGCCTTCCTCTTCAATACTCACCGTCATAGGTGCATATTTCGCAGCAATACCTTCCACAAAAATGGGCTGCGGCCAGAACCCCCAGATTAATAGAACCAGTATTATCACAGCAATAAAAGTAATGAGTGGATGCTTTTTTAACAGAGCAGGCATTTATTTACTCCTTGGTTTTAAGTACTGCAACCATATCCAGATGCGTCAGGTTACGCCAGATCATGAGTGCGGAAATTATTGAAGAGCCTATCACTACCAGTGCAGCAAATGCATACACTTTTAAGCCTAGTACCAGGGGTATTCGATATAGATCAGAGTCGAACTGAAAGGCTAGAAATGCACAAAGGCCATAACCGATCAACATACCCAGAGGTATTGCAGCCAGTGTCAGTAGCGCCATCTCACCCAGTAAAATATAGGCTACCTCAGCACGCTGAAACCCAAGCACACGCAAACTGGCCAGTTCACGGTTTCTTTCAGAGAGCGCAATACGCATGCTGTTGTACACCACACCAAAAGCAATACTGCCGCCTAGCAAAGTGGTGATAAAGGTAAAAAATAAAATGGTTTCATCCATTGTTTCGTAAAATGATTTAATCGCCGCGGTCTGTTCAACCACACCCGCTATTCGTGGAATATCTTTTAGCTCTGCGTAAACCTGACGCTGGTATTTCTTATCAACTTTTAACCATGCGGCTGATATAGCATGGCCTTCATTTAATAAGCGGTTAAGTGTGCTCAGCTGCATGTAACCGTTTACGCCAAGATACTCTTTAGCTAGCCCCACCACAGGTACATGTATCACAGGCCGATCGCCTTCTAACACTTCTATCGTCAGGACATCACCCACACTTATATGTAATATTTCTGCCAGATAATCTGTAAGAATCACCCCTTCCGGGGGTACATCTATGACTTTAAGTTGAGTATCCAGCAGGCGCATCAGGCGCCCCTCAGGGTCAAAACCCTGAACACTGGTTCGATACGAACGATGCTCAAAACGTAACTTTGCAGTGACTACCCTGAATCCTTCAACATGTTCGACGCCCTGTAAACTCTGCAGTGAATAGAGTGAACGTTGTGATGTGGGCTCAGTAAAAATAGCCGTAAGATCACTACGCTGGCTCATACCAAACTGAACCTCAACCATATGTTTAATGGCACCTTCCTGAAAACCTCCGATCATCATTGTGCCACAGGCCATGCTAATACCCAGGGTGGTGAGTAATGACTTTAATGGACGACGCTCTATATGTCGAAGGATCATTCTGGAGGGCTGAGAAAACCAGCGTTGCAAGCCCAGTTTTTCAACCAGAGTAGTATGGTACATCGCTGGAGGTTCAGGGCGCATCGCCTGTGCCGGTGGCAATCTAGAAGCATTAAAAACTGCATACAGAGTCCCCAGTATTGCCACTCCCATACTCGTAAACACCGCAGATAATATGACATCCACATTGAGTACATAAATCATAAACGGCAGGCTATAAAACCCCATATAGATATTGCTCATACCCTGCCCCATCCAGGCTCCGCAAAATATGCCAGCAATAATTCCTATGGAAGTAATCATTAAAATCAGCTTTGTATAATGCAACCCCACTGCGAAGTTGCTATAGCCAAAGGCCTTAAGTCCGGCAATCTGTTCACGCTGTAAGCTAATCAGTCGACTCGTTACAACATTCAGTAGAAAAGCGGCGACACCAAAAAAAATTAGCGGGAAAATAGTTGCTATGGTTTTCTGTTGCTTCAATTCCTCGGTTAAAAAACGGTTAGACAGCTGATCTTTGCGTGCATATGCACCGATACCACCATAAGGTTTGAGTAGTTCGTCCAGCCGATCTATTACATCCTGCTCACTACCATCTTTACTAAGCGTAACAGTGACATCATTAAATGCACCATCCATATCATAGGCACTGGCCAATGGCTTACGCGCCATCCATAAAACACCATAACGAAAATAGTCCGGGAACATGGCACCCGGGGCAATTTGATAAATATATTCAGGCGACAGTACATGACCAACCACAGTGAGCACCTTGCGACGGCCATTTATGGTCGCAGCCAGCTTATCACCGGGCTGTAAATTATGTGCGCGGGCAAACTCTTCACTCACCAGCACTTCATTGTCACGCCCGGGCTCTAATAGACGGCCTTTACGTAAATAAATCTGGTTTAAAAGGCCCGCACTATTGTCCTCGAGGGAAAGCAGATGACCACTTACCGGATCATTAAAACCGCTAACATCCAGGTTCACATAAGCCACCACTCGAGTGTCCACCTTATCAACACCAGGTATTTCCCTGATGCGATTTGCTACGGCTAAAGGTGCTCTTTTAAGCGATGCAAATACATCGGCAAAATGGTGATTGCGGTAATAATCTTCGCGGGTTTCAAACAATGAGTCGAGGGTGCTTAAAGACATAATAAAAATACTCACGCCACCGACAATCACCATAGCAATCGCCAGGGCCTGCATTCGCATACCCCAGAGTTCACGCCACAATTTTTTATCGATAGCTCTCATGAGCACTTCACCACTTTAACTCATCGGGGCTCAGCTGAGTTTCATTTTTATACTCTTTACTAATTAAGCCATCCGTTAAATGAATGACACGATCAGCCATTTGAGCAATACCAGCATTGTGGGTGATAACCGCTGTGGTTGTCCCCAGTTCCCGGTTGACCCGTTGCAGTGCCTGCAACACTACAATCCCGGTTTGTGAATCCAGTGCTCCGGTGGGCTCATCACATAACAACACATCGGGCTTCTTGGCGATGGCCCTGGCGATCGCCACGCGTTGTTGTTCGCCACCGGAAAGCTGCGCCGGAAAGTGATCGAGCCGATCTTCAAGGCCAACCAGCTTGAGTGCCTCTTCAGGCTGCATTGGGGCTTTTGCTATTTCGGTGACAACCGCCACATTTTCCCGTGCTGTTAAGCTTGGAATCAGGTTATAAAACTGGAAAACGAAACCAACATGGTAACGGCGATACTCTGTTAATTCATTGTCCGTCGCTCGTGTGAGGTCGCGGTCAGCATAAATCACGTGCCCCTCTGTAGGAGTATCCAGCCCCCCCAGAATGTTCAGTAGTGTCGATTTTCCACTACCAGAAGCCCCTAGCAATACACTAAATTCACCTTTATACAGATCGATATCAACCCCGCGTAAGGCACGCACCTGCACCTCTCCCATCTGATACACTTTAGTGACGCCATGCACATGGAAAACGACATTCTCTTCAAGCTCTTCATGTGGGGACCTTGACTCAGGTGGCATTCTGTTTCTCCATTTAAAACAGTCCGGGGTATCAGACCTTTAAGCGTAACAATAAACAGGATTACGTTTTTGATTCATATCAGGTTTTATGACAGTCACAACTTACAAAATAATATTAGCGCCTGTTAATAAAAGCATTCGATATAAAAATTGATCAGGCGTTACCGGTCACACCAGTTTATTGGGTACTTATGGGTAACTATAACGCTGAATTAGCAAACCAGGCAACTCCACTGAAAGCCGTTTGAAAACGGAGATATTCTATAATTAGTAAGCTGTCTCAGTCACACTTGAGCGTAATGTCTACAAAAACCTGATTCAAATTTAACGACATTTTTTTGTATAGATAGAACCAGGCAAGGTAGCCTGTCCACTTCCGCAGGCTCATAGTAGCAAAAAGAAAATCAGGCTATTTGATTAAATTGAGTTTAAAGTAAAATGTAGTTTGATCATTGGGGATAGACTCGAAAGCGGCTTATTACATATCATTGGGCCAGATCAGTAAGTTCATCAAAGCTCACTCCTCCAGGGTATCTAGAATCTCAAGTTTATTAAACGCAGTGAGACGCTCACTTTCATTTACAGGCACTTTACCCTTAATCATAAAATTAACCTGCTAAAATAGTCTATGAAACAAGCGTGTAAACTATCAGGCAGATGTTTGTGCCTGCTTGTAAATATTTCGAATTTCATCACCCAGCGTCATCGGGTCAAAAGGCTTGGTAATTACACCCACTGCACCCAGATCCATTAATTCACTCACTTCATTAGGCAGTATCTTGGCGGTCATAAATATGACTGGGATATTTTTCAGCTCATTGTGCTGCTTTAGCTCTTTTAGTACTGTGAGCCCGTCCATAACAGGCATCATTACATCAAGCAATAGTAAGTCAGGGGAAAAATCTTGAATAGCATCCAATGCCTCCTGCCCGTTATTACATATTTTCAAATCGAAACTGGCTATGGATTCCAGTGCATATTTAGCCACTATCTGAATATCTTTTTGATCTTCTGCATAAAGTATCTTGTTTATCTCCCTCATATTTTCCCTCTAAAATATGCCCATTCTTTAAGTTAATATCTGCATGCAAGTATAGAACTAAATAATTGAATTTGCAGAGATAATGAACTCCAAGTACTGTTACTATTAGAGATGATACTGTTTCTATCGACGCGCAGCTTTTAACAAGCCAGTTTAATTTTAAGCTGCTAAAATAATCTAAAGATTACGCTAGATATATTAGTGTGCCTTATTTATGAAATTTCGCCATACGGTTTACATTGTAACTGCTCTAATGCTTTTCGCTATTCCAGGGCATCGCACACTTGCCACTGAATCACTGGATCAATGGGGTATAGCCGCAGGATACCGAGTTGCGCGCATTCCCTTTCCTACCAGTGAACAACAGGTTTCTGACTTTATTCCTTTACTCTACTACCAGGGCGAACAGTTTTTTATACACGGACTGACCGGTGGTGTTCACCTGTTTGAGCATAATAACTGGCAATTCAACCTGTTAGGTCAATACCGTTTTTTCGATATCCCGGCAGAGTTTCAGAACACCATTCGTGGTAATGGCCTGGATATTGGCTTACAGGCACGTTACTCCTTTTCCGGTAAGCTTGAAGCAAGTGTAGACACTCTGGCCGATGATGATGGGCGCAGCTATTTCAGGCTCAACTCACAATACAGGTGGGAATCTGGATCCTGGGAGCTTGAACCCTACACCTCCCTGCGCTGGAAAAGTGCCGACTTTAATAACCATTATTATGGCCTGGATGGAACCGAGGATCCTGATAACCCTGGAAACTTTCTCGATAACAAAATAGGTAGTGGCCTGGATTTAGCAATCGGGGCTGAGCTAAGACTGCATGTTAGTAGTAATTTATATGTCATTGGAAATGTCAAAGTAACCACACAGGATAACAACACGCTGGCTTCACCGACCATCGAGAATAGAACACATGGCGAAATTTACCTGGGAATTGGTTTTTTCGAAGATAAAGGCAAAATCTCAGTTCACTCCCGCAGCCGCTTACGTAATAAACCCTACCTGAGAATTGCTCATGGCCGGGCCACGCCGTCTAATATTGGCGATATTGTTATAGACTTCGATACTGAGCCAGACCTTCAAAAAAACCAGATGAGCTCTGTTTTTTATGGTCACCCAGTCGCTGACTCTCTGTTTGGCATTCCCCTGAATATTTATATCACCCCCGGATTTGTTTATCACCATGCTTCATCTCCTTTTACAAACACCCTTGAGCCCGGTGAAGGTATTAATACCGGAACTACCCCACTGACTATCACCTACAATAGTCAGCCGACAACAGAATACGTGATTGCCATAAAAGCCGATTATGAATTTAAATGGCCCGTTCGCTGGCGAGCAGGTTTAGCCGAGGGCCTGTCTTATGTCGACGACATAACAAACATTGAGCAGAGAGAAATGGACTTAAAAGGTTATCGCGGCAGTAATTTACTCAATTATATGGATTTTTCTGTTGATATAAACCTGGGTGATGTCTCTGGAAACAGTGCTATGAAACAACTATGGCTGGGTTATAGCCTACACCACCGATCTGCTATTTTCGAAACATCTTCCGCTTTTGGACGCATCAAGGGCGGAAGCAACTACAACACCCTTTACCTTCAGTACCATTGGTAGCCTGTTATCTTGCTGGCAAACGAATAACAAAAAACAGGCGTAAATAAACATACAATAGCAACATCTTTTATCTTGAAAAGTATAAGCTAATCTACTTACGGCTAAAAGAAAATGATATTACGACCTGACAGAAAAGCATTTTATGCGCCCTTAAAAGTACACTATTCTACTTTTACTACACCAGGCGCAGCCTCCTTCTAGCTGTAAAGACCACAGCTATTAAACACAGCTCAACATTAGCCTCACTATAAATTATTGCGTTCACAGCCGATTATAACTATATTTAATGGCATACAGGCAACCAGAAGTGTATCGATACTAAAACCGTTGATGAAACCAGTCTTATTCTTAATACTCATTACCCTGTTCCATATTGAGATTAGCACCGCCTCACAGGAGGGTGTACTGCCTTTCTCAGAGTTCCAGATCAAATCTGAGGGAATTGGAGCATCCGGCCCTATCACGGTAACAGGGAAAAAGACTGCTGACGGAAAATTTAGCCAGTTATATGTTGAGGCTTTTGGAAAATTAATCCACATACCAGAGAAAATTTTAAATAAAATTCCCCACAGGCGCCATAATGGTATTCAGCTCACATTTGAAAATAGCTTCAAGAAGCAAGCTGAGAAAAAAATTTACCTGCAGCTACAGGTTGGCTATACAAATGCTATTAATGAGCAGTTTATTATTGTGATAAAAAATAATGGTGAAGTTGGTCTTCTTTCTAAACAGATAATTCTCGACTGATAGCATAATTTAAAACTGTAAGATTTCCTGATATTTCGAATCTTAAACCTGAACAGAAAAATCCACTAGATCAGCTACCAGCATTGCTGTATTATCATTATTAATTGTGTGCATTTTCAACTGTGCAAATATTATTTCTATCACTATTAATTTACAGTTTATTTAATACATATAATCTCTATTAAGGCCCCTTAAGTACAGGGATAGCACAGAGATAATGCAGGGATTTAAATATGCCAGGTCACATCAAAACCCGTTCGCTGCCTGTACTCCTGGCCTGTTTGCTTTCAGCCTGTGGTGGCAGTAGTTCAGAAACTTTTTTTACCACCACACCTCCCATAAGCACGATGTTAGCCATTACTGATACCGGAATAAGCCTGTGTGCAGATTATGCCTATACTGACACAGGAACTGGCTACAATGTTACCGGCTCTACAATTCATAATAATAACCTGGACTGTAATACCCAGGCCGTTGTCCCCACTCTGGCCACAGACGGTTTTGAAACACCAACAACAGGCGGTGATATTATACGTGGTGGACAAGATGCCCTTTATGGTCTGGATGCAACAAATAACAATGCCACAGACGGGCACGCAGGCTTTAGTTACACACAACTTGACACTAATGGTAATCCCCTGGCTATCCGCTCTAGCGACTACAGTGTCACGCCCTGGGCATGTGTTAAGGATAATGTCACCGGCTTAACCTGGGAAGTAAAAACCAGTGACGGATTACAACACAAGGATTATCGCTACACCTGGTATAACTCAACAAATAGTAATGATGGCGGTGAGCACGGTTTAGGTGACACCGGCTTTAGTACAACAACAGGGCTGGAAAGCCTTAGCGGTAACTATACCGGCTCAGACCAATGTGAAGATTTTGCACGCTGTGATACTGAAAAATACATTGCAGATATCAATGCGAGTAACGCGGGTACTGGACTGTGTGGATCAACAAACTGGCGCATGCCAAACAGGCATGAACTGCTAAGTATTGTAAATAATAATATCACCGGCCCTGCTATTGATACCGGCTACTTCCCAAATCTAAATCCACTTTCTATTTACTGGACTTCTTCTAGCCTGGCTGATACAAACTTCAGGGTTTATGCCTGGAGCATTAATTTTTTCGATGGCAGTGTTAATGGGGATGGTAAAATCCAGTCACGGCATATAAGACTGGTTCACTAAGTTAAGAAATATCTGGTAAAGATTAAGTAAAATAAATCTTTTTAAAGTGTTAATAAAATTAGAAAATAATTTTTGTACTAAAGGCCCTTAATAATATGCAAGCGCTATACACATTTTTACTTATAGTTATTTTTAGCACCGGCAGTATACATGCATTTGCCGCCTGTAATCCCGACATTAATATTGCTAAAACAAATAATCTTTATACTGATAATAATGATGGAACCGTAACCGATAAAACAACAAACCTAATGTGGCAAAAGTGTACATTTGGACAAACTGGTAATGACTGCGGTACGGGTACTGCACTTATATACACATGGCAGGCGGCACTGGCGATCGCCAATGTTAATACTAATAATAGTTATACAAACTGGCGCCTGCCCAATAAAAATGAACTGGATTCACTGCTTGAAGATGCCTGTAACGCCCCTTCAATCAATAGCGCAATTTTCCCCTCAACCGTGAGTAGCATTATTGCTGAGTACTGGTCTGCATCGCCTTATTCGGGTAACAATACCAGTGCATGGGTTGTCAATTTTAATAATGGCGCAGTTTATAACACTGACAAATCTAATAGCCGTTATCTCAGGCTAGTCAGGGATATTCAGTAATTAATAATCAACAAGAACCAGCGACAGGTAAATATATGTAAACAGGGGCTTTCCGCTTACTTAAATTAACGATAAACAGTCCGCTATTTAGCCTGAGAATTTAATATCTGTTACCACGCCATTACAGTCAAACGAGGCGTCCAGGCTAATATCAAATTCTATTTCAGCATGCGCTGAAGCACTTAAACTGTGAGAGGTATTTTCAGTGGAAATACTAGCGCCCGAAAGGCGAGAAGGTACAACTAACTTAAATAATTTCGATAACATACATTTAACCATTAATTCATTAATAAAGAATCCTGTTTATTTTGTAAGGCTTGGTTAATAAACGGTTATAATCATTTAAGTTTTACAGGATGAGGCGAACTTTACGTGATTTGCTCATTTTATAATATGAGCTGCTTCACAAAGCTGCTACTGATAAACGGCCATAAAACACATAATTTATTAAAGGTCTTTATTTTTTACAATATAATCAATTACTTAGAAAAAAACATTACTATTTGTCTTGATTATCTAATAAAAGGTTTATTGATTTTAAGCCTGCTCTTAAAAGTACAAAGCACCTTATATAATTAAGGTTTTTTTTGATCTTTATAAACCATAGCGAATGAAACAAACAGGCATTCACTCAACAAAAAATCTGCCATGATATGGAACGTCTAAACTACACCTACTCAAGAATTGCATGTGAAACAGTTTTAGAGCTACTCAGCCATAACTATAAACTGCCCACATTAACGAACTGCCAGTTTTACACCCTGGGACTTCATGATAATTATTTAATCGAAGCTGAACACACAACATACATTCTTCGAATTTATAGACGTGACTGGCGCTCACCCGAAGAAATACAGTTTGAGTTAAATTTATTAGATCACCTTAAAACCAGGGGTGCTGATGTTTCTGCGCCGCTCACGACTAAAACGACTCAATTAAGTATCCAGCTCAACTGTCCGGAAGGTCCCCGCTCAGCAGCCTTATTCAATTATGCTGAAGGGATTGCCCCAGGGCGGGGCCTATCAATACAACAAAGTCATTTACTGGGAAATTCTGTTGCAAAATTTCATCTCATTGGTGATACATTTACAACTCATATTCAAAAACAAACCCTGGACACCGCCTACCTTCTCGATAAGTCGATACAGGTCGTAAAACCTTTTATTGATTTTGAAATGCAGTCATATCTCAAAAGACTATGCCAGAAAATAAAAACTCAGCTTCCGCGACTTCCAGATAAAACCGGTATATTGGGTATTTGCAGCGGAGATATTAACCCCGGTAATTTTCATATCGATGAGAATCAGAACATTACACTATTCGACTTTGATCAATGTGGTTATGGCTATCGCGCATTTGAAATCGGAAAATTTATTTCCTCACTCCACGCGTTTGCTGATAAACATAAATTGAGCCAGGCTTTTATCGAAGGATATGAACGTATTCGCCCGTTAACAGATCAGGAAACCTTGTCAATTCCCTGTTATGAGATAATGTCGCATATATGGGTTATGGCAATACATGTATACAATATTGATCGAATTGGGTATAAGCACCTGGATGATAATTACTGGAAAAGGCAACTGGGCATTCTTCGAGTGCTGGATGAAACTCACCTTAAATAGCGGGTCTTTATGAATTCGTGAACCGGGCTTGCACTACAATATTAATAATTATAATGCCCGCTCTAAATTATGCTTTAATTCAATATACACGGTAATTTTTTACAAGGCGTATAAACAATAGAAAACTTTCAGCTAATATTTTACAAAAACATACAGCAAAGACACCATAATATTCAAATCATGAATATTCAAATCATGAATTTTAATATCAGAATTTTAATATCATGCTGCCCGTAATTATTATCATCGACAACTAATTACCCCCACCCGGCTTATAGGGGTCTTCTGTCCAGCCTAATGCTGGCCAGTCAATCAGGCCCGGGCTATGGCAATCAGCACAATCACCATCCTTACCCAGAGCATACACTGCGGGAGCAACTTCATGATTTACAGATAATAACATTTCAGTATTTACAAACTCATAAGCACCGCTATAAGTTTGCCCTGTATAATTTGCCCCATCCTGTAGCGCAAGGTGCCAGTCGTATTTAACCCAGTAAGGGTTTTCCCCTCCCGCGGTACCAAATAAATGAGGGACTAATAATGTTTTATTACCCGCATCCGCAATTTGTTTTCCGGTCATCTTTTTAAACGGGTATATTTTTGCAGTCGGCTCTGTGGGTGATGCCGCAGGCGATGCCAGTATTGCGGGTAAACTGGAATACTGGTCATTCACATTAACCATGGTTTTATTCCACTTGCCAT
>Ga0316207_10004942_pt1 | contig 11296 bp, 9 predicted proteins | sample 6weekpyrite_MG_FD_204943 | JGI IMG/M metagenome (GOLD analysis project Ga0316207, IMG submission 204943) | Microbial mat bacterial communities from mineral coupon in-situ incubated in ocean water Damariscotta River, Maine, United States -... | ecosystem: Environmental > Aquatic > Marine >...
GGTGGTTCCTGGTCACCGTATATTATTGCGGACGGGGAAGATACCGGCACTGTCATTGTCGATAATAATACACAATCAACTGTTTACGTTTCAGATGGGCCAGACCTAAATCGCACACTAGGCTATGTAAACCGTTTTGAGAAAAACTCAAAGGTGAGCGTTCCTGCAGATGGCTTAATGACGCTGTACTTTATTGATGTAGACACCAACGAACTTATTCATGAAATAGAGCTCGGCATTTCAAAAGACCAATTAGTAAAGATTACCTTAGACAGCGATAAACCAATTGAAGCCGAGATCACAATACTCAACAACACGGGCTTACACTTCGAATTATATAATGACAGCATGAAGTCTCCAATCTTAAATACTGAGTGCAACCTATGCAGTAATGTTGTCAGCGGTAGTGAAGCCAGGTTTTCCCTTGCCGCCAACACCACAACCGAAATAACGCTTGCATCGCCAAACGGCACTATCGAACTGTCACTTAACGTCACACCGCCCCCAGGAACAGTAACTTCTTATGTTATACAATCGAGCAATGCCGGTGTTGAAATAGTACCAAAGATTGAGACAATAACTCCTTCGTCTAAAACCCAGTTTTCCTTAACACTAGAGTCGGATTGCAAAAAAGAAATAGCCGGAGGTAACAAGATTACATCGTGTTTTGAATACATTGAGTTAGTCGGAACAAAATACGATACAATCAAAGAAATTGAAGTTCAATCCAACAAAGCAAGCTGCGAACGAGCAACAATAGCTGGCGGCGTACAAGGCTGCATGGAATACATTGATCAACGTGCAAGCCTATTCTACGAGAATAAACCAAGTACAGACGAGGTGTTTGTTAATCGAGATCTTTGTAAATATTACCTATTAGACGATGTGTTTACAGATAACTGCGTAATGATTTTTAGTCAATAGAATGGGTAAATGTTTAAAAATAGAAATGGAAGCGTATTTAAGTCTCCAACAAGGTTTATAACCTACAATCTGAATGCGATCTACCTAAATGTGATAAAATCGCTGTGCTTTCTAACAACCAGCGAAATTAGATAACTCAGCTTCTTGTTAGGTAATTTAGGCTTTTAAAGGTAGCAATTATGAAGAAATTGTTAATCGCAGCCCTTTTTTTAGGCCTGATGCAAAACGCACATGCGGACATCATCGATAATGAAACATATTTAACAGATGAAGACAGTGGCCTAGATTGGTTAGATGTCACCGCGACAATTGGTCAATCATATGATGAGGTTTCCGCACAATTAGGTCGCGGAGGGAAATATGAAGGTTGGAAATACGCAACATCTGCACAACTCAAACAATTAGTAACGAATTTTTATGATGATCAGCCCCCTTATATGACAGATAAATCCGATATTTTATTGGAACTCATATCAATGATCGGGAACACATATTTAAAATCCAATTTCGACAACACGGCACCGGAGTATGACCACTCTTACGAAAAGCTGCGAAAAGACACGGTTACTGGATTCACCAGTGGGATGCTACTAGATGATCCTTTTAGCTTTAGTGTAACACATCGAGGTTTTAGCCATCGCGTAGCGCTTATTCGAGTTGATTTTCCGGTTGATATCACTAGTGATAAGCGGTGGCATGACTTACAGTACCGGGTAGGGCCTCAGGGTCGCGAAGAGAAAATCGCTCACAGAGGGAGCTTTCTTGTCCGGAAAACCGGCGTTGGTACCGCACCTTCTCAATCAACATCAAATGCTTCCGCAATAAAAGAAGCAAATTGGGATGATGTAAATATTAAGGAAGGCTCATACTATTCCAAACCAGGCCCTCGCTACGCGAATTGCTCTCCTTGTTACAAAACTCACGTCGAAACGGTAGTTAAAGACTGTTCTTATAGGATGTGGCTTTCGGAATACGGCACAATGCACGGATATGTTTCCACTGAAAAGGGGTGGGTGCTAAAGTCAGAGAAGAGAACCTGGTGGTTTTTTAACAAACAACCCCGTAATACATTCAGTTGTCGCTAATTGTAGAGCTTTGCAAGAACACTACTACCATGAAGACGTATTATTTCATCAATATTTAGATACTCTCATACAAAACAAACGCTGCCCAGTAGTGCGGGTGTCCGAATCTACGATTTTTATCGTTTCGTATCATGCTCCTTTGCGCTTTAGCCAATGCTCGTGATTTTTTCTCGGGATTTACAAAAATATTCTCATACACATTGATTAATAGCGTTGATGTGGATTTATCAGGGACTTTCCACAAGGAGGCCAAAACACTTTTTACACCCTGCTTTAACGAGGCAACGGCAAAACTTTCAATTTCGCTACCATCAGCCCCTATAGTACCTACCGCAGTTTCACAAGCTGAGAGGGTTAACATATCAATGGAAGCCATACTGAACTCATCACTTCTGAAGCCAGACAACATGAGTTTTTCACCCTTGCCTAATAACAGGTAAGAATGATCTAGACTCACTGGATCCAAGACAAAATGGGTTGCGAAATGTAAATAATCAACCTTGGAACGTAAAGCTTGAGTCAGTGATTTTTTACTAAAAGCCTCATCAATATATACATTCCCAGGTAAATGCCCACTAAAATCATACCTATTGATTTTTACAATTTGATCAAGTTCATTTTCAACAGCGCTCAAGGGGGAAAAACCACCGTAAGCTTTAGTGACACCAAAGCCTACGATCAGCTTTTCTTTTACGAACTGAGCCTCAACAGGGCCTATCTTATTCTTCATATCAATAGGGGAAACAAGGGTAATATCGTATTTCTCAATGAGATAGTGATTTCCATCATATAACGCCGCCATTGAGATATAGCGCAGCATCCCATCAAGGGAAACATGCAATGATTTAACTTTTTGATCATCTAAAATAGTTTTTATAGGCTTTATGAGTAGATCATATAGATTCTTAGCAACAGCAAAAGGTTTTTCACTGGGGCGGTTCATGATTTTTATAAAGTCATGTAGCTTTATACTTAAATCATCCCATTTCTCATTCACTTTTTTGTGAATCACACCTTCATTTGTCTGTATTGTTATATTCAGTGCATCATCTGATATCGCATAGTATAAGTTTGCCTGCCCTTTTTTAAGATCGATATCTATTAACTGGCCCTGAAGAGAAGCTATTTTATTAACAGACTTTTGTTTGAATGACGCTAATTGAACTAATTTGCCTTTAATTTTTTCCGCAAACAAAGATTTTTTCTCAATATAGGCATCAATTGCATTACCACCTGGCAATTCGACATTGAGGTTTGCATATCGCTCTACCAAGATGTCATACTCTTTTACCCAATCAGTTTCTTCCCTGGTAAAAGGCACTTGTGTTACCTGCCCACCATCATCGCTAGCCCCCCTTATATATTCAAGATATTCCGTTTCTTTTAACATCTTGTATACTGTTAGCGCCTCAGGCACTCTAGATTCGTCATATAATGCTTTGATTAAAGCCTGATATACATCTTTTTGAGATTGTAGAAAAGCCACCTTCAGTTTTGGCTCAACAGTTTTTATTAAATGACGCTTTTCCTGAAAAATATTAATGGCCTTTTTAAACAACACAATTGCGGCATTTTTATTATTTTTCCAATAATGAGAAGCGCCAAGGTTGTAGAACAATATAGCTTCTGAATAGCTGTCACTTCTAGTGCTGTCTAGACTAAGAATCAATGCTTTTTGATAGGCATTGATTGCTTTGTCATACTCCCCGGTTTTTTCGTTAATAATCGCAAGATTATTGTACAAGTTGCTTTCTGTAACTTTATTTTTTACCTTAACGTTCTCATATATTGCCATTGCTCGGGATATAACTTGTTTTGCTTTTTTATAGTCTTTGATATCTAAATAAACAGCGCATAATGAAGTTAAGGGACTTACGAGAAGGTAATTTGACTTGCCATGTTTTATTTCTAACGAACCAATCAACTGCTGTAAAACGGCAACTGCATCGCTCATTTTTCCCTGTGCAGAGTATATTCTTGCTTGTAATTCAACAAGATCTGAACGTTGAGAGGCATTATCTTGCCGGGAATTAATGGCTTTATTAATAAACGATTCCGCTAGATCATAATCGCCTAAACGCTCATATAATCCTGCAAATCCTTGATAGGCTTCCCCAGCTAAATACTTATTTTTGTCAAAAACATGCTTACTTGTTTGCATAAGTTGATCTGTCAACTTTGCCGCTTTACCATATTCACCTAATGCTTTGTGTAAGGATAAAATGTCGAGTTGATTCTGGATTGTGTACGGGCTATTTGTGCCATACAATCGCTCAAAATCTTGAGCAACTCTCTTATACAGCGCCAATGACTCATTAAAGTGACCATGTCGACTTAGCATCAATGCGTAAGCTCGATGAAAATAGATCAGCCCTGCATCTTTTTCATCAAAATATTGATTCGCAATTTTATAGGCCTTTTCAATTAGCCTACGGCCTTCCGCATGTATATTAAGCCCGTTATATATAAAACCTAAATCAATGAGTGAATAGGCAACCCGAATATCTTTATCACCATATTTACCTTGATATATTCTGTTAATTTTTTTTGCTACGGGTAATGCTGCCTTATACTCCTCCAAACCGACCAAAACATTGACAAAGTCACTCATCCATTTGATCGTTTTTTTGTTTTCCTTACCAAACACTCTGATCGCTACCTCAATAGCCTTGTTCGAAGCTACTCTCGCTTCATTAAACTTGCCCATTTGCAACAATATAAGTGAATGGATACCAAATATTTCTGGCAAATATTTTTCTGATCCTGGATCTGTTATCTCATATGATTTAATGGCATTTGAGATAATCGCTTTGGCTTTATTAAGATCACCAAAATCCATGTAAATTTTGGCCAACCTGGCATAAGAGTTTGCCGTATTTGGGTGTTTCTCACCATAAAATTCACCACTTAATTTGATTGCTTTTTTTAGCCAAAACTCCGCTAAACGATACTGGCGGTTTCTAGCATAATAGCTAGCGAAGCGGCGAGCAACAGGTATACCGTCTTGATAATCAAACTCTTTATCTTCTTGTAGGGATTCCCAATCTCCTCTGAGATTGATTAATTCATCATTATCCTTTTGTCCCCCAAGAACAATAGAACTTAATGTGATAAGTAGAATGGTAATTATTATGAAGCTAAAGCGTTTTTTATGGCTGAAATACATAAGGATTTTTTTTGATTTAAACACTGCCAGAGAGCTTAGGGAAGCATAAAATGGGATTATAGCAATCAGTTGTTTATAACTTTCAAACGCATCCAGCCATGACCATCAACGGCTAAATGATACTTTTCCATTAGCTCGAATAATTTTTTATTTTGAATACCAACTGTATAAAACACAATTTCCCAACCACCATCGGCTTCAGTTAATTTGTACGGCACAGACATATTGTGAAGTGACTCTCTAAACTCTGTGGCTACCTCATCGGGGTTCGATGATAATACTTGTTGCATATCGTTATTTGTTCGATAAATCGGTAGCTCGGCAAAGTCATCTGACATATTAGGAATTGTCTGAGTATTAATAAAAACACTCAAGGCTACGGCTACTACGGACACGGATGCGGCCAAAGCCGAAAGCAATTTAGGATTAAAAAATGGTTTTTTACTTTTTATCAGCTCTTCCTTTTGCAAGCGCTGAAACAAGGCCTTCTCTGCGCGCTTAATCCTGATATCATCAACTTCAGTTTGAATATTTAAAAGTGTCTCACGCAGGGTTTCTGCTTCTCGGCGGGTGGCGTCATTTACACCATCAACTTTACGGCCAGCCAGAAGGTCAAGCCAGTCTTTATTGTCTTTATCCTGTTGTTCTTTTTCTGTCATAAATCAATAACCGTTAAATTTCCTGACAATGTGCGATAAAAGGCTTCAGCTTTTTCCGGCATTGGGATAAATATTCTCTAGTAGCCCCTAATGTGCGCTCTAAAAACAACGCGGCATCTGCTGTACTCCACCCATTAGAAACCACAAGCGACAATAGCTGGGCCCTTTCATTATTTTTCTTGGCATAACTATTAAAACCCTCTTTGACGCAATCAATAAGCTGTTCATTGTCCCCACATGCTTCAGTGCTACCCACCAGAAACTCTAGTGTTTCGTCATCCACCAGTGTCTCGGTTTTTTTACGATACTTACTATATCCAGTATTTTTAACTATCACATACATCCAGGAACTCAAAGAGCAACTGGCTTTGAAAGTGCCAATATTTTTAATTACTTTTACAAAGACTTCCTGAACCAGGTCTTCAGCATTTGCTTCGTTAAAACCTTCCTTACGGTAGTATTGATAAAAAAGCTGATAATACCGCTTAAACAGGTTAGAGATACCTCTCTCCCGTGCGGCCCCACCCTTTTTTATTAATGCTATATCTTGTAAATCAAGCTGTGCTCGCTGTTTTGAATCCATATAATCAACTAATGATGAGTTTAATGCCATATTTTAACCAAATCGCCAAGCTAATTATAGGTGAATTATGAATTGCCAGAATCGCTTAATAATCAACCAAAACAGAGATTTGATACGGTATACGGCCTCATAGAGCGAGGAAACAAGAAAGATGCTGGTATTTATTACCATGCAACACCACCCTGACCACAAAGTACGCTGACAATTCACATTGCTGTACGTCTCTATTACTTATATCGAACGAAAAATTTTATGCAATATTTAACGGAATTCCCGCTGGATTCATGGAATTGAAACACCAGAGTTGATAATAATGCTTTAGTCGAGACGAATATAATTTATGAAAAGGTTTAACTTCACTCTATTATATCTTTACCTATTTATTGTTCTCATATTTTCTCTTTATACTTTTGATCAATGGAATAACAACATACTAGTTTTTATTGCACCACCAGTTTTGTTATTGGTATGCGGATATGGCTTAAATAAATATGAGGCTATCGAACTCTCTCAAGAAATCTGGTTTTTATTTATAGCGGGTGTTTTGATAATGAAAACTGGCTCTAGTTACCTTCTCTTAACAAAGCATCACTATGAAAACGCTTATACAGCCGATTTATTTGCATACGTTTCATTTACTGAGAGCCTTATATCCGCTTTATTGTTATTTTTGATGGGCTGCCATTTTATTTACAGGCATCTTATGAGTTTGAGAATGCGTTAGTTTTACTATGTTAAGCTTCAATATTCGGCTTAACGAAAGCTAATAAATAACCGCGATATTTTAAAAAAATATCAACTAAAACAATTTTTGCACCTCTGACTAAGTGCCCAAATCAACTATGCCACTACAGGTATTTAGGGTAAATCAGTTGCTTTGTACTGTTAGTTGATCGCTAATATCAGAAATGGCATTCTTTAAGTTAGTTCCAGTGAACCATCAATGATCAGTAAAAGGTAGCAGTTTAGAGTAAATAAGCGAGATCAAGCCGGTTTAATGCGTTTTATATAAAACATATCAATACTGTTAGAGTGATTTAAAAATAGTTATTTTAAGGGGCTGATAAGCCACCGGAAGTACAGTTACGGGATAAAGCTGTTTCATGTCGTCTCTAGATTGAAAGATGAAGGCAAGTTTACTATTTTGTGTTATGCAAACAATCTCGTATCTTATCATCTAAATATAAACTACCTGACAAATATCAATCTCACACGTCTAATAATAACGAAGCCAACAAACGTGATTTAATATGATAATAAAATACTTGTCTCTTTTCTTAATCCTGGCAAGTTTTGAGGCATTAATGGATTCACTGGATATTGAATAAGCTTTCACGGAAAAACTCACATGATGAAATCAACCCTTCTCTTATGCCTTATCAGTTTCGGAAGCAGCGCATTCGCTGATGAGTACTTGCACCCGCCAACCTTACCGGGTGATCCCAGACTGCAACAAAACGCCAACTCCCCGTCCTGGTTAAACGCCGTGGGCAGACTGGAAGTCGAATCCAGTGATGGTACCACCACAAGGGCCTCTGCCTCGCTAGTGGGGGTAGCGGGTGCAAAGAGTGCGGATACCGTGACGGCGGCCAGGCATACCGCAAGTGCCTGGGGCTCAGATGACAGCAGTGGCAAATACAAAATGTATTTCATCATTACTAAAAATGATGGCGCCGTGATTAAAAGAGAAGTGCAAAAAATCGTGATGGACTCTAGAAGTAGCGCCGACACCACCCGAGACTGGGCGGTGTTAAAACTGAAACACCCAATTTCCGCCCAGCAGGTAACGCCCCTGATTTATGACGACTTAGGACTCTTTGATGAGTTTAATTTTGACGACCCCCACACCTTCGCCTCTATGTCCGGTTATTCCGGGGATAGCGCTACAACCCATGGCAACGGCGGGAAAATCTTAACCTACCATCAAAACTGCAGGCTTTTTGGAAAAGACCTTGATGGCTTCGGCTCGTGGTGTTACTCGTATCAAGGCTCGTCGGGCGGCCCGGTGGTGGTGACAACCCGGGTAAAGGGCGTGGAGAAACATTATTTTGTCAGCAATATTACCGGCGGGAGACGGCATGACAGCGCGACCTGGCAGTCGGCTCAGCATAATGAAGATTATGATAAAGCAATACTATCATCACTTGGTGTTGAATAGACATAGCTATTCAGCCGGTTTTGAACTCTCAAACGGCTGAAGTTAAGTGTGTTTAACAACTCTTTAAAAAACTGATAAAAAGAATGATATGGGAAAACACATCGCATTTAACTCAAATCCCTTGAAAACGTCACTCTATCGTTTTGTCTAAATGCAAATATCTTGTAAACCAAATCGAGCATAATCTTTAGAAGACTATAACCTACTCATAGTGGATTTAATGGTACATTTCAAACCGTTTAACAATCTATTTATGGTTAATGATCACTGCTCACTACGCACAATCATTTAAGCACACCATTATCACCAACAATTTACATACATACCACTTCATAAAAGCGGTGAAATACTGATGATCGTTATACTCGCCTTCTTTCGGCAACACTTTACCCAAAAAGCATCCTGACACATCCCATTGCTGCGCGTCTTTATTACTAATACTGAAAAAAGTAATGAAACAGTTAACGATAAAAATGAGATGCAAAATGAACAAACTGATGAAACGAGTACTACTGGCAATGATCACAACATCATTTTCTTACTTAACCCTTTCTGCTGAGACACAAACACCCCTCGCAACACTTAATGGTGCAGCGGTTACTCAGCAAGATATATTAAGATCTGCCAGCGATGATTTGTTCAGACTAGAGCAAGAGCTGTATTCTGATAAAAAGCTAGCGTTGACCAAATACCTTGAAGAGCAAACTTTCAAAGCGGAAGCACAATCAAAGGGTGTGACTATCCACGAGTTACGGGAGCAAGAGTTCAGCAATTTCAAAAAGAAGTTCAGTCCGGAATATTTCGCTGGCGCGGTTGCTGTAATCAATCATTTAAAATCAATGGACTCGGAAGAAATGTACTACAACCTGGAAAGCCTGGATTCTAGAACAACTGTGGACATATGGTTTGATAGCAAGTTTAAAGAACAACTTAAGGACAAATTTCTTAAAAATCACGCTATAAAAATTAGGCTAAAAGAACCTGATGAAAGCGACTATATTGCATTCCCGGCAAAGAACACTGGCAGCTTTTCAATAGGTAAGGATTCAGCTGATACAACAATACATATAATATCCAATTTTAGTTGTGGCTATTGTTTAAAAGGACTGGACACTTTGTATTCATTAAAGGGCTTAAAAGAGAATTCCATTAGATTAGAATTTATTCACGCTTCTAATGACTACAATACGTACTTGTTAGCAAAGTCAGCCATCTGTAGCAAGAAGTTTATATCAGAGGCAAAACAACAATCCTTTTACAAATCCCTATTTGCTGGGGTTGACGTTGAAAATGCCAATCTTTTTATCTATGAGGCGTTTACAAAATATGGCAATGAGTCGAAGCGGCTTAAATTCCAAAAATGCATCGAGTCTGACAACACCGCTCAGCAAGTGAATTTTGAAAACGCAAGCATAGCAGAGCTTGGCATACGATATACACCGAGATATTACATACAAGGCAATGGCATTCGCAAAACCGTAAGTGGATATCTAACATATGAACACTGGCTAGAATTACTTGGCGGTAACTGCATAAAAAGTAATTCAACAGTAGAACAACCAGAAATTTGCAATAGCTAATTCACATTTAAAAACTCCCATTAAACAAACATATATAAGGTGAAAAACATGATATCAGAAAATCTAAAAATTATACGAGAAATACATAATGAACAAGCAGATCTCACTACGTCTCTTGATGGAAATACATTGCTTACAAATTTCAAGGACGCACCCTATATTGAAGAGACTACTAAAGAGCTACTATGGCGTTGCGGGAAGTTAGATAGAACATACTTTGGTATTGGCTTCTTTGAGGAACACGACGATTGGGATGATGACGAAACGAAAGATTTATTAAACTATTTCATCCAAGCAATGCTTACATCAAGCCTAATATATCATACTGATAATAATCAATTCCCACTTGATATTTTAGTACGTCAATTCGGCGATATATTAAGAACCAATACTGAATTAGATTTATCTCATGAAGCGATTTACGAATTCCTTGGCGGGTTGCTTGACTGCGAGTCATTAGCAGCATGGCTACTAGTCATCAATACAACCAACAATATATAAAAATCAATTTAAACGAACATAATGTATATAAGGGTGAACTTATCTTAAGAGTACCAGTTACTGATAAATAAGTTTTCACATCAATACATTAATGACCAGGTAACAATATGACAATTAACACACAATGCATTAAATCTATATACAACATCATCTACCATGAAATTGAAGATGGTCATGTAAAGGTGATAGAAAACTGGTATTGGGGTAATGTAGGATATCAAATTCGTGACACGGCTTATGATGCTTTAGCAATTGCGGATTCACTTTATGACGATGAGCTACCCATTGAGTCTTATTTAGACGTACTTATCATAAAATTTAAACAGTTACTAACTGAGATAAAAAGTGACCCTAACGATGTCGACGGATATTCATATGCAACAATGAAAACTATTATATCGAAGCTTTTGACTCTTCAAGCTGATTATAAAAATGATGATGAAGAATGCGAAATAAGACGACGTGAAATTATTGAATATGCACTTAGTCACCCTGAATGGACTATCTTTAAATCCGTTCAAAAATTAATTCATTGGGGACGGTCAAAGTTAGGATTCTAGAAAAAAGGCACTTTTTATTATCAATAATAGAATGCTAGTACTGTAGACATAACAATTGAGATAGAATAATAATATTCAAT
>Ga0316207_10004943_pt1 | contig 11291 bp, 7 predicted proteins | sample 6weekpyrite_MG_FD_204943 | JGI IMG/M metagenome (GOLD analysis project Ga0316207, IMG submission 204943) | Microbial mat bacterial communities from mineral coupon in-situ incubated in ocean water Damariscotta River, Maine, United States -... | ecosystem: Environmental > Aquatic > Marine >...
GCGGATCGAGCTAGCTGCCACTGCTCAATCCGCCGCCCTCGTCCCATTTCTGGGGTTTCCGGCGGGCGCGCATACCTGGGGGGGATGTCTGCTCTGCCCGCGCGCCGGATCTCTCGTCTTCAGCGTTAGAGTGCCTGTATGAACCTGCTTTTTTTATCGTTCCGGCCAGTGGTTTTCCGCTATCCCGGTGCAACTCGTTTGCTGTGCCATGTTTGTGCCATGGAAGAATTTCCCACGCAATCCCTTTTTATGGGAAATTTCCCCACCCACACATTCAAACCCTAAGCTGCCGGGGTCGATTGGGCCAAAACCAGGTCGGGATGGCGCACAATTAGTGGCTTGGCGGATAATCCCCACTAGATATAGCTGTGATCCTTGCGCCACAGCGGACGGGATTTTTTTCCATGAAAGACGGCAAACCCCGGCGCAGGCGGCACCGGGGGCTGCTTTTGAGCGAGTCGCGGGACCGACAAAGAGACCGATCAGGCCAGCCCGCCCTCAACGAGACGGGCCGCCAGGGCCGCATAGGCATCCGACATCGCACCGTCGCCTGCGGCCACCGGCGTGCCGCTATCGCCCGCGATCCGGGTTTCCAGCGAAATCGGCAGCGCGCCCAGAAACGGCACATCGAGCCGCTCGGCTTCGGCGCGCACACCGCCTTCACCAAAGATATGTTCCTCATGCCCGCAATTGGGGCAGACATAGCCCGACATGTTTTCGATCAGGCCCAGGATCGGTGTCTTGAGCGTCTGGAACATGTTGATCGCCTTTTTCGCATCCAGCAGCGCCACATCCTGCGGGGTCGAGACGATGATCGCCCCCGTCACCTCGGATTTCTGGCAAAGCGTCATGGCGACATCGCCGGTGCCGGGCGGCAGATCGACAATCAGCACATCCAGATCGCCCCATTCAACCTGCGTCATCATCTGTTGCAGCGCCCCCATCAGCATCGGGCCGCGCCAGACCACGGCCTGATCCTCGGGCAGCATCAGGCCAAGCGACATCATCGTCACGCCATGGCCCGTGAGCGGCAGAATGGTTTTGCCATCGGGCGAGGCCGGCCGTTTCGACACGCCCATCATGCGTGGCTGTGACGGCCCATAGATATCGGCATCCAGCAGCCCGACACGCCGCCCGGCCCGCGCCAGGGCCACAGCCAGGTTGGAAGAGACGGTGGATTTGCCAACGCCACCCTTGCCCGAACCCACGGCCAGAATGCGCGCCACGCTGCTTGGCTTCATCGAGCCCTCTTGCGGTTTGGCATGGCCCCCGATCTTGAGGTTCGGCGGCGCGCCCTTGGACGGTGCGGGTTGCGGCGCCGCTTTCGCGGCATGCGCGGTCAGCGCCACAGTGGCCCCGGTCACACCCTCCAGCTCCTTGACCAACGCCTCGGCCGCATCGCGGGTCGGGCCCAGGCGCCCGGCCTCTTCGGGTGAGGCCGCCTCGATCACGAAAGCCACCTTGCCATCGGTCACGCTGAGGGCGCGCAGCATGTCGCGGCTGACCAGGGTGCCGCCATCGGGCAGGGTCAACCGCGAAAGCGCCGCTAGAATGGTGTCGCGCGTCTGTGTCATATCGGTCGGTCCTTGTGCCTGTAATCTGCTTACCCGCCAGATAGGACAGTTTCGCCGCCGTTGCACCCCTTTGCGGGCCCTATGGGCTATTTGCCCAAGGATCGGGCAACTGACGTTCACGTTATGCAAATGCTGCATAGCAGAAATGACAACTCAGGGATTGTGCGTGCGCAGCATTGACCTATTTCTGATCGCAAGGAACACAAATCAGCAGCCCGACGGCACAGCGCACCAAAATGATAGCGCCAGCAACCGCCGCCCTGCCCAAGACGCCAGAAGGACAAGACAATGGCATACGCAGTTCAGAACAAAGGGGCCGCCCTTTCCATCACCGCCCGCCTGGGCGAGGTCTTCGGCCAAGCCACCGAGGCATACCGTGCCTGGAGCATGTATCGCCGCACTTATAACGAGTTGAGCAGCCTGTCGGCCCGTGAGCTGGACGATCTGGGCATCAACCGCAGCACGATCCGCAGCATCGCGCTCGAATCGGCTTATGGCCGCGCGAAATAAGCGACTGAAACAGCCTTTCCGCCGGATCTGATCCTCCCAGATGATCCGCCGGACAGCGCGGCGGTGCCACCTCCTCCCGGCACCGCCGCTCAAAGACACCGGGCCCCACATGGGTCTGGGCTTTTGCGACCCTCCCTCCTCCCTTGAGGGTCCGCAAAACCGCGCGGGCATTGCCCCGTTTCCTCCTCCCTTGGGGGATGTCCGCGCCTCCATCCTCGGTGCCAATGCCCGGTCCTCCCCCGGTCAGGCACACGAGAAAATGGCGGCGATACCCCCTCCTCCCTTGGGTATCGCCGCTTTTTTTGTGTGATCAGGCGCGTTCATCCTTGGGCGAGGCCATCACGACATGGGTCGAAATGGTCGCAAGCTGCGGCAACGCCCCCAGAATATCGGTGTGAAAAGCCTTGTATGAGGCCAAGTCGGCAGCCTCGACACGCAGCAGATATTCGACATTGCCGGTAATGTTGTGGCATTCACGCACCTCGGGCGCGCGCGCCATGGCGCGTTCAAACGCCTCCTGTGCGGATTTGGTGTGCTCTTTCAGCCCGACGCTCAGATAGGCCACAAAACCGACGCCCAGTTTGACCGGATCAAGAACCGCGCGGTAGCCCGCGATCACGCCCCCCGCCTCCAGCGCCTGCACCCGCCGCAATGCGGCCGAGGGCGAGAGCGCCACGCGCTCGGCAAGATCAAGATTGCTGATCCGGCCATCCCCGGCCAGGACGCGCAATATCTGCCGATCTTTTTGATCCATCTTGGTCATATGTTGCGTATGTTCGCGCATTCCGTGCAGGTTTGCAATTTCATTGCGCGAAAACTGCCCTAGTGTTGCGCCATGACACAAGAGCTTCTCCTTAGCCTGATCGGCTTTGCCTTTGCCCTGTCGATCACGCCGGGGCCGAACAATCTGATGCTGATGGCCTCGGGGGCCAATTTCGGCCTGCGCCGGACGCTGCCGCATATGTTCGGCATCAGCCTGGGCCATGGCTTCATGGTGTTTCTGATGGGGATCGGCCTTGTGGAGCTATTTGCCGCCTTTCCGATCGCGCGCACCATTCTGATGGCACTGACCGCCACTTATCTGCTGTGGCTGGCCTGGAAAATCGCCAATGCCGCCCCGCCGGACCCTACGACCGCCAAGGGCACGCCGCTTACGTTCCTGCAGGCGGCGGCGTTTCAGTGGGTCAACCCGAAGGCCATCTATATGGCAATAGCGGCCCAGACCAATTACGCCGCCGAAGGCAGCGGCTGGATCGGCGCGGGGGCGGTGGCGCTGGTTTTCCTGACGACGAATTTTCCCTCAATCACGGTCTGGGCCTGGCTCGGGGTGCAGATGAAGCGGCTGCTCGGCACCGGGGCCAGGCTCAGGGCGTTCAATATCACCATGGCGGTTCTCTTGGTGGCCACGCTGATCCCGATCCTTCTGGGTGACTGATCTTCTTCTTTGCGAAGAATACTCATGCCGACGGCCCGACACGCAGCCCAGGCCCCCATAAGGGGCGGCATCGCTCAAAACGGCACGTCATCGGCCTGATCGGCGGCAACCAGAAACCGGCCCACCACATGTTTGAGCCCGGCCTTGTCAAAGGCGATCTCCAGCTTGTCGCCCTCGACCCCTTCGACCCGGCCATAGCCGAATTTCTTGTGAAACACCCGCGCACCGATGGCAAACGCCGCCACCGCCTCGGCATCGATCACGAAATTGCGGGCCTCACGTGGCTGGCCCAATCCGCGCGCACCCTGATTGGCCTGCATCCGTTTCCAGCCCGGTGAATTATAGACATCGGCGCGCGAGGCTTTTTCGTGCATCCCCGAGGCACCAAAGCCACCCTGCGCCGCGCCGCCTTGATGACCATAAAGCCCCGGCGGCGTCAGCACCTCGACATGCGCCTCGGGCAATTCATCGATAAAACGCGACGGCAATTGATTTTGCCACTGCCCATAGACCCGGCGGTTTCCGGCAAATGAAATGGTGCAGACCTGCTCCGCCCGCGTGATACCGACATAGGCCAGCCGCCGCTCTTCCTCGAGGCCCTTCAGCCCTTCTTCATCCATCGAGCGCTGGCTGGGAAAAAGCCCATCCTCCCAGCCCGGCAAAAACACCGCCGGAAACTCCAGCCCCTTGGCGGCATGCAGGGTCATCAGCGTCACCTTGGGCTCGTCAGCATCGGCCTCATTATCCATGATCAGGCTGACATGTTCCAGAAAACCCTGCAAATTCTCGAAGCTTTCCAGCGCCTTGACCAGCTCCTTGAGGTTTTCCAGCCGCCCCGGGGCCTCGGGCGTCTTGTCGTTCTGCCACATCGTCGTGTAGCCGCTTTCGTCCAGGATGATCTCAGCCAGCTCGATATGCGAGAGGGTTCCGGCAGGCGCATCTTCCTCGATCAGATCGGGCACCGGGGCGGCGGGCCGCATCGGCCCCTGCATCAGCGCGCGCCAGCGATCCAGCCCGTCCAGAAGCCGCGCCAGTTCCACCGCGCCTTTGCCCGTCAGCCCCTTGGCCGCCAACAGGACCCGCGCGCCCTCCATCAGCGATACGCCATTTGCCCGCGCCGCCATCTGGATCTTTTGCTGCGCCTTGTCGCCAAGCCCGCGTTTGGGCGTGTTGACGATGCGTTCAAAGGCCAGGTCATCCTCGGGGCTGATCACCAGGCGGAAATAGGCCATCGCATCGCGGATCTCCATGCGCTCGTAAAACCGCGGCCCGCCGATCACCCGATAGGGCAGGCCGATGGTCAGGAACCGATCCTCAAAAGCGCGCATCTGGTGGCTGGCGCGCACCAGAATCGCCATGCCATTGGCGTCGATCGGGGCCATGCCCCGGGTGCCGCCCTGCATCGCCTCGATCTCATCGCCGACCCACCGGGCCTCTTCGTCGCCATCCCAATGGCCGATAAGGCGCAGCTTCTCGCCGCCCTCGGCCTCGGTCCAGAGGGTCTTGCCAAGGCGCCCCTCATTGCCCGCGATCACGCCTGCAGCGGCGGCAAGGATATGTTCGGTCGAGCGGTAATTCTGTTCCAGCCGGATCACTTTGGCACCCGGAAAATCCTTGTCGAACCGCAGGATATTGCCCACCTCGGCCCCGCGCCAGCCATAGATCGACTGATCGTCATCGCCGACGCAGCAGATATTCTGATGCCCCTGCGCCAACAGCCTGAGCCACAGATATTGCGCCACGTTGGTGTCCTGGTATTCGTCGACCAGGATGTAGCGAAACCAGCTTTGATATTGCTTCAACACATCCGGGTGGGCCTGAAAGATGGTCACGACATGCAGCAGCAGATCGCCGAAATCGGTGGCGTTCAGCTCCCGCAGGCGGCGCTGATAGGCGGCATAAAGGTCAACGCCCTTGTCGTTGAACGCCCCGGTCTCGGCGGCGGGCACGTTTTCCGGCGTCCAGGCGCGGTTTTTCCATTTGTCGATGACATGGGCCAGCGCGCGGGCGGGCCAGCGTTTTTCGTCGATGCCCTCGGCGATGATCAATTGTTTCAGGAGGCGCACCTGATCATCGGTATCGAGAATGGTGAAGTTCGATTTCAGCCCGGCCAGTTCGGCATGGCGGCGCAACAGTTTCACACAGATCGCGTGAAACGTGCCAAGCCAGGGCATGCCCTCGACCGCCTGCCCCAATAGCCCGCCAACCCGGTTGCGCATCTCGCGCGCCGCCTTGTTGGTGAATGTGACGGCCAGGATCTCGTTCGGGCGCGCGGTGCCGGTCGACAGCAGATGGGCAATGCGCGCGGTCAGGGCGCGGGTCTTGCCGGTGCCGGCCCCGGCCAGCATCAGGACCGGGCCTTCCAGCGTTTCCACCGCCTCGCGCTGCGGTTCGTTCAGCCCGTCCAGATAGGGCTGCGGCCGCGCGGCCATGGCGCGGGCCGAGAGCGAGGCCGAGGAAAAGGCGGTTTCATCGTCGAAAATATCCATGCCCGCGACAGTAGCGCAGGCAGTTTGTGAATTAAAGCCTTGTTCCCATTCTGTTCCGCCCCCTTTTTGCCCGCTCGCAGGCCGCAATGGCGGAAGCTCCGGGTGGGGACATTCGATGCCTTGATAATCGGGCGGGTGCATTAACGCCGGTGGCTGGCAAATGGCTCTGGACAGGAGCGTCGCGGCGCGGTTGGGTGCCGGATATGGATCTGCACAGCCGATACCCCGGTCTTTCCGACCTGAAGGCCCGCGCCCGGCGGCGAATCCCGCATTTTGTCTGGGAATTTTTCGACAGCGGCACCGGGACCGAAACCACCCTCAGACGCAACCGGATCAAGCTGGATGAGGTGTTGTTTCACCCTGCGATGTTGCAGGGTGACGCGGCGGTTGACCTCGGCACATCATTGCTGGGGCGCGACTATCCTGTGCCGTTCGGCATATCGCCGGTTGGCATGTCGGGGCTGATCTGGCCCGGGGCCGAGCGGCTCTTGGCGGCCCATGCGGCCGCGATGGGCATTCCCTATGGCCTCTCGACGGTCGCAACCGAGCCCCCCGAGACCGTCGGCCCCCATGCAAATGGCCAGGGCTGGTTCCAGCTCTATCCGCCACGCGACCCGGACATTCGCCGCGACATGCTGGCACGCGCGCGCGATGCCGGGTTTGAGACGCTGGTGCTGACCGTCGATGTGCCGGTAGCCTCGCGCCGCGAACGGCAGACGCGCGGCGGGTTGGTGCAGCCCCCGCGCCTGACCCCGCGCCTGATGGCGCAGGTGGCGCTTTGCCCGGCCTGGGCCATGGCCACGCTGCAGAAAGGCCTGCCCCGGATGCGGATGCTCGATGCCTATACCCAGACCTCGGGGTCGCTGCCCTCGACCGCGCATGCCGGGTATTTGTTGCGCAGCGTGCCCGACTGGACCTATCTCGACGATCTGCGCCGTGAATGGGCCGGCAAGCTGGTGGTCAAGGGCGTGATGGACGCGCGCTATCTGCCCCGGCTGGAGGCGGCGGGGGTCGATGCGATCTGGGTCTCGAACCATGCCGGGCGGCAGTTTGACGGGGCCCTGTCGGCGATCGAGGTGCTGCCCGAGATCCGGGCCGCGACCGACCTGCCGGTGATTTTCGACAGCGGCGTCGAAGGCGGGCTCGACATATTGCGGGCGCTGGCCCTGGGGGCCAATTTCGTGATGATGGCGCGGGCCTGGCATTATGCGCTTGGCGCGCTTGGGCCGGCGGGGCCCCGGCATCTGCACGATATGCTGGTGGCTGACATGACCTCCTGCATGGGCCAGGTCGGGGCGCGCAACTTCGCTGATCTATCGGGTCGGCTGGTCCAGGACAGGACAGACTGACCCGATTTGGTAACAAATGATTACCAATACGACGCAAGACATGCTACCCGCGCCTCAAACGCGGGTCCGCCCGTTTGGTCGAGGAACCGGCGCGATATGTCGGTTCCTGCAAACGGGGCCTGCAACGGATCGCTAATGTGCCGGCGAGGCGCGGTTGCCTGAGGTGGGGGAGTTTGCACATGTTACCGCTAACGCCGCAAATGCGACATTCTTGCCGCCGCTCTATTGGCAGCGCAGCAATTATTACCTAACCTCCGGGCCAACCGGGGAAATGAGGGGGACAGTTCATGGCCGAGTTTCAGAAAATCCTGATCGCCAATCGCGGCGAGATCGCCATTCGCGTGATGCGCGCCGCCAATGAGCTGGGAAAACGCACCGTCGCGATCTATGCCGAGGAAGACAAGCTCTGCCTGCACCGGTTCAAGGCCGATGAGGCCTATAAGATCGGCGAAGGCCTGGGCCCTGTCGCGGCCTATCTGAGCATCGAGGAAATCATTCGCGTGGCCAAGGCATGTGGCGCGGATGCGATCCACCCGGGCTATGGGCTCCTGTCCGAGAACCCCGAATTTGTCGATGCCTGCGCCGCCAACGGGATCACATTCATTGGCCCCCGGGCCGAAACCATGCGCCAGCTTGGCGACAAGGCCAGCGCCCGGCGCGTGGCGATCGAGGCGGGCGTGCCGGTGATCCCGGCCACGGAAGTTCTGGGCGATGATATGGATGCCATCCGGGCCGAGGCCGAGGCCGTGGGCTATCCCCTGATGCTCAAGGCCTCCTGGGGTGGTGGCGGGCGCGGCATGCGGCCGATTTCCGGCCCCGATGAGCTTGAGGAAAAGGTGCGAGAGGGGCGCCGCGAGGCCGAGGCCGCCTTTGGCAATGGCGAGGGTTACCTGGAAAAGATGATCACCCGCGCGCGCCATGTCGAGGTGCAGATCCTGGGCGACCGGCACGGCCAGATCTACCATCTCTATGAGCGCGATTGCTCGGTCCAGCGGCGCAACCAAAAGGTGGTGGAACGCGCCCCCGCGCCCTATCTGAGCTCAGCGCAGCGCGAAGAGATCTGCCGCCTTGGCAAGAAGATCTGCGAACATGTGAATTACGAATGCGCCGGCACGGTCGAGTTCCTGATGGATATGGAAACCGGCGCGTTCTTTTTCATCGAGGTGAACCCGCGCGTGCAGGTTGAACATACGGTGACCGAGGAAGTAACCGGCATCGACATCGTGCGCGCCCAGATCCTGATCGCCGAGGGCAAAAGCCTGGTCGAGGCGACGGGCGTGGCCAGCCAATATGACGTCAAACTGGACGGGCACGCCGTGCAATGCCGCATCACCACCGAGGATCCGGCCAATAATTTCATCCCCGATTACGGTCGCATCACCGCCTATCGCGTGGCCACCGGCATGGGCATCCGGCTGGATGGCGGCACCGCTTATTCAGGCGCGGTGATCACGCGCTATTACGACAGCCTCTTGGAAAAAGTCACCGCCTGGGCCCCGACGCCCGAGGCCGCGATTGCGCGCATCGACCGGGCCTTGCGCGAATTTCGCATCCGCGGCGTCAGCACCAATATCGCCTTTGTCGAAAACCTGCTGAAGCATCCGACCTTTCTGAACTACCAATACACCACGAAATTCATCGACGAGACGCCCGAGCTGTTCGAGTTCCGCGCCAAACGCGACCGCGCCACCCGGATCCTGACCTATATCGCCGACATCACCCTGAACGGCCATCCCGAGACCGAGGGCCGCGCCGCGCCCAACCCCGATCTGAAACCGGCCCGCCCGCCGCGTGTGCCGATGGGCGAACCGCGCCCGCGCGGCACGCGCAACCTGTTGGAGGAGAAGGGCCCGCAGGCGGTCGCCGACTGGATGATGGCGCAAAAGCAGCTTCTGATCACCGATACCACCATGCGCGACGGCCATCAGAGCCTGCTGGCCACCCGGATGCGGTCGATCGACATGATCCAGGCCGCGCCCGCCTATGCCGCCAATCTGCCCGGTCTGTTTAGCGTCGAATGCTGGGGCGGGGCCACCTTCGATGTGGCCTACCGGTTCCTGCAGGAATGCCCCTGGCAACGCCTGCGCGACATTCGGGCCGCGCTGCCCAATGTGATGACCCAGATGCTGCTGCGCGCCTCGAACGGGGTGGGCTATACCAATTATCCCGATAATGTGGTCGAGGCGTTTGTCAAACAGGCCGCCGAAACCGGTGTCGATGTGTTCCGGGTCTTTGACAGCCTGAACTGGGTCGAAAACATGCGCGTCGCGATGGATGCGGTGCAGGGCGCGGGCAAGATCTGCGAAGGCACGATCTGCTATACCGGCGATATCCTGAACCCCGAGCGCGCCAAATATGACCTGAAATACTATGTCGCCATGGGCCAGGATCTGAAAGCGGCAGGCGCGCATGTTCTGGGGCTTAAGGATATGGCGGGGCTTTTGAAGCCTGCCGCCGCGCGGGTGTTGATCAAGGCGCTGAAGGATGAGGTCGGCCTGCCGATTCATTTCCACACCCATGATACGGCCGGCATCGCCTGCGCCACGATCCTTGCCGCCTCCGAGGCCGGTGTCGATGCCGTCGATTGCGCCATGGATGCCTTTAGCGGCAATACCAGCCAGGCAACGCTCGGCTCGGTGGTCGAGGCGTTGAAACACACGGATCGCGATACCGGGCTGGATATCAGGGCTATCCGCGAGATCAGCGATTATTTCGAGGCCGTGCGCGGCCAATATGCGGCTTTCGAGAGCGGTCTGCAGGCCCCGGCCTCCGAGGTTTACCTGCACGAAATGCCGGGCGGCCAGTTCACCAATCTCAAGGCGCAGGCGCGATCCTTGGGGCTTGAGGAACGCTGGCACGAGGTGGCGCAGATGTATGCCGATGTGAACCGGATGTTCGGCGATATCGTCAAGGTCACGCCCTCATCGAAAGTGGTCGGCGACATGGCGCTGATGATGGTGGCGCAGGGGTTGAGCCGCGCCGATGTCGAAAGCCCGGACACCGATGTGGCCTTTCCCGATAGCGTCATCGACATGATGCGCGGCAATCTGGGCCAGCCGCCGGGCGGCTTTCCCGATGTGATCCTGCGAAAGGTGCTGAAGGAGGAGGCCCCGGTCACCGAACGCCCCGGCAAGCATCTGGCCCCTGTCGATCTGGAAGCCACCCGCGCCGAGGTTGAGGCGCTGGTGGGTGACGCCGTCGATGACGAGGATCTGAACGGATACCTGATGTATCCCAAGGTCTATACCGATTACATGGCGCGCCACGCTGAATATGGCCCGGTGCGCACGCTGCCGACCAAGGCCTTCTTTTACGGCATGGAACCGGGCGAAGAGATCGAGGCCGAGATCGACCCCGGCAAGACGCTGGTGATCCAGTTGCAGGCGGTGGGCGAAACCAATGAGGATGGCGAGGCCAAGGTGTTCTTTGAACTGAACGGCCAGCCCCGCGTGATCCGCGTGCCCAACCGCAAGATCAAAAGCGCCACCGCCAAGCGGCCCAAGGCCGAGCCTGGCAATGCCAACCATATCGGCGCGCCGATGCCGGGTGTGGTGGCCAGCGTGGCCGTCAAGGCCGGGCAGAGCATCAAGACCGGAGATCTGTTGCTGACCATCGAGGCGATGAAGATGGAAACCGGCATCCATGCCGACCGCGATGCGGTGGTTGCGGCCGTCCATGTCAGCCCCGGCGGACAGATCGACGCCAAGGATCTGCTGGTGGAGCTGGAGTAAGCGCGCCAAAGGCTTTGCCACGGCTCAGGCGGCGGGGCCGGTCACAAGGCAAATAGCGGTGTAATGGTCATTGACCGATGCCGCGATTCGGGGCTTGGTATCGTCTGATACCGGCGCAAGCGGCGAGGCCCAACCCCCATGTCCAAAATCCTCGTCATGACCGATCTGCACCTGACCGAACCGCCCGAGACCATCATCGGCCT
>Ga0316207_10004944_pt1 | contig 11288 bp, 7 predicted proteins | sample 6weekpyrite_MG_FD_204943 | JGI IMG/M metagenome (GOLD analysis project Ga0316207, IMG submission 204943) | Microbial mat bacterial communities from mineral coupon in-situ incubated in ocean water Damariscotta River, Maine, United States -... | ecosystem: Environmental > Aquatic > Marine >...
GTCTCTATCACTGACAGTATCACCAATATTGAGTACTTTAACCGTACCCTCGGCGGTGCGCACCTGTGCTGAACCTGTTAAATTCGCGATATATCCAATGTTTTTCGTAGCCATGACAGAACCTTTTATGATCAGTCATAGGAGAATAGGAGATATTTGACAAGACGGGTATCGTACTATGGTCGTAGAAAGTGCTATTTTTTGCGGGGACTGTACCTGGGCACGTCCCTGGCTCGTTCTTAGGGCTATCCGGTGGAAGAGTGTCCAACCTTCAAAGAATCAAATTTACCTAGATGAATAACCAGCGCAACTCGATCTTTAACCTGTAATTTTTTAAATATGTGGGTTAAATGCGTTTTCACGGTACGCTCTGAGATATCACACTCGCTCGCAATAAGTTTATTGCTTTTCCCCTCAGACACCGCCAGAGCAACCTCTCTCTCTCTTTTAGTTAGTCGTTCCAGGGGATCTTGTTCATCGGACACCTTAATTGCTGTACGCGCCAGGTCGAACGCTTCATTCACCAGCCCAGGAGGAAACCAGCTTTGCCCATTTCCCAGGAGGCGCAATAATTGCGCATACTGTGCTGAAGACATATAGGCATTAAAGTATGCATAAACTCCAGCCTGGGTGTGTGCCAATAAACTGGCTAATTGAGGTTTTTCATCAGCCACGCCTATAACAGCCCCTCTCTGGCAGGCACTTTCTAACCAGTTGGGCAAATCTTTGGAGAAGGACGATTGATGAACTAAATAAACATTCCCCTCAGCTGCCACCGGCGGGGTTAACTTATTTCGAAACTGAACCTCACCCTCAATAATAGTATTGAGATGATCCTCAAACGAACTGGATCTGGAATATACAACTAGACTCATTAGTTTTCTCGCAGAGCCTTTTCCAGACCTCGATTGATTGGTTTCAACAAGTACTCCAGTATGGTCTTTTTGTCGGTAATAATATCTGCCTCACTCGCCATACCCACTTTAATATACATTGGCTGCTTTTCATGTCCGAGGTACGGCTTCTCAGGTCGGACACGGGCAAGATAATAACTAATACCTTCATCATCAGTAATGGTGTCGGCACTCACAAAATCCACAGCCCCTTTCACACTCCCATGAATTGCAAAATCATAGGCAGTAAACTTTAATCTCGCTTGTTGCCCTACATTAATATAGGCGATATCTGCAGGTTTGATACGAATTTCGACAAGCAATGCATCCTCTCTTGGAACAATTTGTAATATTTCACTACCTGGAGAAACAACGCCGCCAATGGTATTTGAATACAGTCGTTGCACGATTCCTTTAACCGGCGACCTTAATGTCGTTCGGCTAACCCTGTCTTCCAGAGCTGTCTGTGCTTCTGCAATACGTGAAATCTCTGCCATTACTTCATTAAGCTCGCGTTTAGCTTTATTTCTAAAATCCAGTCTGGCCTGCTCAAATTTTCGACGAGCCTCTTCAATGGTTGAGCGGATTCGTGGAATAGAAATCACAACACCCTCAAGCTCACCTTCAACCTCAGCCTCTCTTTGCTGCACCTGTAGATACTCGACCTCTGAAATAATTCGCCGGCGTACTAATGGCTCCTTTATTTTTAATTCCTGCCTTAAAAGCTCTAAGGATTTTCGCAGCTGACGTTCTTTAGATTGAATTTCTTCAAGTGCGCTTTGCTGCTGGTTAATCTGCTCATCATAAATACTAAGCGTCTGTAAAAGTTGCTGGCGATTAGATTCAAACAAACTAAATTCTGACTTTAATAACTCGGGGGCAAGCTCACTAACCTTCTCATCATGAACAAACTCGTCTCCATGAGCCTCCGCTTTTAGACGAGCACTCTTCGCCATTAACTCATAATAGGACAAACGATTTTCTTCAAAAGAACTGGAGAAAGCGATATCTGAAATCTTTATTAACGGTTGATTAATTTCTACCTGATCACCTTCACGTACTAATATTTCAGAAACTATCCCTCCCTCAAGACTTTGAATGAGCTGTACCTGCCTGGCGGGTATCACCTTACCGCTGCCTCTCACAACTACATCAATCTCTGCCCACCCCAACCAGATAATCGCTGCAAACACAAAAAATAGCAGCATCGAAACCATTATGAGCAAATATTTGGGAGAGCGCTGCACCACAGCAGCCGACAAACTTTGCATATAGGCAATATCTGTATCGCTATAGCTGGAAGAGGACGTGTCATGATGTTCAAATTTCATGCTTTCCTCCCTGCAAGGCTTTTAGTACCTGCTCTTTGGGACCATCCATTACAATTCGCCCTTCATCGACAACAACCAGGCGTTCGACCAGTTCGAGCATCGGTGCTTTATGAGTCACTAACACCAGTGTTTTATCACGAGTATAGTCATAGAGCCGCTTCCTGATACTTGCTTCCGTGGTGTTATCCATACTGTTGGTAGGTTCATCCAGAATCAATATTGGTTCATCCAGTAACAGGGCGCGCCCCAGAGCAATTGACTGACGCTGGCCTCCAGATAACCAGCTTCCCTGCTCACCGACAGCTGTATCAAAACCCAATGGCAATTTATTTACAAACAAATCAACCCCACAAATTTTTGCAACTTCAATTAAGCGCTCATCATCGATATGCGGATCTTTGAAAACCAGATTGTCGCGTATACTACCGCGCATGAGCTCAACATCCTGGGACAAATATCCAACATGGTGGCGCAAATCAGCGGGATCAATCTGGTTAATATCTATACCATCAATCGACATGGTTCCGGCAGTAGGCGTATACAGACCCACAATTAATTTTGTAATGGTTGTTTTACCGGAGCCCACCTTACCAATAATACCCACATGCTCCTGTGGCTTTATATTCAATGAAATACCAGACAGGGTCAGACGCTCGACCTCTGGATAGGCGAAATCAACTGAGCGCAATTCAACACCACCTTCAAATGTCAGGCGACGCACATATTGCTTTTCCTCTGAACGTTCGACAGGCTTCTGCATTAATTCATTAAGCGCTCTATATGCAGTTTGCGTTTGTTCAAAATTAGTAATCAATGAAGCAATTTGTCCCATAGGCGCGACCGCTCTTGAAGACAACATAACAACAGCTATTAACCCCCCAAGAGATAACTGCAAATCGGCAATCTGGTATATACCAAATATAATTAAACCTACTGTATTTAACTGCACCAACAGGTTTGTAACCACCTGGATCGAACCAGACATCATACGCGCACGCATAGACTTGGCGGCTATTTCACCCGATGACTCTTCCCAAACCCATTGGGAATGATGTGCAGCGCCTAATGATTTAATGGTCTGAATATTATTCAGGCTTTCTATGAGGTGAGCATTTTTATTTGCAGATGCTTCAAACGTTGCTTCTATACTTTCACGTAATGGTTTAACCATCATAAAGCTAAACGTTAACAACAAGCCAATGGTAACTAATGGAATAGACACCATTGGCCCACCAATATATGCGACAACCACCAAAAAGATAACAGCAAACGGTAAGTCAACCAGAGTAGCCATAGTGGATGCTGTAAAGAAACTGCGAATACTTTCAAAATCACGTAGATTATTTGCAAATGCCCCCAGGCTTTTGGGCCACTGATCCATACGTAAATTTAGAGTCTGCTCAAACAATATCGAAGACATAATGATATCGCTTTTCTTGCCCGCCACCTCTAACAGATAAGTTCTTGTGTAACGTATTAAGGCATCAAATGCATACACCACCATTACACCGACCGCAAGCACCCAAAGTGTTTCCAGGGCATCATTGGGTACAACCCGGTCATAAACATTCATGGTAAATAATGGTGTAGCAATTACAAAAAGATTTACCAGCACCGAGGCGAGAATAACACTTATAAAAATTTCCCTGGATCTGGCAAGCGTTCCCCAGAACCAGTGACTCTCACCCGCCTTAATTAAACGTAGTGGACGGCTGCGCTTTTTAAATTCTCGTTTTAGTAAAAACGAGAAACCAATATACTCTTCTTCCAGGCGGTCTAAATCAATCCACTCTTCACCATCACTTATTTCAGGAAAAATAACTCTCGCCCTGTTATTTTCCCTGTCTATACTTTCTAACACGCAGGCATTACGGTCTTTTAAAATAAGAATACATGGCAGTAATAAGCCCGATAACTCATTAAGATCCCGCTTGATTAATCGTGCTGCGAACCCCGCCCGTTTTGCAACACGAGAGAATAGCCCTTTTGAACTTTTTATTGAAAACAATTCAGGTCCGGCCTTACCCGGCTCAATTGGCAAGCCCGAAATTAAGGCATCAATTGAAATAGGACGGTTAAATAATTTTGCAAATATAACCAGACATTCCAGCAACGGGTCATATTGATGGTGATGCTGATGTTGATGCGCGCTCATATAATTTCCTCAGTACCACTTAACAGGTTACCTTGCATCGTACCCACACCCAACGCTTCCAGATGGTCACGGACTTCCTGGGTATCTACACCTACTGCAATCAGGCGAATATCCATTGCCTTGGTTAAAGTTCGCAGGGCCTGGTAAACGGCTGGAATTTCTCCCTTAGTCATATCGTAAAGTATATTTGCATTAAGTTTCACATAATCTGGCCTGACTGATTGCAGGGATTGTAATGGCAGCCCAAGATTCAGGTTATCAACACCAAAAATGTGTCCCGCTTTTCTAACAGTCTCTGCAACCTCAGCGCACATAAGTGGATATTTCTCCAAAATAGTGTGGCTCGCTTCTATACAGAGTTTAGCTGATGTTTCCTGAAAAAAACTTAACAGCTGATTGAACTCAACAAGCGCATCTGCATGGGTAAAAACCGACTCGGTTAAATTAAGCGCAACCGGTATTTTTGTTGACTCTTTACTTAATGCTTTTATCAACTTAAATACAACTCTATCTATATGCTCACCCAGATCCAGCGCGTTAGCCATTGGCATAAACATCCCTGCAGGTACTGTCTGTCCATCTTCGTTTTTAAGCCTGACAAACACTTCCTGATGAACAGGTACACCATTTGTATCTAACACCTTTTGCCCAACCAGAAACAGCTTCTCTTCTGCAATGCTACGCTCCAGACAAGATCTCCATTGCATTTTCCCCTGGGGCAGGGATATATTACTTGAGGTTTTTTCATACACGGAATAAGAGCCACTCGCGGCCGCCTGGGAAAGGGCAAAGTCTGAATCCGCCAGGGTTTCACCAACACCACCGCCAACCTGCACACTACTTACTCCTGCGATAAGTAAAATATCGTCTTTGAATGATTCAATAAGCGACCTGGATTTAAATATTTCAAATAGTCCTTTTATATGATCAACAACTGGCAATGCGCCAGCAGGTAACAACAGCGCAAACTCATTATCAGATAACCGAGCACAGTATTCATTTGCATGCAAATTTGCATCTTGCTTAAGTACATCTGCTAATTCTTTCACAATTGCATCAGACTTTTCGTAACCCGAGTGTTCCCGTACATATTCAAGGTTATGAATTTTTATAACCGCCATGCTACCGTGAAACGAAGCCTCCTCAGACTGGGCCTGTTCGAGTTGCGACATAAAATACTTTCGGTTTCCCAGTCCCGTTAACTCATCTTCATATAAGAGCTTCTGATATCTAGTTAATGTTTTATCCTGATCATCAAAAACAGTGTGAACCTTTTCAACCATTCGGTTCATTGCCTCAACAACAGTGCGTAACTCTATTGTTCGCGGAAGCTCTGACTGTATTACAAATTTGTTATTATGAATTGCATTAGCCTGCTTTTTAACTTCATCCAGAGGCATCAACAATCTGTGTAAAAACAGCCAAAGCAAGCCCAACCCCACAGAGAACAACACTAAAAACCAGGTCATGGTCGCTACCAGGTTTTTATACAAACTGGCATATACATAGCCAGGGTGCAGCGTTAACTGCAGAGTTCCCAGGGGAACCCAACCCTGCATGACCTGGGTTTTACCCGTTGCTGGCCATAATGGCACCATTGAAATAAACCAGTCTGGCACTCCTTCAATTTCGAGCATCCGGTCTTTTCTATGGATTACGGTGCCATCGGGCGCCACAAGCTCAATACTTGAATAATACCCACTATCGAATACTGCATTAAATAAGGTTTCATAAGTTGCCTCATCAGATGCGGTGGAGGTATTACTAATCGCTATACCCAGGGTTGTTGCCATATCCTGCGCAGAGGTTTGCAGCTGCCCTTCGAGAAATGAACCAGAGCGCCTGAAGTCACCAACAGTAGTCGTAACCACGATCAATAAAAACACCAGTGTCACAAGAAGTGCAATCTGTTTAAATAATGTCATTGTTTTGACCTTTTCATATTTTCGAGCAGTCTTTGCCATTTATTATTTTTAATTTTATTTGTTGGCAATGCTCGCCCTAAACCAGCAGACGCATTAGTAAGAAATAATGATTTTGCATTAAAGCTATAAACAGGTAATAAATCTTTACGTTTATCAGCTCGTAGAATTCGCGGGTTATAATTATCTAAAATTAATGGAATACTTTTTGGTGTTTCGAAATAACTAAGAACCATATGCGCAATATTCTGGCGTACCGCTTTTACGTAAGTGAGATAGAGATGTTTATCAGGTACGCCCAACTTGCGCAGAGCAAAATATTTAGCCACTACATAGTCTTCGCAATCACCGCTGTTAACGCCAAGAAACTCTTCCGGTGTCGCCCAGTAGTCTTTTTGCCCCCATAACTTCAGGTCTTCTTTATATCTGAACTGATTAAAAAAACGGTTTACTTCTGTTAACTGATACCGAACATCTTTACCTTGAAGTTTATGTAATAGTTTATTCAGCGCAATACCCCGTTGTTTTGCTGCCGCACTATATTGCTCGTTGAGTCTTTGCAACATCAATTCATCGGCAAAAGACTGGGCACGATGATAAGCAGGCATAAGCAATAGCAGCATTGTTAATATGCTGATAACTGATACTTTGCTATGGCTGACACTGCCTGTTACAAAGTTTTTATAATAACGTAGTAACATTTAGTGCCTTATCTGCACCGTTATTACGTTTAACTTACACCTGTTCAGTAGCCCGGACCCTTAAAATAATTAGCATCCGGTAGAGTTAATGCACCTGGCTACTAATATAGTTTTCTTGTCAATAAAGCAAATGGCTTACCCTGGCCATTTGACTTAAACTTAAACCGCAACTCTCCACGTCGGTTAATTGCCTGCCCTTCCCTGGTTGAGTTATCTGCAATCGGGTTTTTCTCACCCATTCCGAAGGCCTTAATTTTATTTCCATCCAGCCCCAGGGAAATCAACAGCAAACGTGTGGCAATTGCACGACGCTCTGATAATGCTAAATTATAGCTATCAGATCCAATATTATCTGTATATGCAAAGATCTCAATTTCAGAATATGGCATCTCTTTGATTTTATTAGCAATATGTTCTATTTTTTCTCTAGAAACATCGGTTAGCCTGGATTTGTTATACATAAAGTTGACATACTGAGTTTTAGTCAGCTCGATGTCGGATTTGTCAGAAACGATGAGTTTTACTTTGGCTGTCGCAACCCCACCCTGCCCATCAGTGACGGTATAGGTAAAGCTATCTTTGCCAGTGAAGCCGTCTGCGGCTTTATATATGAGGTTTTTCTTTTTATCAAAAGCCAGTGCACCGTTTTTAGGCTGGGTAAAGTCAATCAGCTTTAATGCATCATGGTCAGCGTCAGTATCATTTTCCAGTAGTACACTTTGTGGAATAACCAGGACGCTATTCATTTCCAGTTCCATCTGGTCATCACCCACCACTGGCACCTGGTTTACCTGGTTATACCCAAATCGAACTGTCTGCTGATTTTCACAACCAAAAACATTAACATCGTTATTCAGTAAAGTATTATCGCAGTGATCGGTTGGTGTTTTTTCACGGTCCTTATCCCGATCTAAATCAAGCGGAAGCTCATCTATACCCTTCGCTTTAACTTTTGAAACCTGAATATCATCCTCACTAACCGATACATCCAGATTTAGCGCAGGGAATAAAAGCCCCATCGCCTCTAGAATTCTAAACCTCGCAGCCAATGCTTCATGATAGGCCTCTGTATACTGGTTCTGTGCGCTATTTAGCTCACTTTCTGCGTCAAGCAAGTCTATAAGGTCACGTTGGCCAATAAAAAACTCTTCGCCATATGACTCTACTGTCTGACGTGACTTTTCAATATGTGTAGCAAGAAAGGTAAGCTGCCTGAAAAGTGATTGATCAGCCGTCCAGGCAAGTCGCAGGGTATTAATCACCTGGCGACGTACGCGAGATGCAAACTCCTGGTTTTGATGGACTACGCTGATTTTTTTACGCTGTTCAGCCCGGTCGGCACCGCCACGGTAAAAGTTGTAGCTAACATTTACTACCAGACTCAGCTCATCCGTTTCACCATCGAGGGCATTGATGTCATCGCCCACTTCTTTTGCGAGACGTAAATCTACCTTGGGGTAATTATTGCGCTTGGCACGGCTAGAGTCAGATAAAGCTGCCTGCACATTGAAACTCGACACTTTTATTGCTGGGTGCTTTTCAAGCGCAATATCAATAAGCTCATCGAGTGAATTGGCTGGGCGTTCAGGTAAGGCAGGCTCAACCATTGTGCCTAGCTGCACATAACGACCTAAAATTTCATGCAGGGCAGTTGCCGCATCCTGTAGATTATTCTGTTGAGCAATGAGGCTGGCATGCGCTCTGGCAACACGACCTTCGGTTTGCTGTAGCTCAGACCTACGGCCCACTCCTGAGTTATTTCTTTCACGTATTTGAGAGAGGATACGTTCATGCGAGCTGACATTAACTTCTGCCAGTTCCACCAGTTTCTGCTGCTTTAATACATCAAGGTATGCCTGAACAGCTTCCAGCGCAATATTATCTGCGGTATCAAATATTTCGAAAAGAGCTGAGCTTACACGAGCATCTGTCTGCTCTAACTGGTACTTGGTATCAAAACCATTAAACAGATTTTGCGTGACGGACAGTTCAGCTCGATTACTCTCATATTCACGTCTCTGCGAACCAGTCGTTGGGGATTCTGTTTCATAGGTGCCGACAGAGGCCTGTAGATCAACACTGGGACGCCAGCCACTATTAGCAATATCGCGATCTTTATCTACCTGACGGAAGATATGCACCTGTTCTCGAATAGACGGGTGAGCACTGATAGAGTCGGTAACGAACTCATTTAGCTCTATGGCAGATGCTGTATGTGAAATGCTGGATAGTAGCAATATTAAGCCGCTACTTACAACACAGTGTCGAGTAAAAAGGTACATTAATGAGGTCTACTAATCTCTTTTATCGTTTAAGCAATATCCATACTTAGTTAAGTGTTTATCTTTCATTTGCCGAGTCTCAGTTCGATTATGAGTCACAGAACAGAAAATTACCTTTAACTACCTCAGCCATTTAAACACCAAACACCCAGTGTCCTGACTAGTCCATTTTTAAAACCACTGTACTTTTCCGGTAATTCAGTCTCTACCGTTATTTTAAGTAGAGTCTATACCATATATGCCAACTATTCAATAAATCCAATAAATTCAAATAGTTCTGTGCGAAACTTAAAGTAACCCATTTGGGTTAACCCGAACGAATTCTTTTAATTACAATTTTAAACATTCACAGAAAAATAATAGAAAACAAGCTCTAAAAGCTGCCTTTTTATATTCAGACGCGACTTTATAAAAACTTAATTTACGACAGAAGTAACTAAATTAATGACCGGGGGGCACATGAATTAACCCATACATCATCTTTTTGAATTTGAACAAACTGGAATTAATAAAAGAAAACAACTAAAAGAGCAAACAAAGAATATTACAGACGGTTCAAGTAATAGCGGCTTGCTGAAAAAACCACTTAAACCCAGAGAACAGGCGAGCGACCAACCGGTTTTTCATGGCATTAATCTGCCACAGCAGTCGAATACTTTCAGAGCATACCCAGGACAAGTAAACTGAATGACCTGGGAGTTGACTAAAATCTTGTTAAACAATATCGCTTAAAAAATTATTCTAAGCGCTACAGAGAACTCACGTACTTTTGGCCATTTTCTGAGGAGTTGAACCCACCAGCTTCAGTGGTCGCGATCCACTCACCATCATCAAACGAAATAAACCTGGCTAACTCCTGATGGTTTTGACCATTCCACACAATCAGGTTTCCATCGCTACTGGTAGACACAAACTGCCTGCCATCAGGACTAAAGGCAACCCCGGTAATATCAGCCTTATGCCCCTGCATCGCTTTAATTTCCAGGCCTGTTGTTGCATTCCAGTATCTAACTGTCCTGTCATCACTACCTGAAATAATCCACTTACCATCCGGACTAAAAGCAACACTATTAACAGCTGCTGTGTGCCCCTTAATGCTCAAAGCAATATACCCGGTGTTTACATCTCGGATAACTATTGAGCTATCTTTACTCGCGGTTACAATAGAACGCCCATCTGGGCTAAATGCAACACTGGTGATAGCATCAGCCTGATCAGTAAAATCTTTTAGCTCTTTCTGGCTACTTGCTTCCCAGAATTTCACAACGTTACTACCTGAAACCACTAACTGACCGTCAGGGCTATAGGCAACACTGTTTACATTGCCAGAATAGCTTCTTCTCGATGCTATTTTTTTACCTGACTCAATATCCCAGAATTTAATCGCGTTTACAGCACCACCGGTAACCAGTTTTTTTCCATCTGGGCTAAAAGCAATACTATGAATTTTACCAAAACCAGACTTTATAGATTTCAGAAGTTTGGTTGTATTTGCATCCCAGATATTAATTGTTTTATCCAGACCTGCTGAAGCGATTTTGCTACCATCAGGGCTGTAGGCAATACTTTTTATTTCTTTTTTATGCCCTTTAAAAACACCTATCATCCTGGCGTTCTGCACATCCCATAACTTAATGGTGTTATCCAGGCTTACTGTCACAAGCCTGGTGCCATCGCCACTATAAGCAATACTATTAATAGCACCTGCTTTATCTAGATTTACAAAATATTTACTTACATTATTTGCAAGAGCATTACCTGCTATAGACAACGCCAGAATAAAGAATAAAGTTCTCATAACCAATCCTGTAATAAAAAAATACTCACTACCGAGCTCTCAAGGCCCAATTTATATTATTATTATTATCATTTAAGTAGCGACAAGACGTTTAAATCGCTATTGCTGAATCACTATGACTTCAGAATGGAAAATATGAGCAGTCATCAGAAAATAAAACCAGTACCACTTACTCGACAAAAGCAGGCAACGAGAACACCGCTTTA
>Ga0316207_10004945_pt1 | contig 11288 bp, 10 predicted proteins | sample 6weekpyrite_MG_FD_204943 | JGI IMG/M metagenome (GOLD analysis project Ga0316207, IMG submission 204943) | Microbial mat bacterial communities from mineral coupon in-situ incubated in ocean water Damariscotta River, Maine, United States -... | ecosystem: Environmental > Aquatic > Marine >...
GTTCACCGGCACCGGAGTTTGTATCAACTATATTTTCTGGCTTAAGAATGCGCTCTGGGTCGTAAAAATCCCACAGGGATTCATCCATTAGCTCTTTATGCATTAAATGCTGTGCGTTATCTGCATTTTCAAACTTAAACCATTTCTCATCGGGATAATGCACAAATTCACCCGATGAATAATCCTGCCCCAGATAAAAATCTGCAAAAAAGTAATTACAGCTCAGGCGTTCAAAGTACTCACCTAGCGCGCTTGCCAAACAGGCCTTGGCACTCGCCCCCTTACCATTGGTAAACATTAAGCCGCAATCTTTATCACGAATATGCACTGAATAGACATTGGGCACAGGGTTAAGCCATGATGCTTCTTCAATCTCTATACCCAGGTCTTTTAATTTTTGTTGCATGCTTGCAATGGACGTTTCCAGGTCTCGGTCTTTACCAATGATGTAGGTTTTTTCGCTCATGACATTATCTCTGGATAAATAGGGGTTGGTGATGAAGGCCGAATTTTATTACACTTTGTCCAATGAAGACACCAGAACACCCTAATCTAAGCATTAGTTATGCTCACCAGGCACAAAAACAGGCTGCCGAAGACTTTGCCAGCACCTATAACCTGCCCTGCCAGCCTCTACACAAGGCCCGCTCTGAACTCACCTTAAACTTTACAGAGATGCAGCTTGAGATTATCGACCTGCAAAACAAAATGACTTTGAGTGTTGATTTTACCGGCGGCAGCCTCGGGCATAGAAAAAAGTACGGGGGAGGTAAAGGCCAGACTATTGCTAAGGCCATTGGTATGAAACAGGGTATCGCTCCCCCCAGTATACTGGATGCCACTGCGGGGCTGGCAAAAGACAGCTATGTATTTGCCTGCCTGGGCTGTAGTGTCACCATGCTGGAACGCTCTCCCATTGTTGCCGCGCTGGTCCAGGATGGAATTGAACGTGCTAGCCTGAATACTGAATTTGCTGAGATATTAAAGAACGGGTTTCAATTACACCAGGTCGATGCGCTTGAGTATATTCAGAAAGTAGATAATGAGCACAAGCCCGATGTTATTTATTTAGACCCCATGTACCCCGAAAGAAAAAAATCGGCCTCGGTTAAAAAGAACATGCAAATACTGCAAAAACTATTAGGCCATGATGTGGATACAACAGAAGTTCTCGACTGTGCACTTCACAAAGCCCGCAGGCGTGTAGTTGTAAAACGCCCTAAAGGGGCTTCGGTACTGGATTCTAGTCGCCCTCCAACTTTATCTTATGATAGTAAGGCAACTCGTTATGATGTTTATGTTATGTCATAACGCAAGTCATCGCGCGTACGCATGTTGTAGTTGGCCCGAGGAAAACCAGGAATTATTTCTGCACTTTACTCGCTGGTTTCATCCAGCAATTCCCTGATTCGATTTAATAACTTCTCCGCACTAAAGGGTTTCTGAATCTGGTTTTCATACAGTGCGGTATTCGTAGATATATTACCGCGATCCCCACTGAAACCACTGACCATCTGAATTTTAATATTCGGGTAGCGTTTTTCCACCTCTGCAGCCAGCTCGTAACCATCCATACCGGGCATAATGACATCACTTAACATTAAATCAAACGGCTGCTCTTTAAGTAAATCGAGTGCCTGCTCGGCGTTTTCTGCCAACTCGACGCTATAGCCTTGCTTGGTAAGAATACGTGAAGTTAATTCAAGTAAGACAGGCTCATCATCAACCAGTAATATATTTTCTTTACCCTTGGCCAGTTTCACATCGACCGCTTTCTTTGCGCTGCTTTTAACATTAGTGCCAGTCTCAATTTTATGCCGTGGAAAGTACATCGCTATACGCGTGCCATGCCCTTGCTCAGAGTATACCTTAATACTCCCGCCGGCTTGCTGTACAAAACCATAAACCTGACTCAGGCCAAGCCCGGTTCCTTCCAGTCCCTTGGTCGTAAAAAATGGATCAAAAATCTGCTCCAGTACTTCACGGGTCATCCCTGTACCATTATCACTTATGGATAACAATACATAATCCCCCGCCTCAATTTCCATATTTTGAATATCTGATTCGGTTAGCTGCATATTGTAAGTCGCCAGAATCAGGTTTCCACCTTCGGGCATTGCATGCATCGCATTTATGCAGATATTAAGTACCGAGTCTTCCAGGCGCGCACCATCCAGATAAACCGGCCAAAGCTCATCATCCAGCTCTAAAAACAGTTTTATGCGGGGCGTAAGGGTTCTTTCTAACAGATGTTGCATATCATAGATAAGCCGATTCATATAAACCGTTTCATCTGAAGATGGCGCTTTTCTGGAAAACTCCAGTAATTTCGAAGTCAGCTTTCTGGCTCGCTCTGCGGCATTTGCTATTTCATCGTTATATTTAAGAATCTCCGGGTCGTTCTCTGGCACCCCTTCTTTAATCTGCTCTGAAAAACCAAGGATAACGCTGAGCATATTATTAAAGTCATGCGCTATTCCCCCCGTAAGCTTTCCAATAGCATCCATTTTTAGCGTGTGCCGCAGGCTTTCCTCATTTTTTACCCGCTCGGTGATATCATCAACCACCGATGTCACCCCAATCACCTTGCCCCCATCATCTATTAGCGGTGAGTTGTGCCACTCGCATAATATTTTTTTACCATCACGGGTAATATTTTCATTAATGCTATGCGCCGAGCCTTTACTGGTTAATAACTTTTCCCAAACCTCATTCGCCGCCTGCACGCCACTTTCAGGTAATATGGTTTTTGAAATATGCTGCCCCAGAACCTGCTCCTGGGTAAAACCAAAAATATTTTGCGCGGCGGGGTTCCAGCCGGTAATTTCAAAATCAGTATTCCATTCGATAATTCCCAATGGAGATTGCTCACGATGCAGCAATAGTCGTTCCTGGGAAATTCGCAAAGACTCTTCTATTCTAAATCGCTCACTAATATCCGTCGAAACCCCCCCCACCGCATACACCTTTCCCGTCTCATCAAACAGTGGAAACTTGGTGGAAATAAAATGGTGAATACCATCGCTCATAGGAATACTCTCTTCGTATTCCATCGGCTTTGCAGCTTCTATAACCTGCCTGTCGTTCTGGTAAATGGTCTGCGCAATATCCGCGGGCAGTAACTCATGCAGGGTTTTGCCAATAATTTTCTCACGGGGCATACCCCTGATATCAACTACTTTCTGGTTAAGGAAAGTATACTTGCCATCAATATCCCTGACATAGATGGCGGCAGGCGAGTAATCCATTATGCTCTGCATGCGCTTTTCACTTTCCGACTTTTCATGCCGCGTCCGTTCGAGCTCCGTCACCAGATTCTGGTTATAAATTCGCTCAGAGATTGAATTGACCAGGGTCTGGTAAGTATATTTACCCGCACGCAATATAACCAGGCTATATATAAACACGGCCACACCTGTTGCACTATCCTGCTCACCAAGAATAAACAGTAAGGGAATCGCCGCCGCAAGCGGCGGCACAATAAAAGCAAGCAGTGACCTGTAACTCGACATTAATACCGGGACAGCCGCACCCACCAGCGCTGCGAGTAATAAAATGCTATAAATACGATACGTAAACGAAGGCAGGTTCAGGCTAGCAACAATATAAATTGCCCAGCCTATAGCTACAAAGCCATTAGCAAATACATAGAAGTTCTCGAACCGGCTATGATCCTGTTCTTTAACTGAGTTTTTTTTATAATAGGATAAGCACAGAAAACGTAGGCCAACACCGCTAAACATATAGCTGGCCCAGATTAATATCACTGTGTGAGAGAACTGCTCTCTGTATATATAAGCAATAATAAACGTCGCCAAAAACGTTACAACATTCTGCCTAAGCACAGTGTCATACAGAATTCGCATCCGTTCGATGGTTACAGAGCCTTCATTATTATGTTTCATTGCTATGAAACAGTCCTCTACTTATACAATAAATAAACTATATACCAGCGCAGCATCTTTATAAACATCTACTTTTAAGGTCTACTACAGGCCTACTGGCCAGAAAGCCCTGCAATCACCCATTCAGGTGAGGCGCATAAACAGGTTATTTACAAATAGAGTACGCAGAACTTAATTTCAGGTGCATTAGCTCGAAATTATATTTTAGTTAAGCTAACTAACTTATTTTGATTATTAAACTTAATTTCAAAACGCCCCTGAATACCATCGTGGGTAACAAATTTTGTCAGCTCTGAGGCAGGAAATTTTAAACTACGGCCATCTTCAGTCTGCACACGAACAAAGCTGGCCGCACCCTGGTAATATAGCTGGTATTTTTCTGCCGAGATTGAAAGGGAAAAGCGCATTCTTTGCATGATTTATACTGGCCTGAAATTTTAAAACTAAGTCGCCGACATCCTGCAATGCTATCTTATAGAGATTTTGCATAAATGTAGCAACAAAAATTTTAGACTATATTTGTACTTTCTCATTTTTCAAAACAGGCCATACACCCCTGTCCTGTTACCACTAAAACACTGACGCACAATTATGTTATACCTTCTTGAAGGTGCAGATCATAGCGCCAATGAGTTTTTTTGTATATTAGTTAATCCCTGAAATTTGTAAACTGAAGCGCTGCTTCTACTTTCTCAGACGCCTTTAACAGTGCCATCACCTGCTGTAGATCATCGCGTTTCTTTCCAGTCACTCGTACCTGCTCTCCCTGGATAGCCGCCTGTACTTTTATTTTGCTGTCTTTAATGATTTTAACAATCACCCGTGCCAGATCTTTATCGATTCCCTGTTTAACTTTAATATCCTGATAAGCACGTTTACCACGGGGCTCAACCTTACCTTTTTCCAGGCAGCGAATATCAATATTACGCTTTCCTAGTTTGGAATACACAATGGGTGGAACCTGCTTTAACTGAAATTCATTTTCTGCTTCAAGCTTTATGACTGAGTCAGATAATTCAATCTTTGCATCAGAACCTTTTAGGTCAAAGCGAGTGCTTACTTCACGATTTGCCTGGTCAATTGCATTGCTCAGTTCATGTGTATCAACTTCTGATACCACATCAAATGATGGCATTTAGTTTCTCCTGTTATAAACTTGTGATTCTTAACGCGTAATAATAATGAATAAATATGTATAAGCAATTAATTATTGCCGGTGCGATCAGCGCTTTCCTGGCGGTTAGCTTAGGCGCTTTTGCCGCACATGGCTTAAAACATCAACTGAGTGAATACGAAAGTGCAATCTGGCAAACCGCGGTTAACTACCAGATGTATCATTCCCTGGGCTTAATACTGACAGGTTTACTGGCTAAAAGCCTGGGTCTCAACCTGAATAAGCCGGGCTGGATAATGCTGTTGGGCATTGTACTATTTAGCGGTAGCTTGTATGCCCTCAGCTTAAGCGGATTTAAAAGTCTGGGCATGATCACACCGCTGGGTGGGCTGTGTTTTTTAGTCGCCTGGCTGTGGCTTGCAATTAAGGTTTTAAGAGCCTGAAAGGACTTCCCCCAGAATTTAGTACTCCGGGAAGCCTTTCCAGTTTTATTTAACTGGAGCCTGGTTTATTCTCCATGCTTCATTTTTCCATGTTCATTTTTCAACGGTCTGAGTTTTGCGACCCTGCGCATAAGAGAGTATACCCCGCATAATCTGCACTTCCCGCTGGGTCGGCCTGGCACGACCATATAAACACCTTAGTTTACGCATGATGTGCTCAGGGTTTCGATCACCAAAGAAATTCAAGTCGCTTAATGTATTCAGGAAATGATCATACATTCCCTCCAGCTGGTCATTCGTCGCAAGGCTGTCTTTTTCATCCACCGGCTGCTCATCGCCCGTGGCACTCACCGGCATGTCCTGCTGGCTGGCCATGAGAATTTCATAGCTTAATACCTGCACGGCCTGCCCCAGATTTAAAGAACTATAGGCTTCAGCTGTCGGTATATTTACCAGAGTCTGACACAGTTCGAGTTCATCATTACTCAGTCCTGAGCGTTCTCGACCAAACACCAGCGCAACTTCATGCTGCTCACTTTCTGTGTGAATTAACTGACCACATTCCCTGGCGTCCACCTGTGGCCATTTCACTGAACGTAGCCTTGCTGTGGTGCCACAGACCAGTGAACAGCCCTGCAGAGCCTCCGCCAGGCTATCCACCACCACGGCATTTTTTAAGACATCGGTGGCCGATGAGGCAAGCTGTGATGCTTCAAAGGAAGGGAAGTCTTTGGGGGACACCAGATAAAGCCTGGTCAGCCCCATGTTTTTCATTGCTCGGGCCGCTGAGCCGATATTGCCGGGGTGATGGGTATTCACCAGTACGATACGTATATTTTCTAACATTGCAGAGATGCTTTACCAAAAAGCCGTAATGATAACGCTTTCGAGCACTTTATGGATAGAAATTAAAGAATATCGTGCCTATTTCTGCTATCCTTTGCGCCCTTAAAGATTAGCTGTGAAGACCTGCACCTATGCACCCCATGTTAAATATCGCCACCAAGGCAGCCCGTGAAGCGGGTAATATTATTTTACGTAATATCGACAAACTGGATCGTCTAAAGATTCATGTTAAAGCCCAGAACGATTTTGTAACACAGGTTGATCTAAAAGCTGAAGAAGTCATTATCAATGAGCTGCTCACCGCTTACCCGGGTCACGGTATCCTTGGCGAAGAAAGCGGCCGACAGAATGCGGACAGCGAGTACCAGTGGATTATCGATCCACTGGACGGTACAACCAACTTCCTGCATGGCTTCCCACAATTTGCGGTTTCAATCGGCCTGCAACATAAAGGACGCATGGAAGTTGCAGTGGTATTTGACCCTGTTAAAAACGAATTATTTACCGCCTCAAGAGGGGATGGTGCCCAGCTAAATGGCAGGCGCATTCGAGTGACTGAGCAAAAAGGCCTGAAAGGCGCGCTACTGGGTACTGGCTTTCCCTTTAAACATCCTCAGCATCTGGACACCTACCTGGCGACATTTAAAGCCGTACACTCTGATGTTGCTGGCATCCGTCGTGCGGGTTCCGCCGCACTTGATCTGGCCTACGTTGCCGCAGGTCGCCTGGACGGCTTCTGGGAAATAGGCCTGAGCAGCTGGGATATGGCAGCTGGCGTTTTACTGGTACGCGAGGCTGGTGGCATAGTGACCGACTTTAGTGGTGAGGGTAATTACCTGGATACTGGCAATGTGGTGGCCGGTGCCAGCAAAACTTATCCTGCACTTTATGAAGCCATCAAGCCGCATTTTACGGATGATTTAAAATAAGCGCCTACAGGTGCAGGCCCTGTAGGCGCAAACAACTGAGTAATGGGCGAAGCCGGTGTTTATGTTTCAGCCCAGCCTTTATTCAACAATAAGCCGCACAGGTAAGCACAGCGCTAAAATCTTGTCTTTACGCCTGCTGTTCAGCCCATTCTGCTTTGGTATAGGCTTTAATTCCCAGGGCGTGAAGCTCGCCGGTTTGAATCAGGTGATTAACCGTGGCATAGACCATTTTTTGCTCCGCCAACATGGTTTTACCTTCAAAGGCATCACTGATAACCGTGGCTTCAAGGTTACAGCCTTCACCTGAAATAATGGCCTCAGCGCCTTCTACACCATCTTCTATCAGTTTTTTTACGTCTTCCGGGGACATGGACTTAATCTCAATTTTTAACTAGGGGCCGAGGATATTACACCGCCGGCGCTATTTTTCAACCAGCGCTGAAATAAGGGCATTGTTAATACCTGCGCCGGATCAGGTTCTTGATCGACTCTACACCTGAGTGTAGTATCCACCTGCCCGCATTACCCTGGCTGTAACCTTGAAGCATGTATATGAGCATAAACCCAATCTGTTGTCTTTTATATTGCCGCCCCGGGTTCGAAAAGGAAACAGCCTCAGAAATAATGGCACTTGGCCAGAGCCACAATATCCAGGGCTATGTCAAAGCTAAGCAGGACAACGGCTATGTCGGCTTTTATCCCAGCAGCCTGGAAACACTGGACAGTTTTAATAAAGCGATACGCTATGCTGACTTAATATTTGCACGGCAATGTGTCTTTGTAAGTGAAATCATAAACTCGCTCCCGGATACCGATCGAGTCAGCCCACTGCTACAGTCAATCCAGTCACTCGAATGTTCTTTTCACGAGGTTTTCCTGGAAACCCCAGATACGAACGAAGGCAAAGCACTCAGCGGTTTCTGCAAAAAATTCAACACCCCACTGACCCTGGCACTGGAAAAACATCAACTGATGGATGAAAAAAGCCCCTGGCGTCTGCATCTTTTTTTCCTCAGTTCATCTTCAGTTTATATGGGTGTGAGCCATGTAAATAATAGCTCTGCATACCACATGGGTATTATCCGCTTACGTATGCCCAAAGCAGCCCCCAGCCGTTCAACACTCAAGCTGGAAGAAGCCATTAAAACCATGCTCAGCACGCCGCAGCAAGCACAGTACCTGAAAAATGGTATGACTGCGGTTGATCTGGGTGCCTGCCCCGGCGGCTGGACCTGGCAGCTGGTCAACAGGAATATCCGTGTGAACGCCATTGATAATGGCCCCATGGATAAAGCATTAATGGAAACAGGCCTGGTAAAGGAAATTAAAGCCGACGGGTTTAAATATTTGCCGGACACGCCGGTGGACTGGCTGGTGTGCGATATGGTTGAGCGCCCCATGCACATTACACGTTTAATAAGTCGCTGGTTTACCGGTGGACATTGCCAGTATGCGATCTTTAATTTAAAACTGCCCATGAAAAAACGCTATGACATGGTTATGCAATGCAGGGAAACCCTTGAACACGAACTTGATCAATTAAATCACCCGTACCGTTTAAGCATTAAGCATCTTTACCATGATCGCGAAGAGGTCACCTGCCTGATTCTTTTTGATTAAATTAAGTTTATAAAAAATTTAAATATTAAAGTATAAAACACACACCAGTTATAAATAACCGGTCTGTGTATTTATACTTTGCCTGTAACTAGCGACAAACTAGCTGTAACTGATCAATTAAAGAGCCTGCACGCCCCCTCAGGCCGGTCACCACACTATCAGCTGGACAGGTCAGAGCGAAGGTTATAGAGCCTCCTAATACTCTACCCCGGGTCACCGTATTCACACTGGCTGTGCTTAACAGCTTACGACAATTCCCTCGAATCTGGTCAATCACACCACCCCCTCCATTACCGACTCTACCGGATACACCTTTTAACCCATAAGCCGCAGGACAGGCCAGAGTTGAGGCCGTACCACCGTTACCCCCCGCTACTGCGCTCAAAGTTACGCCACCAGTTTGCGCAAACAGATTATAGGCATTCACACCAACATTAGTTATAGGCGCGCAACGTAACCTGATTTGATCAATATTGCTACCGGCCCTTACTGACAGGCCAGTTGAAATCTGGCCAGCAGGGCAATTAATTGAAAATGGAGATCCACCGGATCCACCGACCGGATTTGTTAGCAGGGTATTTCCCAGTGTCACCGTAAAGCTGGTACCGGCGGGTCCCTGAGGGCCTCTTGGTCCAGCTGGCCCAACCGGACCTAAAGGTCCCTGTGGTCCAACAGCACCCACGGCACCTGTATCACCAACCAATCCCTGCGGGCCTGTAAAACCTCTTGGTCCCATAGGGCCTATTGGTCCAGCAGGGCCAGTAGCGCCGGTTTCACCTTTCATTCCCTGCGCTCCGCTCAAACCAGTTTCACCCTGTGGCCCCTGCGGCCCCACCGGGCCAACTGCCCCTATAGTAAGGTCGTAGGTATCTCTTTTAGTTTCACCACGGCCACTGGATACCATCAGTAAATAATCTCCCGCAAGCGTCCCAGGCTGTAACGACGCGATAATTAGCTCACTCGTAACACTGGAAACCACAAGCTCATTACCCGCCAGTTTAACCCTGGGCATACGGTTTTTACGCTGCAGGTTCTGTCCGTGTATATATAATTCGGAGCTGTCAACATCGACAGTAACCTGAATAATTTTCAGGGTTTTTCTATGTTTGTCTTTATATTCATCGTCGTCGTCATCGTCATCGTCTGCAATTGCAGTGCCTGTGAACATGAGTATTGCCAGCAAAAATGATAATACGTAAGTGACTTTTATTTTATTCATTTGATCTCTCCTTTGATTTTTATATCGATCACACAGAAGCGTGAACGCACCAAAGAGAATAGAAGAAGAGTATTAAAAGTCTATAGAAACTGCTCGAGCAAAATATAAATCGCCCAGGAAAGACAGGACAAAACGTAATTTATGTGACATTTAATAATGAATTATTAAAATTTAATTTTCCGCAAGCAATTGAAAATCAATATTTTTTTAAGCAGCTTACAAACATTAATATTTTGACATTAAGAGATCTGCCACATCTGAAAAAAATGTTTTTTCTCGGGGCTTTTGTCACATAAATATTTTATAACGTAAATTTTTCATTAATTAGACAGGCATGTCCGGCACATTTATGTGTCTACTCTTAAGTTCTTTTTCGAGTCAGGTATGTCGAGCTTTAATATATCCAGGTCAATTGAAAGCTATAGCGCTTGCCAATACTCTGCACGACATCCTGCACTACGATATTTGATTCATTGGGCGCACTGACTTCTCTGTCTATAAAATTAAAGGCCAGTTTGAGTTTATAAAATACCCATAGTCGAAGCTGAGCGCACGTGATTTATTTCCCTTCTCCGCTGCAAACATTAGCGCACCATCACTCACCACACCAACAGGTGCAACAAACACCATACCATCGGCCACCATATAACCGATATCCAGTCTTTGCCTGGCCTGTAAAGCAAATAATGAACCCTGAGCTCGCACACCAATGCCATAACGCAGACGGTCATATTCTGTTTGTAAAGGATCAGATTCAAACACCCTGACACCCTTCTGCAACCAGGCGTAGTACTTAACACCGTGCTTCCAGGGGCCTTTGCCACCGGGGAGATCCTCTTCAGCTGATAAATAATAGTACTGCTCAAGCGGCTTCTGTGCACGACTCGACTCATGCACTCCAGCACCCCGACCTAACATAAAGGCATAGGTAAAACCCCAGCGATCGTATTTAAAACTTTCAAATACCTGTGCACCCCAGTCACGGGCCCCATTAAAGCCCTTACTGGTCAGCGCCAGGATGCCAATATCACCGTTTGTTCCTCCACTGGGGGAAAGCCGTGTATTACCCGTCGCAAAAATCTCCAGCATCTCCCTGGCTGCGAAATCAGTAAATTCAATATAATCCTGGGCGACTATTCCCTGATAAGTTTCCTCCAGCCCCGGTGTTTTAAACAGACCCAGTCGTAAGCGCACACCTTTAATATGATTAAA